>Ga0307990_1001248_pt1 | contig 21633 bp, 9 predicted proteins | sample EllFjometagen129_FD_203168 | JGI IMG/M metagenome (GOLD analysis project Ga0307990, IMG submission 203168) | Marine microbial communities from Ellis Fjord, Antarctic Ocean - #129 | ecosystem: Environmental > Aquatic > Marine > Unclassified | place: Southern Ocean | collected 2014-10-08
GAGTCCTGCATGGAATGTGACATTGACTGTTTCACCCGAAGAACTTCCGCCATCCCAGCTCCAGAGCCACTCTACTATAGTACCATCAATATCTAAAGAAGCTGTTCCGCTTAGCAATATTTCACAACTACCGGAGACCGTTGACTGACTATTATAAGGTCCTCCGGCATCAGCAACAGGTGCATCATTTATTGAAGTTACAATGATCTCTGTCTCAGCGGAGGTAATAGCACGATCCTGGTTATCATTGACAGTGAAAGTAAGTATCTCGCTGCCAAACCAATTCTCTGTTGAGGTGAAAATGATCTGATAGATATTTTGCTCAACAATAATGTCAGTATTACCCGAATAGGTCAATGTGATAGTATCTCCATCAATATCATCTATATAACCACTGAAATCTACTGACAGACTTTCATCTTCTGCAAAAGTGAAACTTTCCGGTAATGCGATTGTAGGTGGATCATTTACCGGCTCTACCGTAATTTGTACCGTATCACTTGCAGTTGATCTGCCCATCTGATCACCTACAGTAAAGGTGATATCTTCATAACCAAACCAGTTGTGCGTAGCTGAGAGATTAACCATAAGACCATTGATATCTACATTTATTTCAGTATTATCAGAAACTGTAAGAATTAATTCATCCTGATCAATATCAGTAGCATAAAGACTAAAATCAATTTGAAGGCTGCTGTCTTCGGCAAAGGTAAAAGAATCGGCTATGTTGATCACTGGAGCGTCATTGACGGGACTTACGAGTATCATCACCTCATCAGAGATCGTGAAGGTACTCTCAAATCTGGATAAGGTAAAGGTGACCAATTCAAATCCATTCCAATTAGCTGGTGCCGAGATATCAGCTTCCATATCTTCTATATTTACAGTGATCTCATCATTACCTTCAGCAGAGAGTGAATAAAGAGCAGGGTCACTATTTTCCAGATATTGACCTATATCTACAGTGAGTGCATTATCTTCATCAAAGCTGATCTGCTCAGGAAGATTTAATAATACAATCCCAAATACGGCATATTCTGCAATATCTGAAGCTGAATATTGATGAGTAGTATTCTGATCGGAAGCTGTAAAGGTTACTTCCTCCATTCCTATCCAGTTCTCATCAATAGTAGTGATCTCTGCCATGTTTTCAATATCAATACTTACCTGCAGATAACCCGCTGTTAAATGTTGAGGAGTTGTGGGATTGCCATGTATGGCATTTCTCTGGAAACTATAAATTTCTGATACCGGTAGTATCTGATCGAAATTATCATCATAGAATTGCAGAGTGATTTCTTCATCATCATAATTTGAATAGATGACCATGAAATATAACCACTTATCCATAGTTTCAATAGCAGCAGTTACTCCCCGGCATTCATCACCACTGAAAGCTGCCAGAAGATGTGTATTTCCTGTAGCATCAAATCCCTTACTATCCACCCCTGCTGTGAGGGTCATACTATACTGGTATGATGAAGGGTTTACTTCCCAGTCAGGCACAGGTTCTACTCCGGTGGAAGTGAATTCATAGCTCCACTGGATAGCATCATTATCAACTTCTGTAAGATAATTATCCAGATATACCGGTTGAAAAAGACTTCCCGTTTCAGTGCTTTGATCGGGAATATCGGCTACTATAGGATAATTATCCTCTTCTAATCTAGTAAATCTTACCGTTTCTGTATCAAAGGCAGCAAAATCAGTATCATCAGTAACCCTGAAAGTTATCGCATCTTCTCCTGTCCAGTCAACTGCTGGAAGAGAGATTTCGGCAATGTTTAAAGCATTGATATTTACGATCAGTTCCTGATTGCCCGAATACGACCAGATTACGCTGTCATTATCAAGCTCAAGCAGATGATCATCCAGGGCAATACTATCAAACTGCTCATTAAACTCAATTGTGACATCAGGAATATCCAGTATGATAGGGGCATTATCCTCAATAATAGTAAATACAGCATTATCAGTAATAGAATACTCATTGAAAGTGTCAGTATCTGAAGCAGTGAAAGAAATCGTTAATTCCCCTGACCATTCATTATCAGTGATTTCCAACTGGGCTGTGTCCTCATCAATTGATATCAATAATGCACCAGCAGTAAGTTCAACAGGCTCAAGAGGAGTACCCAGTTCATCATTACTGAGAAATGTTATGGTTTCACTTACCGGTAAGGTTCTCCCTGCCTCAGCATCATAAAACCTGAAGCTAAGTTCCTCATTATTCGTATTAGAATATACAGTAAGGAAATACAACCAAGTATCAAGAGCGTAAATTGCCTCAGTAATGCCCCTGCATTCATCAAGTGCAAATACTGCCAGATGATGAGTACCTCCCTCAGTAGGGTATCCTTCTGAGACTACTTCTGCTGTTATTGTCATTGTATATTGAAACTCATTGAGATTAACACTCCAGTCAGGAACTTCTTCAGCGGTTTCTTCTGGCTGGAACTGATAACTCCAAGTTATTTCATCATTATCTAATTCCGTTAGATATGCATTAAGATCAATACTATCAAATTCCATCCCTGTAGCAATCGTCTGGTCTGGAATATCACTTAATTCAGGTTCATGATCGATTCCCAGTACGGTAAATACTACATCCTGTGAACTGGAAGCAGCAAAATCAGTATCATCAGTAACCGTGAAAATGATAATCTCACTGCCCAGCCACTCAGGGTCCACAGCCTCGATCGAGGCAGTATTAAATTCATTAATATTGATAAGGAGATTGCTATCTACATAATAACTCCAGATCACATCATCGTTATCCAGTTCCACCAGATAATCATTCAGAGAGATATCCTCAAAGCTGTCTCCACTGGTAATTGTCTGATCGGCAATGAGCAATATTTGCGGAGCATGATCTTCTGAGATGCTTAGAACCACTTGATCTGAATCAGAATAGCCAGCAGTGGTTTCCTGATCATAAACTGTGAAGATCACTGTTTCAGTTCCAGTCCAACCATTCTGCACGATAGTGATCTCTGCCTGATTATTTTCATTAATATCTATCAACAGAATACCGGCATGGATAATATAAGGTTCAAGTGGATTTCCGATGATACCATTCGCAGTAAAACTAATTGTTTCATAAACAGGCATCAGTTTCTGCTCCTCAGCATCATAAAACTTAAAAGTGATATCTTCATCTATATTATTTGAATAAATAGTGAGAAAGTAGAACCATTCACCAATTGCCTGCTGACCAAATGTCACTCCTCGACATTCATCACCATGCCAGGCAGAAAGAAGATGTGAGCTGCCAGATGCCATTTGATTCTGAGCAATCAACTGCGCAGTAATATTCATGGAAACCTCATAATTTCCTGGTTGTACACTCCAGTCTGGTGCGGGATCAAATTCCGTATTATCAGCAAATTCAAAATCCCAGATATAGGAATCATTATCAAGCTCGGTAAGGTAATCATTCAGTGATATATCAGAAAACTCCTGACCGCTGGCAATAGCCTGATCAGGGATATCAGCAACCTCTGGCGGATGGTCTTCTACTCTGATCGTAAAAAGAACTGCATCGCTGTCAAAATAGGCATTTAAAGTCTGGTCAGTAACTATAAATGTAATCGATTCTGATCCTGACCACTGATCATCTATACGAGTAACTAATGCAATTCCCGCTGATATTTCTACCTGGAGATTTTCTGCTCCAGTATAACTCCAAACTACTTCATCACCATCAAGTTCAATAAGGTAATCATTTAGATTGACCGGCGTAAAACTTCCAGTAAAATCTATGGTTTGATCAGGAATATCAGCAACCTCTGGAGAATTATCATAATCCACAAAGACATTGAAGATCAAAGGATCAAGCACAGCTCCATAAACCTGGTTTGGTTGAAAAACAAGAGTTTCATTTATCTCTAATATCTGATCTGAATCTGATTGATAATAGCGAAAAAAGAGCTCCTGTCCGGCAACATTGGAATACACTGTCACAAAATACACAGCATTGCCATTTACCATTATGGCAGAACCTACTCCTCGGCATTCATCGCCCCAGAAAACACCCAGCAGGTTATCCTCGCCGTTTTCCGGCTCATTATTAACCTGCACAGCAGCTATCAGATTGGCATTAAATTCATAGGCTGGAACTACTACATCCCAGTCCGGTGCACTTGCTCCCAGAAACAGGATGCTGATAAATATTAGAAAAAAGCATAGCTTTCTATTTATAATCATTTAATCTTCTCCTTTTGAATATGGCTGCAGAAGTTGATTTCCTGCAGCCCTAATAGTTTTTATTTCATCAGGAGAACTTTTCTCATTTCACGATAATCAACTGTATTGATCTTGAGGAAGTAAACTCCACTGGCTGCCGGAACATTTTCATCATTTATTCCATCCCAGCTTAGATTATACCAGCCTGCTGACTGGGTTTCTGATACCAGGGTTTTCACTTTCTGTCCTTTGACATTATACATCTCTATGCTTACGGGTGTATCTTCCTTAAGACTGTATCTGATATGTAATTCAGGATTGAAGGGATTAGGATATAGTGACTGCAACCTGGTTTCCAGAACAGGGATCAAATCATCATCCTCATCAGTCAAAGGCATAGTATTCAAAGTATAGGGTTCAAGTATAGTTCCCAGCACTTCATTAACTGCAAATTCCACACTTTCTTCAAGTTCAAATATCTCAGAAGTTTCACTGCTGAAGTATTTAAACTCCAGAGCAATATCTTCATCGCTGTCCCCATAAACGTTCAAGAAATAGATATAGCGATCAAAAGCTTCAAGATACAAAGGCGTGGATACACCACGGCACTCTTCTCCATTAAATGCTGCTATTATATCTGATTCAGCACCGAGTTCTAAACCATCATGGGCAACGACGGCAACAATATTCATGCTGTATTCATAAAGTTCAGGGATAACCTGCCAGTCAGGAGCATTATACATTTCGCGAAGGTCTGCCTCAGTCTGAACACTCAGAGCAATGTCATCCTGCCCCGCAGCTAATGGCAATATCTCAAATGGATAATCCAGTTCCCCTGGATAGGTTAGACGCATCAAATAACCTAGATTGGGCTGCATAAATAGCATATTACCAAACCAGCCGTGATTTTCCACGAACATGGCAAAAGAAGTCTGATTTTTGATGATATCGCCTGTAGTAAGTCCATCTAAGGAGCTAAGAGCATAATTGATTTCCATACTGTATTGTGGCAGATAGCTTATCCAGTTCCAGCCAGGATTAACAAACAGAGTCTCAGTCTGAACATTGACCGGATATCCGGATATTTCAAGCGTATCATAATCAGCCACTCTTAATAGATACATAGTTATGTTATTGATCTCTGTCATATTACCAATCCAGCCATAGCTTTCCACATATTGAGCAAAGGAACTCTGATTTTTGATGAAATCATTTCCAACAGATGAAAGACTTCCCAGAAGGCTATTCAAACCCATATTGCTGCTTTCCAGATTAAATGACAGCCAGTTCCAACCCTGATTGATATTAAGTGTTTGAATAACCTGATTCGTGGCTGTAATACTTATTGGTGCAGTAGGATTTCCCAGCACAGAATTTGCTATGAATTCATATTCTTCATTGATATTAGCCAGTACTGTGGATTCAGAAGCATCCCAGACCCGGAATTCCAGCAACTCGCCTTCCAGTAAATTGCTGTATATTGTTATAAATAACTGATATTTATGGATCATCGTTGGTAAATAATCCATTTGCCCCACTCCGCGAATCTCATCTCCAACAAATACGCTGATCTCGTCATAAATATCTTCTGATGGAATACCATCTACAAAAAGCTCAGCATTCATATTCATGGAATATTCAAATTGTGACTGATTTACTGTCCACTCAGGGGGATATTCCAGTATCCTTACATCGAAAAACATTAATTCATCACCCATCACACCATTAGCATATACTTCTGTATTATATTGTCCGGCTGTAATATTATCAACCAGACTGAATGTTATTGTGCGCTCCTCACCGGGTGTAAGAGTACCTTCCATAGGAGAAACATCCAGCCACTCAGGTAAGGCAAGAGGTTCACCAGAGGGCAGATCATTGTCTCTACCACCTATCATCTCATAAGAACGACTGCTGCCCCCATTATTACATAAAATCCTTGTGTAAGTAACTATTTCATCAATATATTTGATGTCTTCGATTGCTTCACCCTGCCATTCAATTGGATTGCGATTCACAAAGAATTCCCAGGAAATTGGTTCAGCAATTGAGTTGCCATACATATCTTCCAATACGTTTACATCAACTCTCAATGTCTGATTTTCTATCCATTCATTATTTACACCAGGCTCCACTGTGATTGTATTGAATCCGTGGGTAAAGGAGAAATCTACAGGCTCACCTGAGACCGTGTTATAAAGCATAATATCCTGGTTACCCTGACTGATCAAAGCTCCATTGATATTTTCGTTAAAATGTATAGCTATATTATCATCTGGCTCAAGAATGCCGTCAATCGGCTCAGGATTACCAAATATCTGAGGTCCTTCCCGGTCGATAATACCTGAAGCAATATTAGAATACCCATTCCCACTGTCCCCAGTAGAAATTGTTACCGCCCTCAGTTCATAAGCTCCATCAACAATAACGCTCGGACTGATATTCCAGGGCATCAATACATAATCTTCACTGAGGTTCTCTTTGAGAACAGAATATGTTGTAAACCATTCCCCATCCCTGGTTTTTGTATCAATATCAATAATTTCATCTTGTACGCTCAGACTTGATATTTCATTTTCCTTCTGCCAGATATTATCTTTAGAACTCGTCAAATGTTTTGATTTATCTAACAAAGTTATCTCTAAAGCATCCGGTTCCCTGCTGGAAGTTGATGGACGGTATTGCAGATCAATACTAACAAGATTTTCTGCCAGATAATTATAACCATTAAGAGTTACCCACAGAGAATCACTCTCATCTGCTGAAGTTATCAGCCAGTTTTCTTCTGGTTGTACTAAATGTACTTCACTCGCTGGCTGCTGAAATTCCACGCATACTTCTGCATAAGCTCCACGATCTTGATCATCTGGGGGAACAAGGGCAAACTGTAATCCTTCATAAACATATACTTCTGGTCCACATTCAATGGATAATGTATTTTCTATTTGCTCTCCGTAAGAAATAGTATATGATAAATGGTCTTCAATATATACACCATTAACAGAAATCATTGCTCCATCAGGATTAGAATCATTAATCACCTGCAGCCAGTATTCACGATCTGCTTCTGTTTCACTTAAATTACCCATGAGAAGGGTAAATATTGCAGCTTCATCAGGGTCTATATTTATCTGTGCTGCTGGAGTAATTTCCAAGGTGGGTTGATCGATCATCAGAGTATTTTCTTCCCAGGGATTGCTGGATGCTCCTGAAATAGTTTCAAATACAGGAGTTCCATAAGACCCATCCCACTTAACATCAACTGTGAAATTATCTCCAATATCATCATCACAAAGTACAAAACCTACTGTATTAGAATGAGTATTGGTAGTTGATTCAGATTCGCCCGTGGTTATTTCCGTATTGACCATAAATCCACCAACTACTCCAACACCATTTACATTCACACCCACATCCATGGCAACTTCAGTACAGATAAAAGTTTCAAATTCGTAGGATGACGACTCTGATGTCTCTTCTGTTTCGCTGTATTCATATACTGTACCCGCATCAAAAGAACGGTTTTCTATAAAAACTGCTGATTCTTTTAGACTGTGATTTTCATCAACAAAACTCTCCCAACGGTCAGCAGAAGCCTGATCTCCAATTGTCAGTAATGAAGGTATCAGTGTATTTAAGATATGATATTCTGAATACAGGTAGGTTGTACTGAATCCTTGAGGAGCAATGATCATGTCTTGATCAATTGCTAATATCCCATCTGTAAGTGACAATACATCTGTGACACCATACAGCAGATTCATAGCACCACCCATATACACATCACCATCTTCACCTACAAAATCAGACTCAGAACTGGTAGATATAGTTTCTGATGTTGAGATACTCCAGTTCTGTTCATACTGACTGCTATTTTCTGTTGACATCGTTGATGTTGCAGTGAAATCCAAAGTTACGTCTATATCTAATTCCACACTGACAAGGAAACCAAGATCAGTGCTGACATCTACTCCCAGTGAGGTTTTTACATATCCCATACTACTGTCATTTCTGATCATACTCACCCCAACTGACATCTCATGCGTATCAGTGGTGGACATGGAGCTATAACTCCCATCGCCAGGAGGATCTCGCAATATCATTATTGGTAATTCTGGAGTAGTGGTGGTAAAGGCTGTAGTCCGTGGCTTCTGCCCTGTTACTATTGCCCATTCTGTAGCACTTGCCTGCCGCTCAAACTCATCAGTCGCTATTACTGTGATCTGTTTCTGATAGGGGTGCTCACCTCCAGCCAGAATATTTGGTTCCAAAGGCTTAGTTGTATATTGGATCTCTTCCCCGCTAAAAGAGGCAGTAGTATCAATAGTTGTACCAAAATTATCAATCACTCTCACCGTTCCCGATTGAACCGGGCAGATATTAATGATCTCCTCATCATCCAGCCAGTAACTGTAAGATTCAAAAACATCTATATTCAGGGTATAATAGTTATTCATTTCCATCACACCGGTCACAGTGATTTCACTCTCATCAGGTAGAGTAATTATTCCGGGATTTGGGATACCGGATATTGATATTTCGGGTGGAGCATGATAGATAAAATCATATTCCCTGTCAGATGTTTCCAAAGATAAAGTATCAGCATTAAAGAAGGCATCTATTGCGGGATTTGGATGATAAATCAAAATCTGATAGATTAAAGGAGGCATATTAGTAAAAGTGTAATAACCTGATACTGCATCTGGCATTGTTTTTAATTCAATGCAGCCATTTACAGCTCTCAAGGTAACTTCAATTTCTCCCTGTGCTGGAGTTATAGGATATTCACATGTTCCACCCGCAACTGTTCCAGTTACTGTTCTGGATTCCTGATCAGAAAAATATAATCCCGTACGCGGAGATGATATCATTGGCAATACTATTTCTGGCGGAATATAAGTGTGACCCTGATAAGAAGGTTGGATCACATCTCCAATACTTCCTGGTTCCAGCTCAATTGTCCATTTACCATCAGCATCTGTATATACTGGCGGTGCCAGAGAAGTTCCGTTAACAAGTATCTGCACGTCTTCCTGGAAACAAGCTGAATTTTCATAACGCACATATCCACTTACAGGAATCATTGAAATATCCGTAAAATTAACTGTATTCACGACAGTTAGTGTATGATTTAGAGAAACTTGCCTGCTTTCTGGTTCATAGTAATGCACAAACATCTCATTGAGAGGAATATCCTCTGTCCACCCAATATTACCCTGCAATGTTCCTGTAGCAAAGCCACTCACCGCATCAGTGATCAGTTCATCACTGCCTTCATTCATTTTCCAGTAATTACTCAGTCCATACTCATCACCATTCAAAGGTGACATCATTGTTCCGGTAACCTGATCATGATTGCGGAATACATCCCAGAGACGCATCTCATCTAAAATGCCTTCAAAATAAAGATCATCTTCTTCCGGAGCTGCTCTACCCATAACTATCTCAGAAAGAGTAGAATAGCCTTCAGACTGCTCTGCAGAATCTATCAAATCTCCGTCTAAAAATAAGTAGAATTCTGTACCGTCATAGCTAATTGCATAATGATGCCATAAATTGTCTGCTACTATTGACGAAGTCACCAGCTCAGTGTTCAAATGTGAAGCTTTCAGAGTTCCACCGGATGTTATCTCCACTTTGGTTCTGTATTCATCTGAAGCCGGATCAGTAGCTGAAAATATCATCTGGGGCTGACTTGAGGGCGTTTTAAACCATCCTTCCTGACAGTATTCATAGACCATATCCACCCGCACTCCGCTAAAACTGATATACTGGTCTGTTCCATTAAGCTCTAATGCTCTGCCAATATTGGTATCTTTAGAAGGAGTAACAGTAAAGGTGATTCCATTTCCATAATTGATCCCTCTGATAGAATAGTTTCCACTCGCATCAGTTAACGCTCCCACATATACTGGTGCCAGATTGGGACTGCGCTCAATGTGACACATTTCACCATCATTATCTTCGCAGGTAAGATCAAATACAATATCACCTTCCATCTCATCAAATTTCCAGTAGGCTGACAAACCATCTTCATCGCCGGAAAGTGTTATATCCTGATATTTTCTTAAATCATTCCATTCTCTGGCAATTGACCAGATGCGAAAATCATCCATCATACCAAAAAAGTAATCACTATTCTGGTAAGGTGATAATTTTCCTATCATGATCTCTGCCTGGTCTTCTATATAACCATTTGCTACTGCTTGACCTACGATGAAACCATCCACATACATGGTCATTTCCAATGTGTCAAACACACAGGCTACATGATGCCAGTTGCCATTACCCCATTCATCAAATCCACTGTAAGGATTAACCGTGACTATTTCTGTACCTGTTATTCCTGCTGTAGGGTTATGCTGCCATCGCAGATTTCCACCTGCCAGCAAGTCCAGTTTCATATAATGGTTTGTTGTAGATGAATCCACTGCCGAAAATATAGTCTGCACCTGATCATCATTGGTAGAACGAAACCAGGTTTCAATTGTATAGCTGGATTCCAATCCCACAAATAAACGGTTTAAGCTTGTTTCCGGGTCTATGTAATACACATAAGCGTGTTCACCTGGTCCAAAGAATGCTGAGCGCCCCAGATTTGGGGTTAGCATCACTTTTGTATCTTCCAAGGGATTGCCACTTGGTGTTTCTATATGCCCGGTTATCACGCCATTAGGGTTCAAAAATCCGATATTGTTTTCTGTATGGCTGGTACCCATCTCATTCGCAGATTGCACTCCATATTGATAATATTCTCCCGGATATACATTGAAATCCATATATTCTGTCTGGGTTGCCGGTAAGGTCGATAGCATATAACCGTCTCTATAAAGCACCACTTCATCTGTTGTTACAGGTGGTCCCGTTCTGTCGTCTTCTATATCCCATTCCACCAACACCATATCCTGGAAATCTCCATCTGATGCTCTCACGATAGGAGGACGTGGTTCTTTCATATAAAATGACCATAATCCGCCCACAATACTATTCTGCGAATAGTTTGTAGCCTGCTGGATCATTGGCTGTCCCACGGTCAATTTCATATTAAAATGTGTACTGCTCATATTGCCAGTTGCTGCGGCATTGTTCACTGTCATATATGGTACCGAATAATTAGGCTCACAAGTCTGACCCCATACCGATACACTATACAGAATGATAAACAATCCGACGAGCAAGCTCTTTAAATGCTTCTCTTTCATAATTTACTCCAGTCTATTGTTTTATCATCTGCCTATTTCTAGAGCTTCGAGTCTCTTGATCAATGATTCTATTGTCTTTCCCTGATCTTCCACTTTCTCATTTAGTTCCTGAATTGCTGATATTGCTGCTACACTAAAACCGGCATAATTCAATGACAATTTCCCATCATCCTCTCCCACAAGTTCAGGATAAATTGCCTGTACTTCACTTGCCAGAAATCCTAAACATTTTGGGGATCTATCATCTTGTTCATAAAAATGAAATCTTTTAGGTTGAAGTTGTAAGACTTTATCAAGCCCTCCATCCTCTGGTTCTACTCCCCGCAAAGAATCCTCTCTGCTATTTACAAAATAAGCTCCATCTGCCTGAGAAATATAAGCTCTGGGAAAACCATAAAAATCAAACCTCAAATTTTCACCCGGACCTGTCCAAATATACCAATAACCTAAAGCTGCACTATTAGATTGTCTCAAATATAGACCATTAGCATTCATATTATCACCATTACAATAAATGTTGCCATCTACTTCCAGATCATTCTCCACATAAAGATCACCTTCATCTGTAGCATAATCTACCGATGCAGTGCCATCCCAGATGCGTACTTCATCTCCACGTATATCAAGTGCTCCGGTTGGATCATCTATATGACCAATTGACAGACTGTGAAACTTACTGATTTCAGCAGGACTAGCAAAATAGTTTGTATCATTCTTATCATGATACTTTCCGCAAAAAATATGTCCATCAACTTCCAGATCATCTTCCACATAAAGATCACCTTGACCTGTAGCATAATATGCATTCCCATAGCCACTCCAGATGCGTACTTCTTCAGTTCCACGAATATCAAGTTGTCCGGTTGGATGCATTGTATGACCAATTGAAAGAGCATGAAAAAAACTGTCATCATTAGGATCAACACGAAAAGTTGTATCAGTTGCATCTTCCCAATAAGGTGCTTTTAAACTACTAGCAGAAACTCTTCCCGTAATTATAGATCCAATCCAGAAAGTTCCATTCGTATCAACACTCGCATTCTCAGTATCTATCATCAGTTTTTCGGTTGGCGTGATCCTTAAACACGTAGTTGCACCACTGACCAGATCCAGGTTTCCTGTACCGTCTTCATCACTATCTGCTGTGACCCAGGCATTGCCAAAATTTGACAAAGAACTGGCTGAACCACCCATATCTGCACTCAAAAGCGTGGAGCCATCATCAAATATGATGCCGCCAGTACGCATTTTCAGGTTTCCATTAATATCAAGTGCCTGCGCAGGTTCATTTACATTGACGCCAATCTTTCCATCTGACGTCACGATTAATTGATTCGTACCATCAATATTTTCAATCAGCAATCTATCTTCATCCGAGGCTGTTGCCACAATGTGTAGATCAGCTTCCGGTGTTCCTTCATTGATTCCCACTTGACCATCTGATTTCACGATTACATTTGTTGAACCATCAGAATTTTCGATTAAAAGCTTATCTGCTCCTGAACTCGTTGAATTTATATGAAGGTCTGCCAAAGGGAGTTCCACATTTAAGCCCATCTGACCGTTTGCTTTTACCACTACATCATTATCGCCGTTCTCATCTTCCACTCTCAACTTATCTGCGGAAGTATCCGAAACGATTATGTGAAGCTTAGCCTCTGGATCATGAGTTCCCAGTCCCACATTTCCTACTGATGGGAATACATTCTCATAACCATATACACTCATTGCAGATGGTGATTTGGTCAGCTTGAATCGAGGATCCATTTCCACACCTTCATTAACTGTAATACCAATCCAGTAATTTTCATCAAATGGAACTTCATCCAAAGAACTTACAATGCCCAGTTCCACACCAAACACACCATTGGATACTATCACACTCCCCTGGCTTTCTTCCCAGATACTGCTCCCGCCTGCATCTACCTCATAAATCCTGAAAACTAAATTGTAATTACCATCCTCTACTGTTCTCCCTAATGGATCACGTAACACGCCCTGAATCGAAAAAGTATCTGCACCTAATATACAGAAGACTACTAACAAAGAAAATAAAATCGCTTTTTTCATTTCTTTCTCCCTTTTTGCTTTAATAATAACTTATTCCTTATTTATATCAATAGCTAGGATTTGCATAGCATATACAACACCAATCTGATGTTTCTGTAAAATAACCATCCCAGCAATGAAAACAATATAGACTCAGTTCTAACGGATAGCCCAAATTTTCTTTCTGCAATAACGTTCCTTCTGAACCATCACATCCACTAAAAGCAACTGGAAAACACCAGTTGTTTGCTGATGAATTCTGTAAACTGCTCCGTTCAGCATTTACCAGCGAAAATACAAGTAAAATTACAAATACAATTACCAATTCTTCCATAATAAGCTCTTGTTCTTTTTTTATCTATTTTTTTCTATCTTAAGATTAATTCTATTACGCTGAACTAAATACTCCAAATCGTTATATTTTTCACATAATTTCCTGATTTCATTCTTTAGTTCAATATAACTGCCCTGAACAAAATAATTCTGGATATTTCCAGATTTTAAAACTAATGTAAAACCATATCGATTATTTGCCTCATCAAAAACAAATTTACCGATTTTCCTGATATCATCATCCTCAGCGAATCTAAATCCTAATCCCATATTTATCCTCCTGAGCTTTTACTTCATTTAGAAGCAACTTTTGTTCCATTTAAAATTATTGTTCTCTCAAAGTTATCTATTACATTTTATCTATTGATTTTAGCTCTATTATCAGAACGTTAATTTAGCCATATTTTATTTTTTGCTTGACACATACAGCAATTTTGCATTGCATTTCTGCAAGGAATGTGAAATCGCAAGGATATAAAAAATGGATATTAATAGTTTAAATGCTAAGTTAAATAGATCTGGGAAACTGCAAAAATTCTCTGTGTATTATGATATCATCAAACTATGCTACAAATCTCATGATCAGGTTATATTCCGCTACTTTGATCAATTGATTGTTCATCTATCCGAATACCTGGAATATGATGATTTACCAAATTCAGATATTATTAACGTGCTTTCAGGTTCTTTTAGATTTGTGTTTGAATTCATCAAAAACATCGGCGATCAAAAAATATTCAAAAAATACCTGCCTCTATTTGAAAAATATAATTTCCTTATTGAAGACCCTGTCCAGCTTGCTCATATATATCAAAGCTTCGGTTACTTTTTCTGGCTTGCTCAGAATATGGAATCCAGTAAAAAATTCCTCAAACTCTCCCTTGATCTTATAAACGAAACCAATCTTTACGAAATTCCTAACCGCTATACTAACCTGGGATATATCTATGAATATACTGGTTGTTATGATAAGGCTGAAGAACTTTACTGGCAAGGTATTAAATTTGCCCAGACTAAACACTATCAGAAAGCTATGTTTATGGCATATAATGCTATGGGCAGACTTTTCCTCAGCCGCAAGATATATGAAAAAGCACAAAAATACTTTATTACTGCCCTTGAAATCATGGATAAAATCCCTCAAGATTATGATTATATTACCACTCTTATGAATCTCGCCTCCACTTATGTTTTTCTCAAAAATTATAAAAAAGCTATTGAATGCCTGAAAAATACCCAACAGGACTGGCTGAAAAATGGAAATCCAGAAATATATTATTCTTCTTTTATTAATATGGCTATTTACTATCAGAAACTAGGGCAACTATCAAAAGCCGATAATGCAAATGCTATTGCCTTTGAATATGCTAAAAAAAACTCTAACGATGAACTACTCTTTGGCTTTTATTTTAATCAGGGTAAGATTGATTTTGGCAGAAAAAAATATCTCAAATCATTAAATTCCGCCAAAGAAGCACTTCGCATCAGCAAAATTGCTGATAACATAAAACAGCAATCCCTGGTTTTTAACCTCCTGGCTGCAATCTATATGAAATCAGGAGATTATGAAAAAGCTATTAAGCTTTTTTCTGATGCTGAAATACTTATAAAAAAAATGAATAACGATTCTACTCTCTGCACTATTCTGCGAGATAAAGCTGAATGTTACAAGTCCATACACGATTATAAAAAGGCTTTCAAGACGCTTAATCAATTTTGTCTTCTAAATCAGAAAATACTCGAAAATAATAAAATAAATGATAAACTCACTAATGAATTACTCAATAGTAATAAATCAGAAAAAAACGACCAATTACTGTTTAAAAATGGTTATTCTATCATCTCAAAAGAACTCACCGATAAGATTGGAGTCTCTTTGATAGGACAAACTGAGGTTTTCAAAAAAGTTATTCATCAGGCTTTACTCGTTGCAGACAATAATAATGCCAGTGTGCTGATTAAAGGTGAATCTGGCACGGGTAAAGAACTTATCGCCCGGCTTATCCACTATGCAAGCAAGCGAAAAAATGCACCTTTTATCCCTATTAACAGCGCATCATTTTCTGATGGACTGGTGCAAAGTACTCTCTTTGGACATGAAAAAGGAGCTTTCACAAATGCTTTGGGTTGCCAGAAAGGCTATTTTGAACAAGCTGATTCAGGTACTATTTTCCTGGATGAGATTTCCGAAATGCCTTATAATATTCAGGCAAATCTACTCAGGGTTCTGGAAAATAAAAAAATCAGAAGACTGGGAAGTGATCATCGCATTGATATTGATTTCCGCCTCATCAGCGCCACTAATCGCAATATAGATCAGATGGTAACTGATAACCTTTTCAGGTTTGACCTTTTAAACCGCATCAATACACTGGAAATTTCCATTCCTCCACTCAGAGATAGAATTGATGATATCCCTCTGCTTATTGATTTTTATCTACAGGAAATCTCTAATAGACTAAAAAGAGATAAAGTGATCATGAAAGATTCGGTTATCAGCAAACTTCTTAGTTATGATTTCCCCGGAAACGTTAGAGAACTTGTTAATATTATCGAAAAACTCGTTATCTTTTCAAAAAGTGGCAATATCTCAGAAAATGACCTTTGCTTTATTAATTTTACCAAATATAGTGCTCATACTGATTACTCCAAAATTGACCTGAACCTCAAAAACAATGAGTATAAAATGATCAGTATCGCAATGGAGAAATGCAATAACGTCCAGGCTCATGCTGCAAAACTTCTCGGTATCTCACCCTTTGCCCTAAATAGAAAACTTAAAAAATTAACTGAAACTATATAACTCCTCTCTCAAAAATTGCCAGTAAAGTTTCTTCAATTTCTCTATACATTATATATCCTCCTGATATCAATTCCTCGCTTCAATACTTGACCAAAGGCTGCCAGATTATCACCCAGATAAAATAAAATGAATAACATGATCAATACATTCATGATCAATAGAAATACACAACTGAACACATATCCGCTTTTCGATATATCGGTTTGACTAAATGAAAACTGCTGAAATAGAGTGAGCAGAAAAAACAAATAGGATATAACTATCAGGTGGTTTATATAGACCTGATACTGCTGATTGATCACCAGTGATAACCCGATAAAGAATACCGTATAAATCGGGAAAAAGTAAGGACTCAAACTCGTCAGCCAGTTAGTTCTACCTCGATAAGTGACGGCACCGCCATTATCAGAAGCACTAAATCCTTCTATTTTATTAAAAGTGATCAGAGCAAATAGCAAATGGGTAAGTTCATGGGCAAATGTCTCCCAGAAATTCATGATCTTATGTAGAAAAAGCAAATATAAAACGATAAACAGACAACCAGTTATACCCAATGTTACATAATCACCAAAATCAAGCTGTTGCCAGATATAGGCGTACTGGTTGATCACATTCCAGAAAAATAGTACAAGCAATAACAAAAAAAGATATTTTAATATCACCCCGCCAATTTTCATACTCACTCCTATTGCCAAATTAAGTAATACCTGTATCCTCCTCTGCATCACCTTTGTCAAGAAATTCACCCAACCCGGCGTCTCTCCCCAGATTGAAAATGATTCCAGCCACTAAGTTATATGTGCAGCGACGGTGTACTCACAGGTGCGGCGCAGATAACGGCTATTTCCAACCATTATACCGGTAAACTACTGCCAGAAATGATGAATATAGATTATTAAAGGTTATTGTTGTATCAAGACCATCCCTGGTCTTGTCTTCTTTCCCCCACCCAGAGCTGGAAGCTCTGGTTACAACGTTGTATCAAGACCATCCCTGGTCTTGTCTTCTTTCCCCCACCCAGAGCTGGAAGCTCTGGTTACAACGTTGTATCAAGACCATCCCTGGTCTTGGATTGTCTTACATTCCATTATACATTTTACATTTTACATTTTCAATTATTCTCCCTGTCTTTCCCCCACCCAGATCAAGGATGATCTGGTTACAACGATTACTAAATCCCTGCATATATCCAGAAGTAAATACAAATGGTAAATTCCACCTCTGAGATAATAGCAAAGAGAATATTTTCATAAAAATATTATAGAAAGAGTGTTCCAGACAGAAACAGGCAACTCCATGAGCACCTAAACTGCACTCGGCATGACATTATGATGTTATGCCGAGCGCAGTTGAGGTGCTATATGAGTGGTCTATTGGTGCTCAATGGGCATAGGATGGGCATAGGATGGGCATGGGATTCCCAAAGAACCAAACCAGCCAGACCCAGGATAGAAAGTTGCAAAATGTGTTTGATTCTTGATAAATGTGGCGTTTTCTTCTAAGTTCGTTAGGGCATAATTTAGAATTTCTGTTTCTTGTGGAGCATAAGATATCCAGTTCCAGCCAGGAAAGATGTTATATCCCATTTGAACAGGATCAACCGGTGTTCCCGTGATCTCAAGTGTATCTTCCTCTAACATATTTATCATATACATTGAATAATTGTCAAATACTCCCAAAGTCCCAAACCAACCGACACCTAAATAATAAAGTGCACAATGTACCTGGTTCTTGATGCAATTCCCCGATTCTCCTATGGAATTTAGAACCTCGTTAACCCCCATATTTGAATTCTGTAAGTTAAAAGAAAACCAATTCCAACCAGTTAATAAAGGAATTTCATTAGTGATTTCTGGTTCAATAATTTCCAGGCTTCCATTAGAATAACCTGTAAGTATATTTTGTGAAAAGGCATTACCAATTATTGGATTTTCAATTTCCAAGGCATAAGTACCGGGTATCATTCCACAATCAACTTGAAAATCCAAAACACTTCCAGAATTTCCTATGAATGGTGTATTGGAAAAGGAATATGTAAATACTCTTAACACATTATTACTAAGTTGCGAAATTGATAGTAAATGATCAACTGATCTATCTGTTAAAATGGCTGAATTATCAATATATACTACACTGTTTGGTAAATTAATATCGGTTTGAAATGCTATAAAACTCTCATTATTTTCTATATGCAGAGAAATGGTAACCTCTTCTCCAACAATTCCTGAGACATCAGGGATCAGCATAATATTTTGAGAGAATAAAACTACTTTAAATATTATCAACATAATCATGAATAAGTACTTTTTCATAAAAAACCTACTTCTTGCTATAATTTTTTTTTACACTAATGACTCCTATTATTTCATATATGAAATTTCAAGTAAGTATTCAATTTACTTGAATATTATACAATATCCTTAAAACACCAATATTTTTATAATTCAATATCATATAGTTGATAAACACATTGTAAAAAAAATTACGCTTTAGTAAAGTAGCATTTTGTTTACTCAACATTGTATTTAGCAGCTTAGACATCCTCTGCCAAAAAAACAAATTACACACAAGACAATTAGTAAATTTTAATATATATAAGTCAAGATATTTATTCATATAATGGCATCCCCCTGATGGAGACTGTTCAACATCAGGCAATCCTTTCCAGTACTTCCTTTTTGATAAGATAGATAATACGGTACGCATTGATGTTTTCTACAAAAAATTTAAAATATCACTATTATTAAAAAATATATTATTGAAGCAGGTATTGTTGATATATATTTATTTTCCATGTGCGGGGGATGTCCATATGTAGAAAAACACTCATCAACCCATGTACCCAACCCGACGACGACCAATATCAGGGGAAAGTCACAATATGACTTTCTACATAAGGATGTATCCTGAATGCCCGGAATACCGTTCAAAAGTTCTGGCTTGGCTATCATCACTTATTTTTTGTTAACTCCATGATAACTGCACGTAGTTCTCGCCCCACTTGCGGAGTACCACCAGCGGTGCAGGTCCTACTTAATCTTGCCAAATTCCGGGCAGACAGGTTGGTCTGCCCCTTGAGCCTGGCGTATAATCACGGCTATTTTATTTTCGGGGAATTTATCAGCGATTCACAAAACTCTTGCCTGAAAATCTCATTATTTTGAATTGGAATCTGGGGTATTATTAAATGATAAATAAAGATGTTATCGAGGAAAAATATTTCCTCCTGGAATTTGATCACACCTTTCTGCTGTGACGTAGCTTTATGCAGCGTAAGCGTAGGGTGGTGCTCTGTATTAACCAAAGAAACCAGTTCTTTTCATGATAACCAGGCTGCCTTAAAGATCGTTTCAGTTACTGCCTTCAATAAATCTTTTCGCTGCGCATTTTTGATTTATTGGAAGCAGCAACTGAGACTAAGAATATTACTTATCCTTCATTCCATTCAAAATTCAACACTCAAAATTTAAAATTATTCAATTGCCCTGAGAATGCGGAAGCCCATGCTGACGTAACTAAAGTCAGGAGTGCCGCCATCACGATGAGTTACACGACAGTAATTGGCAATGCTAACCCAGAAGCCACCGCGTATCACACGGTTAGACCCGCTAACAGGTCCAGTCGGATTATTTACCGGGCTGGAATCATAATAGCTATTAGAATACCTGTCATTACACCATTCAAAGACATTTCCACTCATATCATAAATATTAAGCTGGTTAGGAAGCTTTGTGACAACTTCATGAGTCTGTCCACCGGAATTCTCATCATACCAGGCATAATCTACCAGATTGTCTGTTGTGCCACTGTAGCGATAATTATCTGTCCAGTTCATTCCTCCACGTGAGGCATATTCCCATTCAGCTTCTGTTGGCAGTCTATAACCATCTGCACTGAAATCACAGCTCCAGTCAGATAGATCATAACAAGGTGTTAGACTTTTCTGAATACTCAAAGCATTGCAATATTCTACTGCATCATACCATGTTACGTAATAGACGGGGTAATTATCGCCTATACCATAATCATAAGCCGGAATACTGTCCATCACTGCTTCATATTCTCCCTGCGTTACTTCATACTGTCCTATATAGAAGCTGCTAAGCGTTACCTCATGAACCGGTAATTCATCACCATCTCCTTCATTAAAATGGTCACCCATCTCGAAGGTTCCACCTTGGACAAAGACCATGTTGTTGTAATTAGCTTCTTCAACTGTCGTAAAGCTCCAAACATCTCCTTCAGTTTCGAATACTCCATCACTGGCAACAATCTTCCAGTAATATGTATTCTCGTAATTCATTGCCGGTGGATCATATGATGCAGTGTTTTGATTTTCGGATAACAGTTCTCCATAGTCCGGAATTGGGTCAGTTCCAAAATAGACATCATAAGTTAAATCATCTCCATCGGGATCATTGCATGACCAGGATAAATTTGCATTAACTGATACATCCACAGCATTATCATTTGGATCAGGATTACAGGGTGCATCTGGAGAATTGATATCACCGCCTGATATAATATTAATAACTTCCGAAAGACCCGTATTACCAGAGGTATCCCAGGCTTTTGCCAATAAGTTATAGTCACCATTAAATCCTGATGTATCCCATTCATACTGGTAAGGTTCGTTCGAATCTTCGCCTTCTAGTTCACCATTGACCAAAAATTCTACTTTTTCTATTCCTTTGTTATCAGAAGCTTCTGCTCTGATCGTTACAATCTGACCTGATGCAAATTCTGAATCATCAGCAGGATTGGTGATAACTACAATAGGTGCTGTATTATCAGTTTCGGTAGATTTATCATCACATCCAGTAAATATGACAAAAATTAACAATGCAAAAATGATCATAATAATTCTCATAACATCTCCTTAAATAAGTTTCTGTGTATAATATTATCATTCTTTAATTAAGTATATTTTACTTTTCATGTCAACAATTTTTTTATTACTTTCTGCCATCCCCCCGTTTTTCATTTGAATTTTATCCTCATTTGTAAATATTCAGCATAGCGTCCCTTATACTTTTTCCTAACCATTAGTTTCCAGTTAGT
>Ga0307990_1001249_pt1 | contig 21617 bp, 22 predicted proteins | sample EllFjometagen129_FD_203168 | JGI IMG/M metagenome (GOLD analysis project Ga0307990, IMG submission 203168) | Marine microbial communities from Ellis Fjord, Antarctic Ocean - #129 | ecosystem: Environmental > Aquatic > Marine > Unclassified | place: Southern Ocean | collected 2014-10-08
CTTGGGCGGGGCCGACGTCCAGCCGGGCGAGCTTGCCCTCGCCGTCGCAGAGGCTTGTCGAGTTGGCATCCATCACCACCGCCCGCCCGCCGTCCGGCGACCAGACGACCAGTTGCCTTGGCCAGCAGCCGGAGGACATGACAGCCCCGATACCCAGCAGGAGCAAGGTGAAGTTCGTGGCCGGTCGCGTGAAGGGCCTTGCGGCGCTCATCGTGCTTGTAGTGCTCATAGTGCGTCTCCCAAGATTGGCGGTTTGACGGGTGATGTCCATATCACGTTGCGGTTGGTAGGTGCGGATGGCCTGGTCTGCCTGGCATGTCGGTAGAGCCTTTCGGTTGACCAGAACCCGTTGCCCGGCCTTTGGGTCGTTGCCGCCGTCGGCATCGCCGGAGCGGCGGGTGCAATGGCGCCTGCGTTGCTGGTTTCCGGCGCGGCTCGCTGAGCCCGACCGATTTCGCCGGCGGGTTCTGTGGCGGGGCTGTGCGCGAGATGCAGCCCCAACGTCATGCCGACGATCAGCCCCGCTGCCAGGGCCGCGGCCCACACCGCGGCCGGTCGGGCGCCAAGTCGCCGCGATGCCGGCGCGGGCATCGGTTCCAGCGGGGCGAGTGTCCCCGTCGATGCTGTGCTGACGAGGGCTTGCTGGGCGAGCGCGACGGTCCGGCGGTCGATCCCGGCCGATTCCATCAACTCGGGTTGTTCGCGGACATAGGCCTCCCACAATGCCTGGGCGTCCGGGGCCAGTTGGCCCAAGGCCGCGTCCAGTGAGAGTCGGTCGGCTGTTTCAGCGTCTAGTTTCATGTCTGTGCCTCGTTGCCGCCGCCGGGTGCCAGCGTTTGCCGAAGTCGGCGGACGGCGTGATGCAGCCGCGATCGAACCGTGCCGACCGGCACGCTCGTCACGGCAGCGATTTCCTCGTACGAAAGCTCGTCTTGCAGCCGAAGCTCGAGCGCCTCTCGCTGAGCCTCGGGCAGGGCGGCAATGGCCTGTCTCATGCGGTCCAGTCGCGGGTTGTCTTCTGCCCTGGCCTGGCTGGCGACGTCTTCCGGCAGGGGGGCGAAAGCCTTTCGTCGTCGTCGTGCGTTCATACCGATGTTTCGGGCCACGCCGAACAGCCAGGCCCTCGGCGAGGTCGCACGCAAAAGTGCCTCGCCGGACCGAATGGCCTGGACGAACGTTTCCTGCAGGAGATCCTCCGCGTCATCACTTGGCCCGACCAGACGGCGCAGATATCCTTCAATCGCCCGTCCATGCCGGCGATACAGGCCCTCTACTTGCCTGACAAGCTCGTCCATGCCCTAATGGTATCCGAATGCGGATTGCCGTGCCTTATCTACAATCAAGTGGCGCGGCGGGAGCGGGAAGTTCAAAGAAAACGAAGACCGGCACAAGGCAATCGCTCGTCCGCCCCGCCACGCGGCGGACTGAAACTCGGCTCGGCCGGTGCTGCTGGATTCGGTATCAGGTTAGCGGTAGTGAAATCCCGGTTTCACCGGAAGAAGGGAAGGTGAAGCCTCTCTGAAAGTCGGAGTAGTCATCCAGTGAGTGCGAAGGCCCCTGTTCTTGCCACGGCGGGGCAGAAGAGTCGGCCTTCTCGATACTCAGGCTTGTGCGGCGGTCAGGCCGGGGCGGCTTCGGGCGAGTTTGCCATCGCCATGGCAGAGGCTGGTCGAGTTGGCGTCCATAACGACGGCGCGGGTGGCGTCGGGCGACCAGATGATGAGTTGCCGAGGGAAGCATCCGGCGCTCATGGCGGACAGAAACCCGATGGCGAGCGTGAGGCAGGCGGCGGAGAAACGTTGCATAGTTGGGTTTCCTTTAGCGAGTTTGTAAAGATCGCGAAAACCCGGTCCAAATGAGCGCGTAACGTATTATATGAAGTATATCGATGGTTGGAAAGCATGGCAAAGCATGTTTGCGCGGTACAAACATCGCGTCAATGGGGTCATTTGACTGGTTGGCAAGGAGTTTTATACGCGCCAGTCGAGCGTTTTGGGCGCGTTGCCCGGCCTGGAAGAGATGGTTGCGCGCCAAAAGGGAGCAGTTTTGGCGTCCAGCCATAGCGCGCCTTTGGCTTGCGGTCTTCTCTGTCAGGTCCTCGCAGGGTTCTTCAGCGGGAGAGTGAATTGATGCTTGTCGGGGCCGTAATCGACTGTACAATTATGGAGGCTGCCGATGGCTGTCATGGGGATGATGTTGTCCTGGCAGTCCCGACACAGACTTGGCAGACTCACCAGGGAGATGCGGGATGAGCAACGAAACTTCGCTTCATTCGTCAGAAGCCGGCGAAACGACCGCTCCGATTTACACCACCACATTTGTTGTCGATCTGGGAGAACATCCCGGCTACCTGAGGCATCGAAGCAGATTTTCCGGCAGGGGAATAGTGGAGGTGTCTGAGTCGGGTCTTATTGTTCGGTACTCACAATGGCGATCGCCGGTGTTGGTGTCGCTGCTGCTTTGGTTCAGTTTTCATTTAGTGGTTACGATTGCACTCAGCAGTCTCTTTCGGCGGTTCGTTTGTAGTGTGAGCGTGTTCGATCCGCTGGTGCTGATTCTGATAGGCATAGCTGTTATCATATCAGCCGGCCGGCGGCTTGTCGATATTCACCTCGATTCATCATTATGCACGGCCTATTACGTTCATGAGGGTGGTTTTGTTGTGGTTGAGACGCCTGGTGACGAGTGGATCAACATGACGCCAATGCCGGCCAACGAGACGCGTTTCCTGGCCGACGTGCGGAAATGTTTCGGGGATCGGTTCGTGACTGACAGCCAAGTAGTGTCTTCGATGGGCATGGAACAGTTGGTCTCAGCTCCCAGAAGCTACCGATCCGCGATCTTTGGGTACATCAGGGAGGTGCTGGCTGTACAGACAGACCGGCGGGAAGAGGCCATTACCGTGAACTCCCTTCTGGCTGCCGGCCCCAAGGGCACTGAGTTCGATATGTCCGCCCTGCTTGTGGCGCTGAAGGCCGAGTACAATGTGGACCTGACCCAAGCAGATCAAGAAGGCCTGATTACGGTTGCGGACGTGGTTGGCGTGGTTTGCAGGAAACTGGCCCCCGCCAGCCCGCCACCTCTGCCGGGTGTTGGATTGTAGCCACGGACGAAGCTGCGCCGCTCTTGGTGTCGCGGAGCCCGTGGGAACAGGACGGCGCAATCGCGATTCCGCCATTCCTTTTCTTGCCTCGGAGGGGCAGAGAAGTCGTCCTTTTTCACTGGTCAGGCTTGCGAGGTGGCGGTCAGGCCTAGGCGGCTTCGGGCGGGTGGCGCCGGTCGGGCCACGGGGGCTGCGGTGTGGACGCCGCGTACGGAGCAGTGTCGGACGAAGGGTCGGAGCATCTCGGCCGTGGCGCGAATGTAGGTGTCGTCGTGCGGGGCCGCCGCGACTCGGGCAAACATTCGCGGATAGGCGTGTGTGGTTTGGTCCCAGGCGTTGGGACGGTATTGCTGAAGCACGTAGCTTTCAGCGCCGCGGATTCGCAGGGCGATTCGCAGTATGTCATCACTGGTGAGCGGCGGGGCGAAGGTCGTGCGGAACTCGTATCCGACCCGCCCGGCCAGCAGCAGTGCAATGGATTGGCTGATGGCGGACTGGTCCACATGCACGCCGCAGATTCGATCATAGAGGTCGGTGGGTGCCTTGACATCCATGGCCACGAAGTCCACGAGGTGTTTATCGAGCAGCTTTTCCAGGACAGTCGGGTGCGTGCCGTTGGTATCGAGCTTGACCTTAAAGCCCATGTCTCGCACCGAGGCGAGGAAGGTGTCGAGGTCCGGCTGAAGCGTTGGCTCGCCGCCGGTTACGACCACGGCGTCCAGCATGCCGCGTCGCCGGGCGAGAAGGTCGGTGACGGACTCGGGCGAGAAACTTTGGCAGGCGGGGTCCGCGGCGTCGAGGGGGTCGTTGGTGATGAGTTGGCGGTTATGGCAGTAGAAGCAATTCAGGTTGCAGCCCGGCGTGAAAACCACGGCTGAGATGCAGCCGGGGTAGTCGACGAACGAGCATTTTTCCAGCCCGGCGATTCTCATGCTACGGGCTCCGGCATGGCGAACTTGCGACGTTCGAAGTACTCGGCCTTCTTGCCATCGTTGTAGTTTTGCACCGGTCGCAGGTAGCCTGTAACTCGCGACCAGACCTCGGAGTCTTGTCCGCAGATGGGGCACTGGAAGTGCTCTCCGCTGAGGTAGCCGTGCTCGTGACATATGCTGAACGTGGGCGTGATGGACAGGTATGGCAGCTTGAACCGCGTTACCGAACGGCGAAGGAGTTGCTTGCACAAATTCACGTCGTCGATGGCCTGGCCGAGGTACAGGTGCAGCACCGTGCCGCCGGTGTAAAGCGTTTGGAGTTCGTCCTGAAGCTCGAGGGCCTCGAAGATGTCGTCGGTATACCCGACGGGAAGTTGCGTGGAGTTCGTGTAGTACGGCGCGTCGTCGCCGGCGGTGATGATATCCGGGTAATGCTGGCGGTCCAGCCTGGCCAGGCGGTGGGCGGTTCCCTCGGCCGGGGTGGCTTCGAGGTTGTATACGTGCCCTGTCTCGTCCTGTATTCGCTGAAGCTCGGCGTGCAGAAAGTGCATTACCTCGAGCGCGAAGGCCTGGCCTTGCTCGTCGGCGATGGTGCAGCCCATGAAGTTCAGCAGGGCCTCGTTCATGCCCACAATGCCGATTGTGGCGAAGTGGTTGAACCAGTACTCGCCCGTGCGGTCCTTGATAGCTTTCAGGTAGTGGGCCGAGTACGGGTAAAGCCCCGCGTTGGTTTGCTTCTCGACGACCTTTCGCTTGATCTCCAGCGAAATGCGCCCGAGTTCCACGATCTCGTGGAGTCGGTTCAGGAAGTCGGCCTTCGATCGCGCCTTATAGCCGATGCGAGGCAGGTTCACCGTGAAGACGCCGATCGACCCGGTCAGCGGATTGCTGCCGAAGAGCCCGCCACCGCGCTTGCGGAGTTTGGAGGTGTCGATCCTAAGCCGGCAGCACATCGACACGGCATCTTCGGGCGACAGGTCGGAATTGACGTAGTTGGCGAAGTACGGAATGCCATACTTCGCGGTGATTTCCATGAAGGCATTGAAGGCCGGGCTGTCCCAGTCGAAGTCCCGCGTGATGTTGATCGTCGGGATGGGGAACGTGAAGACCCTGCCCTTGGCGTCGCCCTCCATCATCGCATCGCAGAACGCGCGGTTTAAGAGGTCCATCTCCTCTTGGTAGTCGCCATACTTGGCGCCTTCGAGAATCTCGCCGCCGAGTATGACGGCTTGGTTGGCAAGTGTGCCGGGCACCGTCAGGTCGAAGGTGAGGTTGGAAAACGGGCACTGGAAACCCACGCGGGTTGGCACGTTCAGGTTGAAAATGAACTCCTGAAGGGATTGCTTGACCTGGTCGTAGGTGAGGTTGTCCTTGCGGATGAACGGCGCGCAGTAGGTGTCGAAGCTGCTCCAGGCCTGTGCCCCGGCCGCCTCGCCCTGGGTGGTGAACGTGGAATTGACGATCTGGCCCAGGAAGCTTCGCAGATGCCTGGCGGGCTTGGACTCGACCTTGCCAGGTACGCCCCCGAAGCCCTGAATGAGAAGCTGTCGCAGGTCCCATCCGGCGCAGTACGGGCCTAGGAAACCGAGGTCGTGGATGTGGGCATCGCCGGATTCGTGGCAGCGGCGGACCTCGACTGGGTATATCTCGTGCAGCCAGTAGTGCTTGGTGAAATACTCGCGTACGTAGTTGTTCAGGCCGTTGACGGACCGCTGCTGGTTGGCGTTCTCTTTAGTCTGCCAGTCGCTGTCCTCGAGATAGCCTTTGAACAAGTCGATGGTCGCGCCGACCAGGGCGTTAAGGCTGCGGGCGCCGGATCGCTTCTCGCGGTAGAGGATGAACGCCTTGGCCGTGCGGGCGTGGCCGTTCTCGATCAGGACCTTCTCGATGAGGTCCTGGACCTGCTCGACCTCGGGGATTTCGCCAAGGTCCTTTTTGGCTGCAAGCTTGCTGACCTGCCCGCAGAGTTGCTCGGCCCGGGCGTAGTCCTCTCCACCGCAAGCGACGGCTGCCTTGTAGATCGCGTGGGTGATCTTCTCAGGGTTAAATGGCACAACCCGCCCATCGCGTTTTCGAATCCGTTCGAACATCGATGCGACTCCCTTCGGGCCAGTTTCCGTACGGCCGAACTAGTTGAAACAGATCACTTTGAGCGCGTCGCCCACAATCGCGTGGCAGGCGGGAAGGCTGTATGCTTCAGGTCAATGAATGCTTGGGGTTCGGTTTTTGCCGCATCCACCAACAAACCGACCACCAAACGCGTTCTGGCGCGATTCTTCCGATCTTGCGATAAAAAGCCGAGGCCCAGATATGAATGCGGCACATCGCAAAACGAGAAAGTCTGGGTCAACAACCTCAAAGCCCAATATATAGTACCCATATCGACAGTCAAGTCGAAATGTAGTAGAAAAAACGTAAGAAACGTACAGCCGGATTGCGGAAAACGCCTATCTGCCGAAAAAGACAGAGCTTCCGTTGCATGGCCTGGAAAATGCCCTGAAAAGCCGGGTTTTCAGGGATATTGTCTGCAATTACTGGATTGGTTCTTGAGACGTAAAGATATTATTCAGAAGTGTTTGCGTTTGGTTTTGTCGGAGACGTGACCACGGCATTGTCTGGCAGGAGAATTACTCGGACCTCCAGAGGTTTGTTGCGAGCGGCCTGGCCGACGATCAGGCCCCATCTCTTGCCGTTGTGGCTGGGCGTGGCGTCGTAGAGCACGAGCAGGCCGGGCTGGCCTGGGATCGTCAGCCCGGCGGGGTTGTAGACGTAGGGTTCCTTCGAAACGGGGCACTCAAGCGGCGGGCATGCCTCACCGCCGGTTCGTTTGATGGCGGCGATGTCCGGCGGGAGGTCGCCGGTCGCTGCGCAATAAAGCAGCAGCGTGCCGGCGATATCGTGCAGGCGTTCGGCGCACGGGTCGAGCATGGGAATCAGTCCGGCGTTTGTCGGCTCGGGCTCGACGCGTTCGAATTTGCATCCCGCCAGCGTTGCAGCCAGGACTAGCAGACACGCCGCCAGGGTTGTCCTACGGTCTTTGGTCATCGGTATCTCCATCTGCCGGGGATTGTTTTTTCGGGTCCGATATTATGATGGCCGGGTAGGTGGTGGGGCGGGCCGGCAAAGTAGTCGCGCCGAGCTTCATTCCCTTGAGTTGCTCGTCGAGGGCGGGTTTATTCTCGGGCTTGTTGAATTCTTTGCTGCCCTTCTTCTCTTCCTTGGCCATTTTCTTGAGCTGCTCCGGCAGGGCGGCCACGTGTGGCGTGATGAAGATCAGCAGTTCGGTCTTGGACTTGGTCTTGATGGTTCGCCTGAACAGCGGGCCTATCCAAGGCATGTCGCCGAGGCCTGGCACTTTCTCGATCGTGTCGATGAGGCGGTCTTCCATGAGCCCGCCGATGACAATGGTCTGGCCGTTGCGAATGGCTACTCGCGTCATGGCGGACCGTTTGGCGAAGACGGGCGCGTTGACGGTTTCGCTGATTGGCACGGTCGTGCCGGTCATCGTGGAGATTTCCGGGGCGACGTCCATTATGACCAGGCCCTCCGGGTTGATGTGCGGCAGGACGTCCAGGATGATGCCGATGTCCTCGTACTCGATCGTGTTGATGGTCTGGCCGGTCTCGGTGATGCGGGAGTCGCGGATGAACGGCACGATGTTGCCGACGGTGATGGAGGCCTCCTGGTTGTCGCTGGCCAGGATGTACGGGCGCGAGAGGACGTTGAGCCGCCCAACCGTCGCCAGTGCCCTCAGCGTGACCGTGAAGTCGGCGTCGACGACCTTGGTGACCAGCCCGCCTGAGGCGGCGCCTACGCCGAAATCGGTACCGATGGAAGATGTCGAACTGCCGATGCCGATGTTCAACGCGGAAAATTCCACGCCCAGGTCCGTCGTGTTGTCGTGCGTCACCTCGGCCAGGAGGACCTTTATCAGCACCTGCCGCGTCGGGCGGTCCAATTCTGCGAGAATCGCCTGGACGCGGTCGAAGTTCTTGCTGGCTGTGCGAACCAGCAGGCTGTTGGTGTCCACGTCGGCCACGACGAATACCTGCCCTGCCAGGTCGCTGGCGGATGCCCCCGCCGCACCGAGCGAGTACGAGCTCCTGCCGGAAGGTGAAGTGGATCCGCCGAACCGCGACCCGGTTGAGGATGACCCGAACCGCGATCCGGTCGATGAAGATCCGAACCGCGAACTCGACGATGACCCAAACCGTGAGCTGGACGACGAGGACCCGAATCGCGAACCGGACGATGATGAACCGTACCGCGAGCTTGTGGTTGAGCCCCGGCCGGACGTCGAACTGCTCCTGCCGGACGTGGTGCCGGCCCCGAAGATATTGTTCAACACGGCCTCGACGTTCTCGGCTTGTGCGTTCTTGAGCGGGTAGATGAAGACGGCCTCCTCGGCCGTGGGGTTGGAGTCCAGTTCCTTCACGATGCCGTCTATGACGGTCAGCGCTTCCGGCGAGGCGCTGACGACGAGGTTGTTGGTTCGCGTGTCTGCCGTGGCTGTAACCTTGGTCTGCCTGCTCGTGCTACTGCTGTCGCGATTTCGGTCTCCGCCTCGGTCTCCGCCCCTGCCGAACATAAATGGGAACCGTCGCTGGCTCTGCTGCTGGTTTTGGTCTGACGCGAACAGGTCGGTTATCAGCTTGGCGGTGGTTGTGGCGTCGGCGTATTCGAGCTTGTAGACCTTCACGGTGGCTTCGGCGCCCAATTGCCCATCGAGGCTTGCGATAATCTCGAGGATCCGGCGGACGTTGGCCTGGGTGTCGGTGAGGATCAGCGAATTGCTGGCCTGGTTTGCGGACATTACCGCTGTGGCGGGCAGTAGCGCCGCAAGGTCGGTTCGCAGTTTCATCGCATCGACAAAGCGGATTGGTATCACCTGCGTTACCATACGGTCGGAGACGGTGAGCTTGGCGGGATCGTTACCGAATTGAACGGGAATGTTCTCCTTGGCTGCCTGCGCAAGGGCGACAATCTTGAGGTTCCGCCCGGTGTAGACCGCCGCGTAGCCTTTCTGACGCAGGACGGTGTCCAGCAGCAGCACCGCCTCGGGCAGGCTTATGGGCGCCCGGCTGATGACGGTGACCTTGCCTTCCAGGACCGGCTCGCCCACGACGATCAGGCCGGTGGCTTTTGAGAGGTACACCAGCACTTCCCGCAACGGGACGTTCTGGAAGTTCAGCAGAATCTGTCCGCTGGGAAGCACCTGCCCGTTACGGAACACGGGTCCCTCAGGTGCCGGCGCGGTTGCCGGCGCACCGGTTGGCGCGGTGGTTGTCGCCGCTGCCGGGGCGCTGGCGGGCATTGTCGTCGGCGCCGTGGCTGGGGGTGCGTTTTGTCCTCGGGCATCGAGGGCCTGCAAGCCCAGGCACGCGGCGACAAGCATGGCGAGCAGGTGCGAGCTGATACGTCGGGTGCGCGGCGTTGTTTCTTGCATTGCGGCTGTCTCCGATGGTCGTATGCTCATCTTCCCAACTCCTGCTGGCGCCGACGGCGCATTCTTTCGAGAATATCCTGTGGACCGCTGGACGCCGGCGCCGAAGTGGGCTTGCCGGCCGGGGCGGTGGTTGGCTGTGTAGTTGCCGAGGACCCTGTCGTCGGCGCGGTCGGCCTTGCTGTGCTCGCAGTCGGGCTTGGGGCGGGCGTCTCGAACCCGGCGCTGGGAGCCCTGGAGCCCGTCAAGGTATGGCCGACCGGAATGACGGTGAGCTTCTCGCCTCGCTGGTACTGCGCTGAGTCGATATTGACGGCCTGGATGCGACCCTTGCCGACGACGTCGCCAGGACGGACCTGGAGTATCTTGCCGGACCTGGCGTCTTCGAAGAAGGCGGTGAATTGCGAGCCTTCCAGCGCGATGCCCCTGAGTACAAAGTACACGTCGGCGTCGACGGGTTTCGGCGGCGTATATGCTGGCTTGGTGCGCGGGGCCTGGGGCTTACGGACGACAGGCGCGCGACGGTTTCGGTCGAAGATGTTTCGCTGTACGAGGATGCTGAAGTCCGCCCTGGCCGACTTGTCAGTCTTAGCGGACGGCGCGTCTGCGGGTGTGGCGGATCGTTCGGGCGACGAGCTGGGTCCCGCCAGCGCCGCCGATGCCAGCGCCAGGATGCCCGTCATGCGTATGAGCGATTGTCCGAGGGTCATTTGTCCTGGCCTCCCATGGCTGCGGTAACCTTGGCTTGCGGGGTTGATATCCGGGCGGCGTCGGCGTCGTACAGCGTAGAGAACTCGACTTTCACCTGGAGGTCGTCCGTGCCTTCCTTGCGGCTGCTGATTTGCAGCGAGAGTATCTTCAGCGGGAACTTCGCGGTTTCCAGTCGCCGGATGAAACCCGACACGGCCCGCATGGACCCGGTGCCCGCGGCGTGAACGTACACCTCCGAAAGGGCGGTATTGTCCGTCGATCGGTTCTGCGGTGTCAACAGCGACTCCAGCTTCAGCCCCGCCTCATGCGAGAAGTTGCGGACCGCGTGCATCGCCTGGCTCTCGGTTTCCTCGCGCCGGGCCTTCATGCCGCCTACGAGCATCTCCCGCCACTTGCGGCCCAGCACTTTGCGCTGGCGTAGCAAGGCGTCGGTTGTCTCGAGTTCGCCGGTGAGTTTTGTCCTGAGGATGGCGGCGCTTTCGCGCGCCGCCAGCAGTGGCGTCAGGGCGTACCGGTCGAGCACCAGCACCGTTATCGCCACGGCCGTCAGTATGAAGACGATTTGTTCTCTCTTGGAAAAAACCATGTCTAGTCCGATCCCCCGTAAGAGAAACTCACTGCGAACGCCTTCTCTCGCCCATCCCTGCCGGCCTGGCGGAGGTAGAGCGACTTGACCTGCGACATTCGCGGGTTTTCCTTGATGCGGTCCAGCACGTCTAGCACCGCGGTTTCGCTGACGGCCTTGCCGGCCAGGACGACCTTCATTTCTTCGGGGTCCTGTATGGTTACTCTCGTGGCCCAGATTATTCCATCCGACGGAAACGCGAGCGTGATTTCCTTGACGCACTCAAGGAATGCCGGCCTTCTGTCGTACCAGGTCCGGGCCAGCTTTGTGCGTTTGATGACGCTCTGAGCTTCGGTTCTCGCCGGAGCCAGCAGGCTGATTCTGGCGTTCATTCTGGCGATTTCGGCGCGGTCGTTCTGCCAGTCCCACACCAGCCAGGCGCCGGCGAGAACCAAGATGCCCGCCAGTGCCGCCCCGAGTGCGATCTGGCGGCCCAGGGCTGACTTGGCGGTCGGGCTCAGGCGCGAGCGCAGGAAGTTCACCGGGAGATCCTGCCCCTTCACGCCCGCCAGGGCAACTGCGGATGCGGCGCAGAACTGCCCGGGCAGGTGCGACGCGCCCAGGCCGTTGGTGTGGACGCCGGTCGGCACGGATTCCAGCCGGGCTGACAGGCCCAGCCGATCGGCCAGGATGTCGCGGTCGCCCTCGTCGAGTTGGGCTTCGTTCCATATTAACAGTTGGCGCTTACGGTTGCCGGACGTGTCGTCCGGGAGCAGCATGACCACTCGCCTGAGTTCCGCGACGAGGCTGTCGAGCCATTCTCCAGTCGCTCCGTTTTTAGCGGGGGGTACGGCCAGGGGACGCATGGTTCGCACGCCCGTTGGTGACTCGGTCAGAAGTTCCGCCCCGCCGCCGAAAACGCGAAGGATCAGTTGTTCGGGCTCGGCACTCCCAGCCGCCAGGGCCATCGTCGATGACGTGATCCCCTCGGCGCGAAGTCCCGCGGCCTGGGTCATCGTCGTGAGTTGCTCGATGACGACTCGCGGGGCCGCGACCAGCAGGGCCGATGCCGTATCCCTGCCATGGTCAGCCGGGGCGTAATCGACCACGAGGTCCTTGATGTCCGATGCAAACTCCCGCTCTACGGCCAGCGAGAGCACCTGGCGCACCTGGTCGCCGACGCCGGGAGGCAGGGCTTTGTCGCGGGCCGTAAGGGCGCGCGCGTCGAGTCCCAGAATGCAGCGCGATGCGCCGAACTTGTTGTCCTTGAGGAACTGCCGCAGGGCCTTGCCCAAACGGGCCGGCTCTTGAAGCCCAAGACCATCCGGGAAGACGAACTCCGCGGCGCGCGTGGCGTCGGCACCGCCGTTAAGCGGCGTCAATTCGACGGCAGTGATAGATCGGCCATTTACCGCCAGGCCCAGGATTCTACGTTTTGACAACATGCTACCGGACCTCCAGACCGGTGGTCGCTTCGAGAACGTCTTCCATGGCCGCGCCGGTCCGCAACGCATCCAGAATATCCGGATCCAGCGGCCAGCCCAGACTCGTAAGGTCGCGACGGTAAACCAGGCGCGGTGGGCTTTCCCGTGCATCGACGACAATCCTGCACCGTCGAAATGCCCGACCGTTGCTGCTAACGCTGACGATGTCGGCTGAGAACTGGTACGAATGGCTCGTGATGAGCGAACCAATCTCCACGGCCCTTTCCTCGCTGAGCGCCTCGACCACCCACGCGATGCCTTCCTCGGCGGTCTGGTCGGTGCGTCGCTGGAGCAAAGCGGAGGCCTCGGGATCGCCTATGCCTGGCAGGCACAGCAGCACGTCCCGGCTGGCCGTGTTGATGTTGATCAGCCCGCGTTTGACGCTGCTGGTACTGCTGCCGCCACCGCCGAAACTTGGCTGGTTGGCGGTCAGGTCGTTGGCGAAGGCCTTGAACTCATCGTAAGTGAGGTCGGTTCGGTAGTAGAAGTGCAGCACGTTCTTGAACGGCCTGAGCGTCCTGGTCTTGGCGACGATTTCTTCCAGCCGATTGGCAGAGAGGCTCGCCTCGAAGACCTTCCTTAACTGGTTCGATGAGGAATTGTTGACGTCCACCAACTGCGAACTCGACGATGAGCCTCCCGACCCGGACCCCGGCTCGCTGCTGTAGACGGTCACCAGGTCGTATATCCCGCGGTCCAGCGTGCCGTCGTTGTTGTCTGGCGGGTAGCTTTCGTCGGCGTCGTTTTCGTTTTTGTCCAGAATGCCGTTGCGGTTGGTGTCCTCGCCGTAGAGCACCTCCGGCAGCATGCCCCGAATCAGCAGCAGTTCTTCCACCGTCTCCAGTGGTCCGTTCTTGCACTGGTATGGGTCGGGCATGGTCAGGTAGTACTCGCTCTCGGCCCCGCCGGACGAGAGGCTGCTGTCCGAGTCGCGCCAGTCGATGATTGCCCCGGCGTCTTCGCCCAGCAGCCTGGGCAGCATCATCAGCACGTCTTCGCCGGCGTAGTTGATGTTGATCTTCGACGCTTCGTCAACGATGCCGTAGCCCTGCACAGTGTTGTCGTCGAAGTCAGGCCGGATTATCCAGAACAGTCCGTTACCGACGATCACGCCGTTGGCGGGAGTGTTGGCCTCGGTGGGCACGGCGCCTTCGAGCCCGTCTACGCAGGCCAATACGTATTGGACGGCGCCCTGTTCGATGCCGATTGCCCGCTGCGCGGCTGCGTAGTTTGCCGAGCACGCCCCTTCCACCCGCATCGACCTTGCCAGCACCAGCACCATTCCCGTCAGCACGACCAGTATCCAGAGGGTTATGATCAGTATCGCGCCCGCGCGCGGGTCGCCCTGCGGCACGTGCCGCCGGGAGTCGCCGTTATTCAAATCGCGGGTAATCATCATTATCTTCCTATGGGGTCGACTCAATCTGTACGCCGGCCTGGAGCGTGCTGGCGGGCATCCACAGCACATGGATTGTCCGGTACTCGCCGGTTTCGCCGGCGCGGATGCTCTCGGGTCCCGCCTTATCGTCGGCCGCCAGCACCAGGTCCACTTCCACCGCCAGCGGCAGCGTGTTGTCCTCGACGCTGGAATCCCACGAGTCCAGCCATTCCACGCCGTCGAAGTACCTCAGGTTAAATGCCAGCACGCCGCGGCAGAGCACCTCGCCGGGCAGGTCGTAGAATGTTGTCGCCAGCAGGTTTCTCCGTACGCCGCGGACAAGGTTCATGCCGGCGCCCTCCAGCGACGGTTCGCAGCCCAGTTCGATCATCATTATCTCGCCCTGGCCGGCCTGCTGGTCGATGGCGTCGGCGGTGCGGTAGAACGACACGGTGTCGCTCTCGCGCCCGAGCGAGCCCGTGGCGTCCTCGCCGTAGAATGTCCCTGCCAGTATGCCGTTTGGCACGACAGCGGAGCGAAGCTCGGTGCAAACGAAATCCGCCGCGAGTTCTGCTCTTTGCGAACTGCCGACGGCCTCGATGGCGCTGCGACGGGCGCGAAACGCGGTGTAAAGCGTCGCGTAGAGCGACCCAGCCAGCAGGGCCGTCATCGTCGCAGCCAGGAGGACTTCCAGCAGCGTGAAGGCCTTTCGGTTTGTCGGGGTCGTCTTACTCATCCGCAATTTCGTCGTATATCAGCGTGCTCATCGTCACATCGTATTCGTGTCCTCGGCGGGTCCAGACCACAGCGACGTCCAACTGGACCAGCCGCTCGTCTTCCCACGGCTCGGCGATTGACATCCACGTAAACTGAGGCCATTGCTCGCCGAAATCGCCGCTCTGCGTCGCTTGGTCAAACTGCCCGGTGGCGGCAAGCTCCGATAGCTTCGCCTGCGCCAGCGATGCCGCCCTTGCCTGCATGCTCGCGTGGGCGGCGGTGTCCAGGCACAGCAGCGTGCCGTGGACTGCGGTCGGCAGGACTATGGCGACCAGCATCAGCGCGGCGAGGACCTCAATTATCGTGAACCCGCCGGCTCGCGGTCCGGCCGAGGTTTGGCTTGCGGCTTTCATTGTTCAAGCTCCGATAGCTTGACGATGCGGAACTTCTCGGTGGCAGCGAGGCACTGAACGAGGTAGACGTCTTCATTGCGGCCCAAAAGCGTTATGGTCGCCTGCTCCGTTCGCCCGTCGGGCGTGAATTGCACGTAGGGTCGCCAGTCGACCCCGTCGGCGAGTTTCAGCCGAACGGTCATTCCGTCGGCCAATCGAAAGTGTCTGCCCTGGTCGGTCAGGAGTTCCTCGAAGACTCCCGCTTTCTGGACGGTCACCCAGTATGTCCCGGTTTCTTCGTCGATGTTGACCCGGCTGACGGTTCCCATCGTCGCGGCGAGGTTGCGAGCCATGCGCGTCATGGCCAGCACGCCGGCAGCGGCGTTGGCGTCGGTGCGTCCCCGCCCGAATCCGCGCAGCGACGGCGCGGCCACGCCGAGCAGGGTAGCAATCAGTACGAGCACGGTTATCAGCTCGAACAGCGTGAAACCTCTGCGGGGTTTGTCAGGGTTGTGACCAGTTATCGATGTCATCGCCGCCGCCATCCTGTTGGTTCGGTCCGTATGAGTACAGGTCGTAGCCCCTCTGGTTGTGCTGGCCCGGGAATCGGTACACGTAGGGTGTCTTCCATGGGTCCACCGGGACGTGGTTCTTTTTCAGGTAGGGACCCTTCCAGTCGGTCAGATCGCCAGGTTGCTGGATCAACGCTCCCAGGCCTTCCTCCGTTGTCGGATACCGGCCGCAATCTATTTCGAATGCGTCCAGGGCCATACTGACGTTGGATATGTCCGTGCCTGCGGCGGCTTCCTTGGCCTGCTGGCTTCGCCCGGTGAACTTGGGTACCACAACTACGGCCAGCACGGCCAGGATCACCAGTACCAGCAGCAGTTCGATCAGCGTAAAGCCGGCGGACCCGCGAGTGGCGAGGGTCTTGGCCAGGCCAGGCCGCCGCGCCATCGAATGTCTCATAATCTCTTCCTCGTCAGCGGATGTATTCCTGAAGCGTAAAGACCGGCAAGAGCATGCCGACCACGATTGTTCCAACAATGGCTGCCATGACGAACAACAGGACCGGTTCTGCCAGGGCCACCGCGGTTCGCAACTGGCGGTCCAATTCTTCCTCATTGACGGTAGCCAGTCGTTTGAGTTCGATGTCGAGCCGGCCTGACTCCTCCGCCACGGCGATCATCTCGACCACCGATGCCGGGAACAGTCTTGCATTGGCTGACAGGCTGCGGGCAAGAGTCTGGCCCTTCTGGACCTGCTCGATGGACCTTCCGACCGCGTCGGCCAGGACGCGGTTTCCGACGGCCTCGCGGGCCACACGCAGCGATGCCACCAGTGGCACGCCCGCGCCGAGAAGTGTGCCCAGCATCCGGCAGAATCGCACCAGCGCGAACCGGGCCATCAGGTTGCCGATGATGGGTGTCCGCAGCGTCGCTTGCTGCATCGCCAACTGACCGGCCGGGGAACTGAGTGCCCGACGGGCGATGAGCATGGCTATGGCGAGCACTGCCAGGACGATCAGGCCGTAATCGGTTAGGACTTCGCTGACAGCGACGATGGCCTTGGTCAAACCCGGTAGTGAGCCCCCGAAGTCCGAGAACATCGCCGAGAATTGCGGAATGAAAAAGGTCATCAGAAAGATTACTACGGCCACGGCCAGGACCGCCAGGACGCTTGGGTAGGCCATGGCGTTACGGACCTTCGACTTGAGGTCTCGCTCGCGGCTGCGGAACTCGGCGATTTGCATGAGCACTACGTCCAGGAACCCGCCGGTCTCGCCCGCGCGAACCATGGCGACGTACACGGCTGGGAAAGACTTCGACCAGCGAGCCATCGCGTCCGCCAGGGGCATGCCGCTCGATACGTCGTCGTAAATGGCCGACCACTGATTGCGTGCCGCCGGGTTCGACGCCTCGCGGCGCAGAATGCTCAGGCCTCGTGCGATCGGCACCCCGGCCGCCAGCAGATTCGCCAACTCCCGGCTGAACGTCTCGACGGCGTTGGGCGGTACGCGCCCGCCGACGGTTCTGGTCACAGTCCGGGAGGGCTTGCCTGCTTGCTCTTCCTCGACGGCCACGCACACCAGGCCCTTCTGGGCGACCTCGTCCAGAGCGGCTGCACGATTCCGGGCCGAGACCTTGCCCGTAGTTCTGGAACCGCCGGTTTCAATGGCTTCGTATGTGAAGACTGGCATCTACAGTTACCGGGTGAATCTGTTTTGGGTTCTTGCTGGGCTCATCTGCGATCGTCGTTCGTCGCGGCTGGGTAATGAGACCCGGCGCTTCCGTTAATTCGTTCGTCCTTGGTCACTCGCAGCACTTCTTCGAGGGTGGTTTTTCCGCTTTTCACCAGTCGCCACCCATCTTCCCGCAGGCACTTCATGCCTTCGGCGGCGGCCTGTCTGCGGATCGCGGTGCTGGGCGCCCGTTCGAGCACGAGCGAGCGTATTTCCTCGCTGATGAGCATCATCTCGAAGACGCCGGTTCGCCCGCGGTAGCCGCTGTTCTGGCACTGCCGGCAGCCTCGCCCGCGATAGAGTGTCTCCGGCGCGTCTTCGCCGAACTGCGAGCGAAACGCATCCATGTCTTCCGGGGTGAAGGGCTCGCGGCAGTGGGGGCAGATCAGCCGCACCAGGCGCTGCGCGACGATCATCTCCAGCGACGAAGTCACCAGGTATGGCTCGATGCCCATGTCCACCAAGCGAGTCATGGCGCCGGGCGCGTCGTTGGTGTGCAGCGTGGAAAATACGAGGTGCCCGGTGAGGGATGCTTGTACGGCTATCTCGGCCGTCTCGCGGTCGCGAATCTCGCCGACGAGTAAGACGTCCGGGTCGTGACGCAGGATCGCCCGCAGGCCCGTTTGGAACGTCAGGCCCGCCTTGGTGGAGACCTGGATCTGGTTGATGCCGTGTAAGTGATATTCGACCGGGTCTTCGATGGTGACGATCTTCCGCTCGGTGTCGTTTATCCGCGAAAGGCCCGCGTACAGGCTGGTGGTCTTGCCGCTGCCGGTTGGCCCGGTCACCAGCACCACGCCGTGGGGTACGGTCAGCGCCTGCTCGAAGACCTGCCGATCGCGCGGGCTCATGCCCAGGTGCTCGAGCCCCAGCAACGCGGCGCTGCGGTCCAGAAGACGCAGAACCACCGCCTCGCCGTGGAGCATTGGAATAACCGACACGCGGACGTCCACTTCGCGGTTGGCGACCTTGAGCTTGATTCGCCCATCCTGAGGCAGGCGTTTCTCGGCGATGTCCAGGCGACTTAGAATCTTGATTCGCGAGACGATCGCCGGGTGGAACTGGCGCACCTCCGGCGGGACGTTCGCCTCCCGCAGCACGCCGTCTACGCGGTATCGCACTCGCAGGGAGTCCTCGAAGGGCTCGAAGTGTACGTCCGTCGCACGTCGCTCGATGGCCTCGCTGAGTATCTGGTTTACGAACTTGATGATCGAGGCGTCCTGGGCGGCCTCCTCAATGTCTATGTCCTCTTCGCCGTCAGTATCGACGACCTCGACGCCGTCGGCGGCAGCCTCGGACACCAGCGATTGCAGCGTGTCAGCACCGACTCCCAGCAGCGAGTTTATGCAGCGTGTGATATCCGCCGAGGGCGCCAGCGCCAGGTGGACTTCCATTTGGCAGGCCAGGCGCAACTCATCCAGGCCGATCGTGTCGAAGAGCTTGTTGGACGCTACAGTTACCGTGCCGTCCTGCTGGCTCAGTGGCAGCAGGCGGTGGGCAAGGAGTATCCTGGCGGGGAACTTCATCAGGAAATCCTTGTCCGGCAAGTGGTTCTCAAGGTCCGCCCAGGGGACGTGGAACTCCTCAGCCAGGAATCGCAGGACCTGCTCTTCGCCTAAGCCGCTGCCGGCGACGAGGGCCTCGTCCAATGGCTCGCCGCCGGCGGTCATCGCATCGACGGCGCGTGCCGCCTGATCGTCCAGCAGGCCCTGCCCAACCATCTTATGAAGGATTGCGTTCATTACGGATGTTTCAGAAACTATTCTCTCGCGGAGGTCGCAGAGATCGCAGAGGAGAAGACCTTGGATTTGGCTTCTCTGGATCTCTGCGACTCTGCGCCTCTGACTTAATCCGATTCGCTATTCCAGCGTTCCCATCAGCACCAGCATGGCTTCCTGCTTGGGCGTGACGATTCCCTGGAGTTCCTTGCGGGCCTGGGTCAGTTCCTTCTGAGACTTGGCGCGGGCGGCGCGAAGTTCGGTCAGCGCCGTGGTGATCTCAGCCGTGGTAGGGGCTTCCTTCTTCAAAACTTCACCCAGGGCGGTGGTCTTCTTCTCGATCTCGGATCGCTCGCGGGTTGGGGTGCCGGGCTTGGCTGTGGGTGAGGTCGGCGCGGGCCTGCCGCCAGAACCTCGGGACCCACGGGAGCCCCAGGAGCGTCCGCTGAAGCCCATCATGCCTCGCATTCCGCCGCGACTCTGGCGATGAAGGGTCTGGACCTTCTCGATACGGGGCTGAAGAACCTTCCATTCATCTTCCGTCGCGCCGAGTCTCTCGCGCATCATGTCAGACGCACGCTTGCGCCACTGCTCCATGCGCTCACGCATCTCGTCGGGGGTCATTCGAGTCCGACCGCTGCGACGATCGCCTTCGTTGCCTTTCGCGGGCTTGTCCTGCGCTACCGCCTGTCCGGTCCAGCAAAGGCCGATAACCCCTGCCAGCGTCAACGTCGTCCATAATCTTGCTCGTGACATGCCAATGCTCCTTTTGCAGGTGTAGTCTTGCCCATGCCGCGACTTTCACGGCATTGGTTTACTTGCTGTCAAACGATGTGCCCGCTCTGCCCGGAGCGGCCTGATGCACCGCGCCGTTACCGGTCAATCCGGTTTCCGTCGCCCGAGGGCTTTGTGTCGGGGGGCGTGGCCCTGGGATGGCCTGGGCCGCGTCTGCCCGGCCCGAAGTGCGACTTGCCTCGCGGGTTACCGCCACCCTTGTGCGACCATCGAGCCCGCCGACTTGCGCGGAACTCGTCGTACTTCTTCGCCTGCTCCTCGGTCAGGATCTTCCGCGTCTTTTCGACCGCCTGCTGGATGATCTCCTGCCACTGCTCATCCATCTCCTTCATCTGGCGGTCGCAGTCAGCCAGGATTTCGTCATACTCGATTCGCTGTTGGTCGGTCAGCAGGCCTTCGATTGCCTCGTCCTTTTCCTGCCAAAGGACTCGCTTGCGGTCGCGGAATTCCTTGTCCCTGCCGAAGACGAACTCCGTCCATATGTCGTGCATTTTTTCACGCTGCTCGTTGGTCAGGCCCAACTCCGCGGTCAGGTCAGGTCTGCGCCCGCGCCGCGATGCGAGGGGCTGCTCCGGCGCCGCCAGCATTCCCACCGACCCGCCAGCCGCGAAGGCCAGGGCGAAGCCCAGGACCACTGCTATCCGCACCTTGGTCATGGCTGGTCCCCATTCGATGCGGAGAAATCAGCGAGAATCGCATTGGCCAATTGGATGTCCGGTGAGTTTTCCGAACGGCTTGTCAACTGACCCGCCAGGGCCACTGCCGGGCCGGAACTGGTTCGAGTGGCCACGCTTTCCCATGTCGTCGCGGGTTTGTTCGCGCCCGCCGGTGTGGAGTGCTGCTGCCATAGCATCGTCGAGCACACCAGCAGAATTGCCGCAGCCGCGGCGCTGAGCATCTCCGTCATCCGCATAACGGTCCTATTACGCGCCGGCCTGACACTGCGTTTCCAGCGGGCCATCGCTTCGGGCGGGGCTTGGTCGTCACTGGCGGACGCCAGCATTGCCGACATCGCCTGGAGCCGGCGCAGCTCCTCGCGACAGGCGGGGCACTGCCGGAGATGATTCTGCATCTCGGCCTCGAGCGCCGCCGGCAACTCGCCGTCGTGATACGCACTCAGTTGTTGCTGGTTTTCGCAACTAGCCATAGTCTTCTCCGATTCGCCCGGTGTTTCGCTGGCTCTGGGCTTACCGATCAGGTGAGGTAATCGCCCAGAAGTTGCCTGAGCTTCTGCCTCGCCCGATACAGCCGCGACTCGACCGTTCCACGTGGAACAGCCAGCACAGCCGCGATTTCGTCGTAGGTCATCCCCTGCATCTCACGAAGCAGGATGACTGACCGATGTTCTTCCGAAAGCCGGCTGATCATGGCCTGCATGTCCATACGCATGTCCGCCCGGCCTGTTTCCGTTGTTCGCTTGACCGGCGTCTCGCTGGTCGGCTCGCCGGACTCGTCGATTTGTGAAGCCTTCCGCAGTCGCCCGCGTCGACGGAGTTTCGCGACGTTGTTGACGAGAATCCTTGTGAGCCAGGTCTTCAGCGAAGCGCGTCCCTGAAAGCCTCCAAACCCGCCGAACGCACCGGCAAAGGTATCCTGCACGACGTCCTCGGCGTCGTGGCGATTCCCAAGCATCGACAAGGCTAGCAAATACAAGCGCGGGCCGTGGAGGTCCACAACCCGGCCAAAAGCCGCGTCGTCGCCTTGGCGAACCCGTCGAACAAGATCCATGTCCGGGTCCGGCTTGCGGGCATAAGGGGCGTCCTGGTTCAAGCTATCTCATCTCGCTGTCCGTGTATGGTTCCCCGAGGGAGGTGGATTCTTCCCTCGTCCGAAAAGGTTTTTCTCATCATCCATCCAAAGGCCAGATAGAACAACGAATTGCGCGGCCGGGAATTTCCGAAAACCCCAAGAGGTCCGTGCATTACGTTTGCCGCTGGCCTGTTTATTACATCGCTGCGAGTTTGCCGCAGCTGAGTTTGTGCCCGTTTGTCGTGTTTTTCCAAGATATTAAGGATATGTTCCTGCAGGCCCATTACGAATATTCGCATCGTAAACTGCTCGATCTTCTTGGAACCTGTCCTTGAAAAACTAGGGTGATGGGTGTATTCTTTATGCAGCGTCGGATTCGAGGATCCGA
>Ga0307990_1001251_pt1 | contig 21589 bp, 12 predicted proteins | sample EllFjometagen129_FD_203168 | JGI IMG/M metagenome (GOLD analysis project Ga0307990, IMG submission 203168) | Marine microbial communities from Ellis Fjord, Antarctic Ocean - #129 | ecosystem: Environmental > Aquatic > Marine > Unclassified | place: Southern Ocean | collected 2014-10-08
TCGGCCGTCTTCGTTGATGTCCACCATCCGCTCATAGGTGCGATAAAGTGCCGTATAAAAACTGCGCTTCTGCGCGTCCGTTCCACCCTTGACCTTGATTTTCGACAAGGCGTCCGTCCAGATCTGTTTTCCTTCGGATTTCAGTTCTTTAAACTGTTTGTTTGTCAGTTCATTGCTGAAGTTCTTTTGGGCTTGGTCCTCATCAAGATAGGAAATCGCATATTTTAGTAAAACCGTCTGCGGCCCATTCTCCGGCCAGCTGAGCTGTAGTTTCCCTTTGGCGTACTGGATCTGAAGATCTTTCAGGGGCGTTCCCTGTTCATCCGTTAGCTCCATATAGCTATACGCGTCCATGGTCTGGTATGAGGGCGTCACGTCATTGATTCTATACCGAATAACTTCCTTGGCCGATATTCCGCATTCTTTTTCGGTCTGCGTGATTTGCATTTTGTTGCTACCAGAAATCAGCAGATGTTTTTTGTCGCCCGTCGGAAAATCGATTTTAAAAATTGCGCTTTTTTTGCCTGGGGTAAAGTTGACGGTAATCTCTTCATCCAACAGATAGGTGGAATAGAACCAGGGATGCATTACCTCCAGATCGTAATCAAACATCATTTTTTTCGTCCAAGAATCCTCATTCACCTCCCCTGTGCCGGGTTTCATATTTAGGATGCGCGTAAAACGGCTCGAACAAAGCTGTAAGGGGAAATCGCTAATTTGATCATCCCGGTATTCATATCGCCCCGGCACCATGCGAATCATTTGATTCGGCAGGTGGAACGTCGGAAAGGTCGGTACCAGCAGTTTCGAAATAGTGCCGATACGCGGATCCACATAGTCGGTATTATCCGCGTGCACGACGGCAGTGAAAGCAAGTCCTAGCAGTAAAAAAAACGCGTATTTCTGTTTCATTTTATATCCAAGCATTTCTGGTCTCATTTTTTTTCCTCTATCCTCTGTGTCGTCTGAAAGAGCAACGCACCTGTATTATTTAACTTCCCAATGGTAGCTCTCCCCTTCAATCACAAGATCCCTTTTCACGCTTTGTGACGGCGCTGGTGCTGCGAATGTTTTTGGCGCCTTGGCTCTAAGTATTTTTTTGGCCGAGGTGTACTCAGGATTTTCCGCCAGATTATTCCATTCGTTATGATCATGCCGAACGTTGTAAAGCTCCTCGGTGTCGTCTGGGTAGTGGATGTAGCGCCACGTTTGGTTGATGATGGCGTAGCCCTTTGGTTCCGTGTAGGGCAGGTAGACCTCGCGGTCTTTCGCTTGGCCTGGATTCTTCAGTGTGGTCGCAAGGGAGACGCCCTCCAGCTCCTGCGGGGGCTGCGGGAGTGCGCACATTTCTACAAAGGTGGGATACATATCAATCAGGCTGACCGTGACATCAAGTTTTTTCCCTTTCGCTACACCGGGGCCCGCCCAAACGAATGGAATGTTGGAAGTCCGCTGCCACAATTCCTTTTTGCCAAAGTGGCCTTTTTCTCCGTAATGATAGCCATTGTCGCCCCACAAAACGACAATCGTGTTGTCGGCATAGGGACTGGCTTTAAGCGCATCCAGGACGCGTCCGATCATGGCATCGGCATAGCTGATTGAAGCCAGATAGGAGTGAATGGCTTCCGGTAGCAGATGGCTATCTTCGTAATTGCGTTTAAATGATTTTTCCCGGGTTTTCATTTTTGTTCGCATCGGCTCAGGTAGGTCATCAAGATCGTCCGCCTTTTTAGCGGGCATGGACAGGTTGTCGCGGTCGTAGAGATCATAATATTTTTTCGGGCAGTAGTTAGGGATATGAGGTGCGTAGAGACCCAGAGCCAGGAAGAAGGGCTTGTCGCGTTTTTCCTTGAGCTTGGAAACCACCCATTCTGTACGAAGGGTATCGGCCATTTCTGCTTCCTTATTATTGGGCAGGACACCCCATTTTCTCATGCCTTTTTTGGTGTAGGCCCCGCTGTTGGATTGTTCTTTTTGGCCTTGAGACGGCATGGGCATCTCTTCGCTCCATGAGTCCAGCGGCCAACCGCTTTCGCGCTGACGCTGGGTGCGGAGAAAAAACTCGGTCCAGCCGCGCTGGTCGATATATCCATCCTGATGATGATACAGTTTCCCCGCGCCGTAGGTTTCGTAACCGGCCTTGTGAAACGAGAATTGGAGCGGGACCAGTTCGGGATACAGGGCATGGTAGACCTGATATTTGTAAATGCCGGTGGTTGATGCGTACTGACCGGTGAAGATGGCGGCCCTGCAAGGTGCGCAGTAGGTCCCGGCCGCATGGGCATTATTGAAGCTAATGCCTGCGGAAGCCAGTCGGTCAATGTTTGGCGTCACGGCTTTCAGGGTCGAGTCAATGACACTGACCGCATCGTTCATGTCATCAACAGCAATGAACAGAACGTTTGGTTGCTGGGCATAAACAGGCGTAGCCCCTACCAGAATTCCGATCAAGGCCGGGGTCAAAAGAAACCCATATGTTTTCATTGTTTTTCTCATCGTTTGGTAACTCCCAGAAGGGTGTTGGTCTTTATCTGCGGTCGGTTAAAGCGGGCCGTGAACGCGGCGTCGCGGTGCAGGTCTTCGAACGGCGATTGCAGGGTTTCGGCATGACCTTCGTCGCCGACACTCATCGCAACAACGCGAACAAATCGAGATTCCGGCAGCGTGATGCTGGTGACGCCTTTCGGGATTTCCAGTCGGTACGCGAACAGATAACCGTATTCATACAGGGTGTCGGCCGCAGAGGTATGGCGATGCGAGGGACACCAGGCCACGCGTTGATCACGAATAGTCGCCGGGTCGATTCGCAGAAGATCATTCTGAAGCGAATAGGAAAGCTCAGCTACTTCGCCTTCGAACACACGATTGTCCCAGTGTCCGATCGTTCCCGACCAGCCGCCGATGGTTAGCGGAATCTTTTGATCCCCGGCCTTAAAGACGACATCGGTGTCCACATCGGCCGCTGCCAGCAGGTGTACGACCGTGGTGTCTTCCGGCAGGTCGATGCGCTGTCCACGACAGGATAAGGCATTTTTCGTGTAGTCTTTACGCGGGCCGATGGCAAAGGAAACATTGCCCATTTCAACCGTATCGCCGATCATTTCAGCTGGGTAGGTGCCGCCTTTCCCGTCAAAGCTTCCGGAGCCCGCAATGTACTTCTTGCGTTTTACTTCAGGGTGAAAATTGTTATAACGCTCTCTATTATGGCCGTCTTCGCGGTTGGTGTTATAGGTGAAGACGTCGGTGTCATATTTCAGGGAAACCGGCTGAGTTAATGCTCTGTTTTTTGCGCCCGGAATTTTCAGCAGGAGCGTTTTGAGCTCATACGGTGAGAAGTTCATTTTCACGGAGTTGTTTTGTACCGCCAGCTTTTTATCCAGCGGACGTTCGGTTCCATCCAGCTCTTCGGCGGCCGTTACGGGAAGGACGGCGGTCAGCGTGCTGCCGGCACACGGACGGCCGGAGAGTTCCTGCAGGCGAACCACCACGCCGGAACCGTCTTCGGCCATTTTGACGGCCTGTATATTGATTTGGGGGTTATCGATATTTATTAGGGAGAACGTTGAGCCTTTGTCTCCTCTGTATTTCGGCACGACAAACGCGGCCGGTCGTTGCTCAAAACGCAGTGCTTCCCAATGTGTTTGTCCATCGCGCCAGTCGCCTTGATGGCCAGTAATGGCATAGTTGAATTCATGGCGACCCCAGTCCTGCCAGCGCATTTCCTTTGTACGCCCCCAGTCAATTGTCTCGTCATCCCACTCTTCGGTGTCCGGAGAGTGAATTAGAGTCAGTCGGAGGGTGTTGTCGTCGGGCTTGTCACTGCCATATTTGGATCCGGTTAAAATCGATACACCGTAGGTTCCACTGTCATCGGTGAGATCCATCCACGCATGGGTCGGTACTTCATACTGTTTCTCGTGAGCATTGCCGCGCTGAATGGTTCCGAGATCCAGATTGTAGGTTGCTTTCGGATTGGATGCGCTCAGATGGAACGCGGCCTTGAACAGGGCGCCTCGCGTCTTCCAGTCGAGGTGATTCGCCACATCAACACGGTTGCCGTCATTTCCTGCAGAAAGTCGGATTCGCTGAGCGATTTTTGATCCTTCATGTTCGCGCACTACTTCGATGGCGATACGCAACGGGCCGTTTTCCACTACGCGGATCTGAACGGGGTTCGCGGCCACGCTGCGGGCTGGTTTGCTGATATCTTTCCAGTAGATGCGCCAAGCGGGTTTGATGGTCGGAAAGTTTTCGAGGAACTCAAGCTGCGCCGGTTTTTCGAAGAGCTCTTTTTTCACCCGTTTGTCGAAAACCGAGGCAATGTCTCCGTTTTCATCGATCTTCACGACATAGCGATTGTTTTCGAGTGAGCGTTTCCCAACGGTGAGTTCGCCGTTTTTCACGGGTGGCGGAACTTCTTCGTGCAGTGCGTAGACGGCGGCTCCGACTGGAGGCACTTTTGCAGAAAAGAGCACGCGGCGTTTTCCGTCCCATCCGGTGGTTAGCTGGGTCGGCAGGGCCTGCCCCTGTGTGTTATAGGCGGTGATGTTTTTTGCATGAGCCAGAGCCTCCGGAATCAAGGCTTCGACCAAATCTTCACGTGCGGTCGAAAGCGGATTGTAAATGACCAAAGGAACTCCGGGCAGATCCGTATTGAGTGAACGCGCCAATGAGCCGATGGCATCAGAATAGACGCCGTCAAACTGGTTGAGAGCAATAATGCCGTCGTTCCATGCCATGGAATGGGCTGCCGGAATGCTGGTGCCGGGCAGGGTGTCGTGGAATTGATTGCGTAGGGCGAGCCCCCATGCGTGGTTCAGTGCATTAGCAGGATAAACGGCGCCTGATAAAAGGTTCGCCGAAACGGCGGCGCGTTCTGCCGCATCCGCCAATAATTCGCTGTCGCGGTTCAGCTGCTTCTGATAGGCCTGAGAGGTCAGTACTCCGGTCGAGTGTTGAATCAGGAGCAGGTCTTTTTCCCAGACCGGGAACTTGGCGGCTTGTTCGTCGGTGATGGCTCGGAACATCAAATCAGCCTTGCCGGCAATCACGTTAACCGGTCCTTCCGTCGCAGCCATTTTTTCCAGGTTTTTCAAGGAGACTTTATGCGGCGTGCCACCACGGTCATGGTTGTTTCGATCGCCTCCGCCAAGATAATAATAGTCAATCGGCAGGCCTGATTGCTTTTTGTTTTCCCGTAGCCGTTCGAGGGTTTCTTTGTGGATCGGGTAATTATCCATGTGGGGCCTCGAATATTTACCGCAATTGAGCGCGGCGATGACGGATTCGCCGTCGGGGCCGATCCATCGGCCAATGTTGAAGGGAATCCCGTTAGCCGAGCCCCATGTCAATTTTTGCGTAGAGAATCCGCGAATGCCGCAGTGATTCAATACGGATGGCAGGGAGTAGGGGAACCCGAAGCAATCGGGCAGCATAAATTCGAGGCTTTCTTCCCCAAATTCGTCATGGAAATATTTTCGACCCATTAACAACTGGCGCACTTGAGACTCGGTCGATGGAACGTTGGTATCGTTTTCCACCCACGAGCTTCCGCTTGGATGCCAGCGCCCGGCGGCAATCCATTGTTTGAGGGTTTCGTACTTTTTCGGATAATATTCCTTCATCATGGCGTAGCGGCTGGCACCGGACCAATTGAAGTTGAAATGGGGATATTTCTCAAAGGACTCGAAGTTTTCATCGAGTGTATTTTTCAAGAAATCGCGAATGGTCTGCGGGTAGGACCAGCGCCAGATATCGTCGAGATGGGTATATGGCACGAGAAACAGAGTCGGCTGGGTGAGGTCAATGGATGCCGGATCGACCGGCTCGGCAACACGTTTTATTGATGCCGGTTGCTGCGGCCCGGCTAATAGAGGTTGCGCCAATATCAAACAGCTGATGGTTATCCACGTTATCTTTATGCGCATTTGAATTGTTTCCCGTTCGTTCCTGACCTCACCTGCTTTGAGTGCCGATCATTTCTTAACATACGTCATTTACGTGTAGATTATAGTGCGGGTCGGCATCATTTCAGTAATCACAATGCGTCAAAGCATGATCAAAGTACGCCCGTGTCGTGGTGAATTTGTTTCACAGCGTTACTTTTTATTTCTACCTCTCCATCATTGGATCCGAACGTGACGTCATGGGCGTTTTCTAGTGAAGCGTGCTCGATATTTTTTGGCGGATGTCGCGTGATGAGCTGCCGATCATCAACTCAAACTCGCCGGGCTCGACCTTCCAGTCTTCGCTCGCTTCGTCGAAGAAGGCGAAGGAACGTTTGTCGAGTTGCAGCGTCACGGTTTTTGTTTCGCCGGGTTGAAGGAAGACCTTCTTGAATGCCTTCAGCTCTTTCTTCGGACGTGGCACACTGCTTACCACATCGTGCACATAGAGCTGTACGACCTCGGCACCGGCGCGTTTTCCGGTGTTGGTAACATCCAGTGTAACTGAAATGGGTTCGCCGATCTTCGCTTTGGATTTGCTGATCTTCGGTTTCCCATAGGCAAAGGTGGTGTAGCTTAGACCGTGTCCAAAGGGGAATTGCGGCTCGATGTTGTGTTCGTCGAAGTACCTATAGCCGACAAACACGCCTTCCTTGTATTCGATCGATTGCAATTCGGCGCCCCAGTAGTTTTCCGGATACTGCTTCACGGATTTTGGAATCGATACGGTCAGTTTCCCATTCGGGTTGGCGTCGCCAAACAGAAGTTCAGCTAAGGCGGTTCCGGCTTGTTCGCCCGGATACATGGCCTGAATAACGGCAGGAACATCATGAATCCAATCTTCCATGCCGACACCGGCGGTGAAGGTGATTACCATCGTTTTGGGGTTCGCTTCGGAGACCGCATTGATGAGGTTTTCCTGCGCGTCGCTGAGCTGCAGTCCCTGGTACCGGTCACGCCCTTCGCGCTCCATATTTCCGCTATTGCCGACATTGAGAATTACCGCATCGGCACTTTTTGCTAGCGCCACAGCTTCCTGAGTCCATGCCACATTTTCATAATCCCACCAGAGCTTCATGATGCCTTTTTCAGACATTTTTTGATAGTTCAGCTGAATGTCATGTTGACCTGCAGCGAGGTCGAGTTTGATCTGCTGCCACCAACGATTGTTATCGCCTTTGCCGTTAAACACTTCTTTACCATCGACGAGGAGGCTGGCTTTTCCATCGAACCGCAGTTCGAGCGTGTATTCGCGAGCTTCAGGCGCGATGAGCTTTCCTTCCCAGCGAACAGAGAATTTTTTACCCGCAGGCAGTCTTCGTCCGGCTTCCGGTTCCAGAGGGTCTTTGGTCCATGCGAAGGATACCGTTGAATCTATTGCCTGCCGTTGCTCCTGTTTGAAATCGGGGTCATCAAAATAGGTGGCGCTTAGCCCCGGCTTGCCATTTTTTGAAACCAGATAGTTGGAATCGATCGGACCGCAACCGTTTTCGGCATAGGCCCCTGGGGAATAGACTACTTCTACTTTGTCGCCCAATAGCTCTTTGATCCCTCTTAGTGGGGTGATCATATCTTCGGGTTCGGGAACCACGCGGGAGCTGCCGCCCACCTGGAACAGGGTGACGTCATATTTCCCCTCGTTAAATTGCGGGCCGAAATCAGCATGCGGACCAATTACTGCGATTTTTTTGATCGTCGCTTTGTCGAGCGGCAGCGTGTTGCTTTCATTCTTTAGCAGCACGATGGAGTTGAGGGCTAATTCGTGTGCCAGTGCCTTCATTTTATCGCTTTTGAAAACGGAGCGCGGCGGGTTTTTGAAGTCCGGATCAAACAGCTTGGCCACAAATAGGGTGCGCAGGGTGTTGCTGACCCGTTCATTGATTAAGTCGATCGAGACCTCGCCCGATTCCACGGCGGCTTTTAGCTTTTCCCCGTACCAGCGTTCGCGCGGCATTTCCAGGTCCAGCCCGGCCACGACGGAGTCTTTGGTGGAGTGCGTGCCGGACCAGTCGGACATCACAAAGCCCTTGAAGCACCAGCGCTTGCGCAGGACGTCATCGAGTAAGTACGGATTTTCGGCACACCATTTTCCGTTCACTTTGCTGTAGGCGCTCATGACGCTCATCGCGTCGGCCTCGGTGACGGCATATTCAAAGCCGGGCAGATAGATTTCATTCAGGGCGCGTTTGCTGACTTGGACATTGATGAATCCGCGCGACCACTCCTGGTTGTTACAGACGTAGTGTTTGAGTGTCGCGATTACTTTTTCATCCTGCAGCCCTTCGACAAACGGAACGGAGGTCCGGGCGTTGAGGTAGGGATCTTCAGTAAAATATTCCGTGGAACGGCCGCAACGTAGGTCGCGGACAATGTTGAATGCCGGTCCGGCTACGGCATGGTTGTCCGCGCATCGGATCTCCTGTCCGACGCCGCGGCCCACTCGATGGACCAGTTCCGGGTCCCAGCACGCAGCATAATTCATGGAGGACGACATGAAGGTTCCTGCCAGCTTTACCCGTTTCTTTGGGTCATCTGTGGGGAAATCAACCCGCGCGCCATAGGGCCCGTGAGCGATCACATAGGCTGGAATTCCCAGTCGGTCAATGGCGGACGGTCCGGCATATTTTCGCTTATCCTTATCGCCGTACATGAACCCCATTTTTTCATTTAGCGTCATTTGCGCGACCAGTGCTTCCACCTTCTGGTCGATTGCGCCCAAATCTACATCGGAAAGAATCGTGTTGTCTGGTGCAGATTTCGCGGCAGGTTTCGGGGTGTCCATATTCTGGCAGCCCGCGCCCATCAGCAGGGCGGATATCGCAACGATCCATATTGTATATTTTTTGTTATTCATGATTTTTGCCTAGTTTGGTTTTTTATTGCGGCGGGAAGGTGGCGATGATTTCCATGCCGTCGTTGGATTCGAACGTAACGGCATCGGTCTGATACGGAATAAAAAACCGGTCTCCCTCTCCGAGGGCCCGGCTTTCGCCGCCGACTTGAACCGTACCGGATCCCTTCGAGACAACGCCGATATAGAAGCTGTCGGCTTTCTTTTCGTAACGGTCCTTCACCTCGATGCGGTGGACGCGGAAACAGGGGGTTCTGGCCTCATCGATCAGCACAGACTCCGTGCTGCCGTTTTGCGTCTCCAGCACTTTTGGTGCGCAAAAGAAATGCTCCTTGAGCTTTTCGATCGGACTCGCGTCGTAGGTGAACATCGAGATCGCGAAATCGACTCCGCGGTCCATGAAGCGCGCCGATTCCGGTAGCACGTAGCCGCCGCGTTCAAACTCAATGCGCACGGCAAAGTCGGTTGGCTCCATGATCTCGATCATGAAAACGCCTTCGCCGATGGCGTGCGGCATGCCGCCGGGAACCATAAAGACATCACCCGGCTTGATCGGAACCTTGTCGAAACAAGCTAGCATCGCCGCGATATCCTGCTCTTCAATGATGCGTTTAAATTCTTCCGGTTCCGGAGGATGTTGAAAGCCCATATAGATATAGGGATCTTTCACTCCGTCGCGAATGCCCAAAATAACATAGGCCTCGGTTTTTCCGTTGTTGCTGTTGAGGTGCTCTTGAGCAAACGGAATGGTCGGGTGGCACTGAATATGCAGCCGAATGGCGGAGTCGAGGAACTTGAGTAGAAACTGTGTGGTTGCCCCGTATTTGGCGACGTGTTGCGCCCCGAGCATCTCGTCCGGATTTTGTTCGCAGAGGGTTTTAAGGATAACGGTTTCGCCGTCCACGGTGACTTTGGCGAGGCCCTCCTCCACCATTTCTTCACGCCCTTTGTTCACGGCACGGGTGGTGGAGCCGATCCAGTCCTCCGGGAAATGCGCATCCTGCGGATCGCATTTGCCTTCCATGCGGTCGAGCTTCATGCCGCCGGGATAGGTGCGCCACACCCGGTTGGGTGAGAGGAAGAGTATGGGTGGAGTTTTCATAGAACGTTCCTTTCTTTAGGGCTAGCCTGCAATGAGATCCGTGATGCGGTCGAAAACACCTTTCAACGCCGTCGCCGAGTTGATGATCGAGAAGATCAGAATCGCGATCAGAATGAGGTTGGCACCCAACTTATTGGCATGTTCCTTCAACAAATCTTTGCGATTGCCAAGATAGAGAATACAACCCACCGTCATGGGCAGGAGAACCGAGCTGAGGGCCTGGGAAACGATCATGACCGCAACCGGGCGGGCATTAAAAACCGGAACTACTAGACCGAGCAGCGAGATGAAAAAGACCATGACGCGGTATCTCGGCAGGGTCATTTCACGTTTGGAGTTATTGTAGTCACAGAGGAGCCACGGCAGCATGAGGATGTTTGGGAACTGCGAAGAAACACCTGCGGCGACAATCCCGAGCGCGAAGATCGACGTGGCCAGTTTTCCGGCCAGCGGTTCGAGTAGCGTAATCATATCAGAGGCTTTCGAGAGCCCTTCTCCTGCAACATACAGGGTGCCCGCTGCGGCGGCCATGATGGACGTGCTGATCACAAACATCAGCGTCACGGAAACGATGGCATCGTTGCGTTGTTTCTTAACGTCCTTGATGGTCCAGCCCGCCTCTTTAACCAGCGTGGTCCGGATAATGAACAGCCCGGAGAAGACCGTGGTTCCGACCATGGAGGCAATCACAAGGAAGGGGCCTTTGCCCGCATCGGCGGGAACTTCAGGTAGGTTGGGAATCATCCCTTTGAGGATCTCAAACGGCGGAGGCATCATGATGAAAAAGTTGAGCAGGAAGCAACCGGCCATAATCGCGACGATAACCGCCAGGGACCGTTCGAAAAACTGCGTTTTCCCGTTCCAGAAAATGAAATAAACCAGCGTAATAAAGAAGGCGGCAAACCAGATGGGTGCGACGCCTCCCTCGATCATGGTTTTTGACCACTCTGAGCAGATTTCCGCGACAATGCCCATCACCCCCATCACACTGCCGCATACAGCGGCGGTCAGCGCGACGATGAAGAAGATGCCCATTCCTGGATGAATGTGTTTGCGGAAGGACTGCAGTGCGGTTTCACCTGTAACGAGCGTGAACTTTCCGTAGATGCAGATCATGAAGTAGGTCGCGAGGCAGGATGCCACGATGGTCCACAGCAGCGACATTCCATAGTCGGCGCCGGCCTTCGCCATGGCGGTCACGCTACCGGTTCCAATATTGAACCCGAGCAGAAAAATACCGGGCAGAAACAGCGCCAGTGTTTTCATAAATTTTTGTCGCAGTGTCGTTGTCATGTGTTGTTTTCCCTTTAATTGCTCAGTTAACGAGGCATCACTAATGTTTTTTTCCCAATGAAATGTGTTTCCTGTAACGACAAGATTAAGATCATTTTATTGAGTTTTCCTCATTTCACTATTTTTTAACCCTAATAGCCTACGAGAAAATAGGGGAAACCGCTAATCAACCAGCGACAGGTTATGATCGAAATGCGACAAACGGCGATATTCATGGCGTTTAACGTCAGAAACGATGATAAATCGTCGAGATTACATATTTGTTAGCAAGGGGGATGATGCGATTCATTTAGGCGGTCGGTCATCGTCAACTTCTCATCGAAATATGAGTTGCGGGCTTTTCTTTCCAAGGTTTGGAGAAAGTGAGGGATTACTTTTCCAATGATTGGAACTTTCAGGTAAAAACGTTTCCAACATGTCAGGGCGTTGCCTTGGTGAAGACCGATGTTCGGAAATGGTGCATGACGACTGAAAATAACCCCCCGGAACAAATTGCTCGCCCTTGAAATCACCGAAGACCTCAAAGCGGCACTAGAACAATTCGCCACCCTTGCCGAGGAGTTGAAGTAAGCCAGCGAGAAGGGCCACTGTAGAGGCCCTCCGCCTCGGTCATTATTTAATGGCATGCACATAGCCATCGGCCGCCAGGACATAGACTTTATCCCGGTAGATGCAGAGGGTGGCTTCTTCCACGTGTTGTCCGAATTTGTAGATCCAATGCGGCTTTCCGGTGGTCGCGTCCAGGCAGTAAAAGAGCGGGGTGCTGCCGGAAGCCACATAGACACGATCACTGGCAATGGCCGGCGCGGAGATGCCACCGCCGTCCGGGAAGGTCCAATGCACCTTCGCGGTTTTGTAATCGATACAGTAGACTCGGGTGGCCATGGGAATTCCGCCCAGTCCCGTACCGGCACGTGCGGTGTAATAAGCGTTGTCCTTATAGGCGACGGGCGTGGCATTAAAGTTGCGGACGTTTCCTTTCACTTCCGAATCTTTGATCCCGTCACAGAGAACCTCGCTCGTTTTTCCATCGAGATATTTGAACATATCTTTATTGTTCGGCAGGTGAATTTTCCCATCTCTGGCAACCAGTGTTCCGGAGTCCAGTCCGATTCCGTTCTGCTTCCAGACAACGTCTCCGGTCTTTTTATCAAAGGCATAGAGGGAGTGGCTCCAGGATGAAAAATAGACCAGATCGCCATCAATAGCTGGCTCTGCGGGCAAGGATTTCGCCATGGGATACATCCAGATTATATGTCCGGTGTCGGCATCGAGGCAGACGGCATATCCATTCACGGTCGGCACGTAGACCATCCCGTCATCCGCGGCGGCCGATCCCCAGACCCAGCCTCCGGGCACGGTTTGTTTCCAGACCAACTCGCCGGTTTCGGCGTCCAGACAATAGAAGAAGCGTTCGCCTCCCTGTTGTCCGGCATATATTTTTCCGTCGTAAATTGCGGGTGCAACAGAAATGGCTCCGCCCATCTCGAACTTCCAAATTTCTTTACCCGTCTCTGCCTCCGCACAGAAGAGAAATCCGCCCGGATTGCCAAAGTAGACCTTTCCATTGGCGGCGGTGGGTTTTGACTGGTAATAGGTTCCGCCCGCAAGAGCATCTGTAAAGATTCGTTCGCCGTTCTCGTTTTCGAAGGCGTTGAGCAAACTCCGTTTCCAGAGATGCTCCCCCTTGCTGGTGAGGCAATGCAGCCATAGGTCGCTGTCGTTCATGAGCACGGTGTCGCCGGATGCAACCAAGTCCGCATAAAACGGGTGTGTGGAAACCTGTTGGGTCCATTGAACGGTTCCGTCTAGGCTGACGCAAGCCAGTTTGCCATCGACGCTGGCTGCGAAGAGGCCGGCGGAGGTCATCACCGGCTTGGAACGAATCCAGTCTGAGAGCTCTGTTTGCCAGAGAATCCCCCCCGATTTCGCATCTAGTCAATAGAGCCGCTTGTTGGCCGCGCCGACATATAGTTTTCCGTCAACCACAAGCGGAACGGTAAACTGTTTGCGTGCTCTTTTTTCCACCGGATCGACTGCGGTTTCCCAAAGAAGGGCTCCGTCCGTTTCATTCAGGGCATAGAGCTCTCCACCGTTGGAGCCAAAGTACACCGTGCCCCGATCCAGAGTTACGGTGGTGTGGATGCTGCCTTTTGCCTGAAATTTCCAGGCCAGCTCTCCTGTTTTTGGGCCCGGCGCATCGGTGTATCCGGAGTTGTGTTTGTCCTTTTGAAACATGGGCCAGTCCGCGTCCATGTTGCCGCCTTTAGGAAAGGTGGATGGGTCCCCCTTAAAAGGGCTATAGATCGGGCCTTCTTCGTTTAACTTCCGGAAGACTTCTTCCATGTCTCGATAGTACGCATCGACGGCGATACAAATTTCATTCAACAGGGTTTTTCTAGTCTCACCTTTTGCATAAACCAGCTTTTGCTCCGCGGTGTAATAGGCCTTGTCGCTATCAAACAAGGAATGCGCATCGGCACCTCGCTGCTGAGCGATGTTTAACCACAGCGAGAGAAAAAGCATACGTTGCTGATAATTCTCAGGCGTCGTTGGCGATATTTTCACGGCCTCCCGGGCGTGATCAATTTCGGCGTCTCCGCTGGGATAATGGGTGGTCCCTAGGCAAAAATGGACAGGGATGATCAAAAATAGAAGTGTTTGAATGGATCGTTTCATGACTTTCCCCTGTGTATATCTGCAGAATGTTAACAGGTCGCGCTATAAAAAAATATCAGAGCTACATCCCCATTGGTTATGCAATTCCGATTGGATCGGTTATTTCTTTTCCCAGTGGAATGAATCGCCTTCAACAACTAGGTTTAGGCTATTTCGGGGAGTGGCTGCGGGCGCAAATTCTTTCGGAGCCGCCTTCTGCATTTTCTTTTTGATCGATTCATACTCGGCTTCACCTGCGAGGTTTTCCCATTCGTTGGGATCTTTCTTAACGTTGTATAGCTCCTCTGTGCCATCCTCATATTGGATATAACGCCATTTGCTGTTTACGACCGCATAGCCTCCACGTTTCATATGCGGAATGAACACATCGCGGTCTCTGGCAGTAGACGGATCTTTAAGAATGCCGGCAATGGATACGCCTTCCAGATCCTTTTTAACGGAGAAATTGCAAAGATCCCCAAAGGTTGGGTAGAGATCGATTAAGCCGACGGTCTCTTTGACTTTGGCATTTTTGGTAATTCCCGGCCCGGCCCAGATAAAGGGCACCTGTGTCGTGCGCTGCCAGAGTGTATGTTTGCCCCAGTTTCCTTTTTCACCGTGGTGAAAACCCTGGTCGCTCCAGAGAACAACGATGGTGTTGTTCTTGTACGGTGTGGATTCGAGGGTGTCGAGAATCCGGCCAAGCAGCGCATCGGCATACGTGATGGAGGCCAAATAGGCATGGATGGCATCCTTAAAGCATCCCAATTCCTCAATCCTCTGCTGCTGTTTTGAACGATTGGTGTAAAACTTTTTGATTTTGGGTGGCAGATCGTCGAGATCGCCTTCCTTTAAAGGAGGCAACTCTATTTTATCGCGATCGTACATATCGAAATACTTTTGCGGGGCATAATTGGGGTAGTGCGGAGAATAGAGACCCAGGGCCGTAAAAAACGGCTTGTCGTGTTTGCGCTTCAGCACCTTGCACATCCAGTCGGTGCGGATGGTATCCAGCATTTCATCCTCTTGTTCATTAGGAATCGGACCCCATTCCATATGTCCAGCGGATGTTTTATTCGCGCCGTATTTTTTAAAATAGGGACTGTGCGGATAGGGATCAGGAAGCGGAACATCGGTCATGTGATAGCCATTCATCTCCCAGCCCATGTCGCGCATTTCCTGACTGCGGGAAAAATATTCATCCCAGTCGTGCAGGTCTACATATCCCCCTCTGTGGTGGTACAGTTTCCCGGTGCCATAGGTGTCATATCCGCCCCGCTTGAACGCGGTTTGCATGGTGACGACATCCGGAAAATCATAGCGGAAAACTTCGTTTTCATAACATCCGGTAGTCGAGGCCTGCAGGCCGGTCCATATGGCGGTTCGCGACGGCGCACAAAAGACGCCCGGCGCGTGTGCATTCAGGAATGTAACGCCCGCCTTTGCGAGCCGGTCCATGTTAGGTGTAATGGCCTGTTTGTATCCCAGCGGGCCAACCCAGTCGTTCATGTCATCCACGGAAAATAGTATCACGTTGGGGTGTTCACTGGGGGCCGCATCACTTTGTGCAACTGCAACATTTGTAACAAGTGCCGTCATGAACACTACACCTGCAACCCACGGAGTCTTTTTTGCTCGTTTCATTGAATTCCTCATCTTCTTATTTTTGCTGTCGGCTACGTGCAAACTCCTCTGGGCTGTCGTTTACTTCCGGGGTGTTCAGATCCCCAAAGCGGGCGGCAAAGGCTGCGTCGCGATGCAGATCCTCAAAGGGCGACTGCAGTGCCGTGGCATGGCCTTCATCGCCAACACTCATCGCCACAATGCGTACAAACGGGGACTTCGGCAGTGTGATGTTGGTGGCACCTTTTGGGATTTCCAAACGATAGGCAAACAGGTAGCCGTATTCGTAGAGTGTGTCCATTGCAGGAAGATGCCGATGTGAGGCGCACCATGCAATGCGCTGATCGCGGATGGTCGCTGGATCGATTCGCAGCAGATCATTACGCATAGAATAGGTGAGTTCCGCCACTTCGCCTTCGAAGACGCGATTGTCCCACAATCCGATGGTGCCCGACCATCCACCGATGGTTAACGGGATGTCGGTGTCTCCTGCACGGAATACCACATCGGTATCCACATCAGCCGCTGTCAGGATATGCAAAACAGTTGTTCCTTCAGGCAATTCGACATTCTGACCGCGGCACGCCACCGAGTTGTAGGTGTGATCTTCGCGCGGACCGATGGCGAAGGAAACATTACCCAACTGAACGATGTCGCCGATCATTTCGGCGGGGTAGGTGCCGCCTTTGCCGTCAAAGCTTCCGGCATAGGCCATTTTCTTCTCAACGCCGATGCCAATGTAGCCGTCTTCACGGTTGTTATTGAAGCTGAAGATGTCGGTGTCGTATGCCAATTTGACCGGAGTGGTTTCGGTTTTGACACGGGCGCCGGAAATTTTCAACAGAACTGTTTTCAGTTCATAGGGGGTGAAGCTCAGGTTCAGCTTTCCGTCCTTTACGGCTAGCTTTTCACCCAACGGACGTTCGGCCCCGTCGAGTTCCTCGGCGGCTTGGATCGGGAACGCGGTGGAGAGTGCAACACTGGCACACGGACGACCCGTCAGCTCTTGCAGACGAACGACGACGCCGGAACCGTTTTCGGCCATTTTGATGGCCTGCACATTAACTTGCGCGTTATCAATGTTCAGCAGAGAGAACGAAGTTCCCGTTTTACCTTTGGTTCGCGGCACGGCGAAAGCAGCCGGACGCTGCTCAAAACGTTGCGCTTCCCAGTGGGTCTGACCGTCACGCCAGTCGCCCGAATGACCGGCAATGGCGTAACTAAATTCATGACGTCCCCAGTCCTGCCAGCGCTGCTCTCTCATGTGGCCTGAGTCGCGTGTTTCGTCTTCGCTGTCGTTGGTTTCAGGCGTGTGCAATAGAGTCAAGCGGAGGGTGTTGTCGTCAGGCTTATCGCTTCCATATTTGGAACCGGTCAGCAAAGAAACGCCGTACGCTTCGGATGAATCGGTCAGATCGATCCAGGCATGAGCCGGCACTTCATACTGTTTCTCGTTATAATTGCCGCGCTGAATGGTTCCAAGATCCAGATTGTAGGTTGCTTCCGGATTGGATGCGGTCAGATGAAAGGCCGCTTTTAGCAGGGTTCCGCGACTCTTCCAGTCGAACTGGTTCGCGACTTCAACACGGTTGCCGTCGGCACCGGATGCGAGGCGGATCTTCTGCTTGATCAAGGAGCCGTCGTTTTCGCGAATCACTTCGATGGCGACGCGCACCGGTCCGTTTTCAACCACGCGGATCGAGACGGGATTCGCAGCCACACTGCGGGCCGGTTTTTTGGAATCTTTAAAGTAGATCCGCCATGCGGGTTTTACGTCAGGGAAGTCCGCGATGAACTCAAGCTGCGCCGGTTTTTCGAGCAGTTCTTTGCCGACGCGTTTGTCGAAGATGCCGGCAATGTCGCCGTTCTGATCAATCGTAACGCGATACTGATTATTTTCGAGCGTGCGGTCGGTTACGCTGAGTTCGCTTGTTTTGACCTTCGGCGGATTGCCTTCGCGCAGGGCGTAAACTGCCGCCCCAACGGGTGGGAGTTTTGTCTGAAACAGAACGCGGCGTTTTCCGTCCCATCCGGTGGTCAGCTGGGTGGGCAGGGCCTGTCCGTCGGCATCATAGGCCGTGATGGCTGTGGCATTGGCCAATTCTGCAGGGACTAACGCTTCTACGATATCTTCGCGCTCAATGGAAAGCGGGTTATAGATCACCAGCGGTACACCCTGCACATCGGTTTTGAGCGAGCGGGCCAACGAGCCGATGGCATCGCTATAGATGCCGTCAAATTGGTTGAGCGCAATAAATCCGTCGTTCCATGCATATTCATAGGCCTTCGGGATACTGGTTCCCGGCAGGGTGTCGTGGAACTGATTGCGTAAGGTGAGTCCCCACGCATGGTTCAGCGCATCGGCCGGATAGACCGCTCCGTTCAGCAGGGCCGCTGAAACGGCGGCGCGTTCGCCGGCATCCGCCAGCAGTTCAGAATCCCGGTTCATTTGTTTCAGGTAGGACTGAGAGGTCAGCACACCGGTGGAGTGCTTGATCAGCAGCAGATCGGAGTTCCAAGTGGGGAACTTTTTTGCCTGTTCATCCGTGATGGCGCGAACCATCAGATCGGACGGGCCGGCAATGACTTTGACCGGGCCCTTTGTTGCGTAACATTTTTCAAGCGTCTCCAGCGAATAACTCTGAGGCCGTCCACCGCGGTCGGAATTGTTTTGCTCGTCACCACCGCCCATATAGTAAAGGTCAGTGGCCAGGCCCGTTTCCTCTTTGTTGTCTTCAAGGCGCTGGAGCGTTTTTGCATCGGTGGTATAGACGGTTGAATGCCTTCTGGCATAGTTGCCGGCATTAAGTGTCGCAATGACCCCTTCGCCGTCCGGGCCGACCCAGCGTCCGAGATTGAACGGGATTCCGTTGGCTGATTCCCAGGTCAGTTTCTGAGTTGAGAAACCGCGAATTCCGCAGTGGCTTAACACGGAAGGCAGGGAGTACGGGAAGCCGAAACAGTCCGGTAGCATGTATTCGAGACTCTCTTTGCCGAATTCATCCTGAAAATATTTCCGACCCAACAGGATCTGGCGGACGACGGATTCGGTCGACGGCACATTGCAGTCGTTTTCGACCCACGAGCTGCCGCTCGGGAACCAGCGTCCGGCAGCAACCCATTCTTCGAGTTCTTTATACTTTTCCGGATAGTACTCTTTCATCATGGCGTAACGGCTGGCACCGGACCAGTTGAAGGTGAAATTCGGGTACTTCTCGAAGGCTTCAAAATTGTCATCCAGCGTGTTCTTTAAAAAATCACGAATGACCTGAGGATAGGACCAGCGCCAAATGTCATCAAGATGTGTGTAGGGCATGATGAATAGGGTCGGTTTCGTTAAATCGATCGACGCAGGGTCAACCGGCTTGGCAGCGGGCTTCGCTGCTGTTGGCTTGGCTTGACCTGCCGAGGCCAACATGCCGATGAGAATACTGGACAGGATGATAGTTCTCGTTGGTGTATGATTCATCTTCATCTCCTTTATTTCTTCTTCTTATTTAAATCTTTATTCTGTCTCGATCGCATAGAGGGTATCGCCTGCCGGCACAAAGAGGCTGCCATTGGCAACCACACACGCCCCGCTGATACCCTGTGGGAAGCGGGTTTGATACAGTATTTCGAGCGTTTTTCCCTCTTTGAGAATATAGAACTGGCCCTTGCTGTTCCCAACATATATTTTTCCATCCGCTATCACGGTATTGCCTCGGAAGTCCCCTTTGGTTTTTAGCACCCAATAGGCTTCCCCTGTATCCTTATCAATGCAGTGGATACGACCGTTCAGGTCCGTGGCATAGAGTAGCCCTTTTGAAATGGAGACGGATCCTTCGGAAAGGCCAGTCTACTGCTTGCGCAGAAAGCCATCCGAAAGCGACCGATGCGGCCAGGACCACTCGGGTTTTACTACTCATCACTAACTTTAATTTAACTGACATAACAGTTCTCCTGGTGATTTGTTAGATTGTTCTTAGATTGGTTCATAAAAATTCTAGGGCTAATCCATGTTGACTGGGACGGTAAGCGTAAGGGGGATCTCATTGCGAAGTAATTTTCCCGCCTGACCGGTCAGTCGCAGATAAAAGTCGCTTGGCAGTCCGTTCATGGTTAAGAATTTGACTCCGTCGCCGGTCGGCGGTTGGTCCGTACACTTAAAAATAGCCGTTGCCTCATCGACCTCGTCAAACATGGCGATATAGATCATATCCGCCCCCGCCTTTTTGTTGGCCACAATCTGCGCCCACATAAACTGTCCGCCGAGCCGGGGAATGTGAGCCAGTTTTGTACCCATCAGATTATGCCAGCTGAAGCCCGGGAAAATAACCGGCATATAGTCGATGTTATGCTCACGTGCCCAGGCGAGGTCCTGATTCCAATATTTTTTTGCATGGCGTTCAACACCCGGCAGGTCGCCAAAGCGTCCAACACTCCACGGACTGATCACATCCGCCGTCAGTAGCATACAGTGGAGATCGTCTCGCTGTGAAGCATCCCGGCTCTGAGCGCGCCATCCTGTGGCGGTTCCCACCATGACGCTACACCCGTCTGCTTTAAACTTTTCAATCAGCTTTTTGCACTGGTCGAAGTCTGGGCGCCTTTTGATTTGTCCGTTAAATCCGACCCCCCAGATCGCGATCAACGGCTTTCCGTTGTGATGCTGGAAGGCGGGGTCCTCTGTGATGTGCATTTTTTCTCGCAACATGCGCCAGTCATCGAACACCTCAAGGATCTTTTTGTCCGGGGTGCCGGTCAGGTCATACATGAGGGTGTAGGTCCGTCCGTACCGGTTGGCCCCTTCGCGCGCACTGGAGAGCACCTTGTCCTTGTGATAGCGCATGCGTTCATCAAAGATACCGTTGGCGAAGCGCTGCACAAAGGCCCCGTCGATTCCATAATCAGCCATCCATTTAAAATGGCGAATCACGGTTTTCCGGTTGTGTGAACTGAAGGTTTTAGCCGTCGAACCATCCGCATAAGTAAAGGGGGTGTCGTAGAGTTCGTCATCATCGTATTCCGACACATCCGGCCACAGATCCACTGCGATATTCCCGGGTTGCAAGGGTTTGTTGAGATCTTTTGCCCAATGGGTCCAGGCCAGATTGGCTCCGTCGTCTTCGCAATTGAACCACCCCTGATATCCCGTCATCACCTTCCCTTTGAGGGTGGAGGGATCTGCCCCTTTGACCGAGGGTCCGGTATAGGGTTTCAACACGTCCTCCTTATTCGGTGTCGCCTGCGCTGATGCAATGCAGACACCAGAAACCAAAGCACATAATAGGGTCTGTCTAGTCTGTTTAAAATTCATCTTCTAAATTTACCTCGAAAAGCCCGATAACGGCTAATCACCCCTCGCCAGAGCATGATCAAAACACGCCAAATGCCAGGCTTTTTTGGATTTCAGCGAAAAATCGCCGGAATTTCCGATCGGGTTCCAACCATCTTGTTTCGCCATAGCTTAAAGCGCGACGGCGGAAGCCTTAATGGGAGATCCCACGCAGAGGCGCTGAGAACGCGGAGGTGGAACATAACCTCTGGGCGCGATATTTCAATGGCTGGAAGAAGCTAGGTAGGGCGCGACCGCCGGGCGCTCCGCGCTCCGCACCGTCTTTCCAACGTGTCAGGTCGTAGCCTTGGCGAAGACTAATGGTTGGAAAAACCTGCGTTTTTGTAGGGCGGGGGCCGCGACCCCGCTTCCGCCCCGAAAGCGTAAAAAAGAAAAGACCTATCCCGTCGTCCTCGAACCCTTCGAATTCATTCGCCGCTTCCTGCTACACATCCTGCCGCCCGGCTTCATGAAAATCCGCTTCTACGGTTTCCTCTCGCACACCAACAAAAAACAGGCGCTGTCCCTTATCCGAAAATCACTCAACCAAGCCCCTCCAGCCGCACCGACCGATGATGAACTGAAAGAAACGGCTGCTGAAAAAATCCTACGTCTGACGGGGCTCGACATCGCCCATTGCCCAAAATGTGGAGAGAAGCTGGTGCAAGCCAGAAAAAGGGGTCAGCCAATGAATCTTGAATCTGATTGACTCTTTTACTTTTCGAACCTACTTTCCCTGCATGGCCAGAGCATTAAGAGTTGAGTATCCGGGTGCACGATATCATGTGATGTGTCGCGGG
>Ga0307990_1001253_pt1 | contig 21567 bp, 18 predicted proteins | sample EllFjometagen129_FD_203168 | JGI IMG/M metagenome (GOLD analysis project Ga0307990, IMG submission 203168) | Marine microbial communities from Ellis Fjord, Antarctic Ocean - #129 | ecosystem: Environmental > Aquatic > Marine > Unclassified | place: Southern Ocean | collected 2014-10-08
GAGTTCGACATTGATTTTGTACTGATGATCTTCGTATTCATAGAGCGGGAATATGCCGGTCTCCACGGCCAAACGAGCCATGCGAATGCACATTTCCGGGCCAACCCTCCAGCCTGTCGGACAGGGCGCAAATACGTGCAAGACAGCCGGGCCGGATGCTTCCGCGCCCTTTTTCACCTTCGCCATCAGGTCCATCGGATGTGAGATGGAAGCCGTGGCCACGTAGGGAATGTCATGGGCAATGCAAATTTCAGCAAAGTCCTTCTTCCAGGTATTCTGGCCCTGGCTGGCCTTGCCCGATGGACTTGTGGTCGTAGCGGCACCCATCGGCGTTCCCGAGGAGCGTTGAATCCCGGTATTCATGTAGGCTTCATTGTCGTAGCAGATGTACAACATGTCGTGGCCGCGCTCCAACGCGCCGGAGAGTGACTGCAGACCAATATCCATTGTTCCGCCATCGCCGCCGATGCCCAGAACGGTGATCTTTTCATCACTTGTATAATATCGCCCTTTTCTCTTGAGAACTTTTATCCCGGCCTCAATGCCCGAGGCCACCGCCGAGGTGTTTTCAAAAGCCACATGAATCCAAGGCACTTCCCATGCGGAATATGGATACGGAGAAGCGATGATTTCCATGCAGCCCGTTGCGTTGACAACGATCAGGTTGCGACCGATGGCCTTAGTAATCATACGCAGGGCAATGGCGGGTCCGCATCCCTGGCAGGCGCGATGTCCGGGTGTAAAAATCTCATCTTTCGATATCAAGCGCGATGCGAACACATTGTAGTTTGCATTGGTTTTCGGGTTCATTCACGCACCCCCACCATCTGATAATCAGGCAGTTTTCCCGTGCCGACATCCTTCGATGCCTGCTCGACCTGCTCAACGATATGTTTCCAGCGCACGTCTCTTCCTCCCAATGCGGCAATCAGGGACAAGATCGGCGGCGCATTTTTCTGCCCATACAGGGCGGTCTTAATCTCGCTGGCCACAGGACCGCCGGGACCGCCCAGCGAAATGGCCCGATCATACACAACGACCAATTTTCGACCACCCAAAATTCGTCGGATATCTTCAAAGGGGAAAGGACGCCAGACACGTAAAAGCACCTGCCCGACCTTTTTGCCTTGCTCACGAAGATGATCGACGGCGACATGCCCCGTTTCTCCGAGCGTACCCCCAATGGTCAGGATCAAGGTGTCGGCGTCGTCGGTTTTATATTCCTCGACGGCTTTGTAATTCCGTCCGAATTTTTCGCCGAATTCAGCAAACACTTCATCAATGACTAGGCGGGAAGCCACCAACGCGTCGTCGTGCACCTTTTTCGCCTCGGTGAAAATTTCCACATTGCCCACCGGTCCCATCATGATCGGATTATCGGGATCCAATCGCATTTTCGGCTCGTAGGGCGGCAGGAAGGAACTCACATCATCCTGCGTGAGAGTCTCCAGCGGCTCTACGACGTGGCTGAGTGTGAAACCATCTTGATTAAGGCCAATCGGCAGAAGAACCCGATGATCTTCGGCAACTTTAAAAGCACAGGGCGTCAAATCGTAAACCTCCTGCCCGTTGTTGCCGAAGATTTGGATCCAACCGACGTCCCTATTGGCCATGATATCCGACAAGTCGCCCCAAATGCTGATAGGCCCGGACATGGCCCTGTTCACGATGCCCATCACGATAGGACAACGCATGGCCGAGGCAATAAACAAAATTTCGCTCATCAGTTGGAGTCCCTGAGAGCTAGTCGCCGTGTAAGTTCGGCAACCGGTGGCCGATAAACCGATGCAAGTGCTCATCGCGGAGTGTTCGGACTCGACCGGAATAAATTCCGCATCCAGTTCCCCGTCGGCTACGATCTCGGACAGATGCTCGACAATGTGGGTCTGCGGCGTAATGGGATAGGCGGCAATGCCATCGGGACGGCATAATCTTACCATTTCCGCGTGAGCGATGCTAACCTCTATGCCAATTCGCTGGCGTTTGCTGATGTCGATCATATCTCCTCCTGCGCCATCTTTATTGCGTGCGTCGGACATTCCTGGGCGCAAATGCCACATCCTTTGCAATATTTGGGATCGAAATCATAAAAGTTTGGTGTCAGAGCGGAGCCTTTATTTTTCCGAGGCACTAGAATTCGGCTCGCCTCGGGACAGAAAATCCAGCAAACACCGCAGGCGATGCACTTTTGTTCATCGGTGATGGGGTAAAAACTGCGCCAATCACCTGTTTCGTATTCCCTGGCGGAACCGGGGGTGATCACTGCGGCGCCAAGTTCAAGTTCCGCGCACGTAGGTTTCGTATTCATCATCGCGCACCTCCGATCTTGATTTCATTCCAGGCCCGCTCCATGACGTTGTAATTGCGCGCTGCAATAGGACCAAATCGGTTGTCCAAAGGTTCTTTCATGGATTCCAGATTCACCAATGAGCGTGCTTTGATGGCGGCGCCAAGCATGGTGGTGTTGACAATGGGACGCCGCAGAACTTCCAGAGCGATTTTCTGAGCATCCACCGTTGCCACCTGGCAAGGGAAATCCCGCTCAGCACGCAATTCGTCGGGGTCGAGCGCTGAGTTGATAATAATGATGCCACCAGGCTTCATCCCTTCGGCGACATTTAGAACATCCAGCAAGGCCGGATCGAGAACCAGCGCAATATCCGGTTCATAAACCTGCTCCCGTAAATAAATTTTGGTCTCGTTGATACGGGCGAAAGCCAGCACGGGCGCACCGCGACGCTCCGGCCCGAATGACGGAAAAGATTGGGCGCATTTGCCCTCGGCAATCGCGGCGTTGGCCAGCAATTCGGCGCTGGTCACGGCGCCTTGCCCCCCGCGTCCGTGGAATCGAATTTCAATCATGGTTGATTTATCGACCTCGTTTTGAAGATGAATGGGCAATCCATCCATTTTTGCATGAACTCGGCCCAGTGGCGTAGCGAATGCCCCTGGCGTGGCGGATGATAAATAAAGCCGGTTGCTTCGTCAACACAGCCAAACGAATAAATGCTTAAAAATGTGGTGAAATCTCGGAAAAGTTGCAATACAAACCACAATCGAAACCGCGAGGGGATCACGTCAGGTCTTTTCTGCGCAGCCACGATGGCCCACAGCCTGACCTAGCGTAATAAAATGAAGGTTTAGGCAAGAATATCGATCACCGTGTCCTGCATTTCCATCTCGTTTTTCAACACAAGAGCGTTGGCCTCAAGCATGTGCTTGCCAAATCGCAAGTCAAGAATGTCTTCGACAATATCCCGACCACCTTGCTCAGAATCAGGACTCGCAATCCGAGCGGCGGCCTCCTGCACTGTTTCCCGAGCTTCGTTCATCCCGTTGAGAGCATTTTCAACAGTATTAACCTGCATTCCGGCCTCCTTGCCCATCAATGCGCGTCGCTCAATACCCCGACCCTAAAAACCGCAACCCCTGTCTTTCCTATCGGCTCGATGCCCCCATACTTGAGCCCATTTTCCATCGGAAATCCGCGATTGAGCTTTTAATGAGATCTATCCCGGATTTGTTCTTTCAATTCAGTAGCCTCTAACAAAAAAAGAGCAACATCACATCTTCCCTTAAAAAAAATAATCTATTCCAGACTCTTGCTCTTCTCGCGGCGCGGGAACAGGGAATTTTCATAGAGAAATTCATACAATTTTTTGGCGAGCATCTCATGCGCGTACGGCGTCATGTGCACAGAGTCGTGACGAAATGCGACATCCCGCAATTCAAAATTGTTTCTGAAATACGTATAGGCGTCAAAATACGGCACGCCCAGCTCTGCTACCAACTCCTGCGTTGCGCTTCTGACCGTAAAGAAACGCTCTTCGACAGTCTGCTCCTTCCAGATGGACCCCCAAAACTCGGACACAACAACAGATTTGGCGCCAATTAGCGCAGCTTTTTCAATGATGTCATGCATGTTTCGCTTGACATCTTCCGGCGGATTGACATCGAGCAAGGTCGCCTTTTCAATATTGGTCATCACTTCAAATTCGCTGCGCGCACGAGCTAAGCGCCTAGTCATCAGATTATAGAACGCAAAACCCCTGAAAAGTTTTTTTACTCCGCCGAGGCCCCATGCCTTGTCTTTCTTTTCCAGCATTTTACGAAGCGGCTCAATTCCGCGCAAGCTCACAACGTCGTTGCGGTTCAGGTAGAGCAGCACGAGATCAGGATTGAACTTGTATGCATATTGCGTGAAAAACACCATGACTTGAAAACCGTTGTAACCACGCACTCCACCGTTGAGAACCTCAAATTTTTGCGGTGCGTGTTTTTCATTGAGAATAGCTTCGAGCCGTCCGCTGAAAGTATCCTTTGGATCGGCAATTCCGTCGCCCCACGCATTAGAGCCGCCAAGAACCAATATTCGAAAAACACCTTCAGGTTTCTTGAAAGACACCGCGCCCCCACGCAGGTTTAATGCCTCCACTATATAATTATCGCGGGTCAGGTAATCTTGCCGATATTGGAAGATATTTCTCGGCGCATAAAAGAGAAGATTATGCTCTTCAAATTCCGGGGAAAGGTTTGCCGGTCGCAGAAGATGCTCATTGACATTCGCCCTGATGGTTAATTCCGTCGCGGGGAAAGCCATCAGCGCGACAAAAAGCATCATGGGCCCCGCAAACTTCATTGATTTTCGTTTGGCGACAGCAGGCCAGGCAAGAGCCAAAACACCGAATGGAAGAAACTCCGGAATAATCAGAGCCAGGGTCATCGGCACACCCGCCCACCCCACGGATGCAAGCCCGACGGTAAAGTTCATTTTTTGAAAATGCGAATATATTCCGGCAAGCGCAATAAAAAACGACGTGGTGCAAAGACCCGCGACAAGAGCCGTTGGCTGAGAGGCGCCAATATTTCGAAACGCAAGGGCAACGCAAAAAGATGCGCCAATCGTTGAAAAGAGAAACAACAGCGTCGTTAGCGGCGAAGCTCTCAAAGCAACGCAAAGGTCGGTGCGAAAAATGGCAAAACGCAATCTGTGGTATAAAAAGCCAAGAAGGAATAGGTTCTGTGTACCTTCGAAAACACTTGTCGCCGCCGCCAAAGTCAACCCTGCCCCCAGAAGCGTAAAGGCAAATGCCTGACTGGCTTGCAGGGCTCTGGGGTGCGGTTTTGCGAACATATATACCCAGTATTTTTCGACAGGGCCGTATACCAAAACCATAAGGATTGATAGCGCGACGATAAGCGCCTTATGTTTCGTCATCGCCTTGGTCGTTTTAAAGTCCAGATCGATCAGAATCGATGTTTGAATCGGACTATAATCCTCCCAATGCCTTGCAACAGCCGAGAGTCCGCCGATGGATAATTCGCTGTTTTTTGCCTCGATTATCAGTGAGCGTAACTTTGAACTGTCATATGGCATCTCACGAATTTGCCAAGCGTCCAACTGCACAAATACACGCTCATTTTCAAAGCCAATTTCCATCAGCCCTTCTTCATATTCTGAAATAAGGCCCAGGCCGATATCAGCGTCAACCAGCGTTGTATTGCCATCTGTCCCGCTGGCGACAATCGCAAAATCTTTGCTATCCGCAAAATCAATATCGAGTGTGATGATGCAAGAACGTTGATTTTTCGCTTCGCTCAATTCCAGCAGGAGAGTTGAACCGGGCCTCATCACAAGCCTTGAATTGTGAAATGAGGTGTTGCCCGTCCTGTGGATATTGCCTCTGTCAAATTGAATATCGCCGGAATCCAACCAGTTGGCGATTCCAAAACCGCAGGCGGCGGCTGCAAGGATTAAAATTATGTGCCTGATGCCTATTTTCATCGCCTGAAAACTAGCAAGTTCGCAAAAGACAGGCAAGCGTGCAATCTTCCGTCGTTTCACTTTTGGCGCCTTCGTGAAAAAATATTACGGAACTGATAGGGTTGCCGTGTTCTCTCACGGGGCATACTTTAGGATGCTTATGAAATTCTTTTGGTATTTTGTGCTTATTATTACGCTGTTTCTCTTCGCGCCAATGCCGGCTTTTTCGCAAGCAAACCTGCGTGGCGTAAATGCAGACGGGCAGACCTGGCTCATTTGGGAAGAAACATCACCCGAGCCATTCACCTACGATGTTTACGTGTCGCAAGCGCCTATCGAGAGTCTTGAAACCGCCGAATTAACCGGTCGAATTTTCCCCGAGGATTGGAGGGGCAAGCGCCTGAAGTTGGCGCAAAACAATGCGACATGGACAATTCCTGAAGGCGACGGCGGCGCATATTCCCTTGAGAGCGGCGAGGCGCTCTTTGTTTATACGCCGCATACCGCATCCGATGAGTACTTTGCCGTCGTCAAAAACGGCGAAAGCGAAATCAGCACGGAAAATTCTATCGGCCCAATCACGCAAAGCCTCGGCCCCGTTCAGTGCCACGCGCAGTTTAGCGGCGTTAGCGAATTAGGCCAGGAATACTCAATCTACGCGCATTGGATTGATGGCCGCGAAAACTACGACGACGGGCGAAGCGATTATCCGGTCATGGGCAACCATCACGCCAACGGAACGGGACACGTCTTCGCGGTTTTTGAACCCGAAGACGGACGCAAGGCCGGACCGATGCCCGCGGTCATGGCGCTACACGGCGGCGGTCTTAGCAATTACTTTCGTTTCGGCAAGGGCTCCACTAATCGTATCGGCATCAAGACAACTTTTGAAGACGGCTTCATCGTTTCCCTCGACGATTGTCTTTTTGTCAGTAAAACAACCGCGCTGGGTTCTGGCGTATGGCCCGAGCCCACGCGCTGGTTCGGCTATTGGTCCGAATACAACCGTTTTGAATTGCCGGGAGAGCTTCCGCCTGACGACGCGATCATTGTCGACTATACGCAGCGACGCATGGATTTTATTCTCGACTGGCTCCTGGCCAATGAGCAGATCGATCCTGATCGGCTTTCCATTTTGGGTGTGTCCGGTGGCGGCAGCGGCGCCATGTTTTCCGTGAAGAGAAATCCCAATAAATATGCCGCACTGACGAGCTTCGTCATGCCCTTTGAAGGGACGGTATTCTCTCTGGCTGTTTTCATGCAGGGAGAAATCGACCAAAATCTGAAAACCAATCTGCCCGGCGGCATCGGACTTCGTGATTGGTATTGGCCACTGACTTTGCTCCACGAGCAAGAAGAAATGCCCTTCATGCGCATTGTCGTGGGAAAACAGGACCTTTTCATGGATTGGGAACTTGAGGTAGAGGCATTCCAACAAATGGAAACCGAAAAATGGGGCGCTCATATATTTTGGGATCAGCGCGACCACATCTGGAATTGGGTGGAAACGCATTGGTTCGAAAGCCCGCGTCTTGAGCCGAAGGACATGTCTCGCTTTCGACGCAACCAGTCATTTCCCGCTTTTACAAACGACGATCAGAACCTGATAACAGGCGGTCGCCAACCCGATATCGGCAACGAAGGCAGGGAAAGCGGTGATCCTCATGGCACGTGGGGCGGCTACTACGATTGGAAGCCTGAGACGATTGCCGACACTGAAGATGGATGGGCTGCAACAATTTATCTGCTTGGCGAATCGGAATTTGCCAATGATGTTCCGGAGTTTGACGAATCCACGGCTGATGTCACAATCCGCCGAGCCCAACATTTCAAGCCGGCGCCCGACGAGCTTTGCACATGGTCGCTGATGCGGATATCGGATAACCAAATCACGCAGGAAGGGACCCTGTCCGTCGCCGAAAACGGATTGGTTACAGTCTCCGCTTTGATAATAACGAAGAATCCATCGCGCCTGCGAATCGCATTGGATAACGCGAACGACGACACTGACGATGATGGGAACGATAACAGCGATGACGACGTGAGCGATGATGAAAACGAAGGCGACGCCAGCGAAGACAATGATAACGGCAGTGGTTGCGGCTGCTAAAAAGAAAAAAAGGCCCGGAGAATTTTCCGGGCCTTTGTCTGTCATGGATTATTCGTTAGTTCCTGTCCCGTAATGGGGGTTTTCGAGCGACCGGGCAGTCCGATTGGCTGATGCGGTTGTCGCATGAGACGCAAGGATCGTTGATTGAGCCTTGCCGGTGCGCCATCTCCCTATCGGATTCATGCTTTGCGTGCAGGTTTGCCCTCGTCCCGTCTTTCACGGGGAGTTTTGCCAAGTCGGTTGTTGTCGTTTTAGACGATCATTCGCCTGGCCATCAGCAACAAGTTCGCGGCGAGAACCGATAATCAAGCGTAGGCTTTGAATGACTCGAAGCCGCGCCAGGCGCAGCGGTCGAGGCCGAAACAGCGTTTGAGAAACGAGATCATGCCCTCGAATTATACACTAAATTCACCAGTACAATTTGTCTCACTGTTATTGGCACAGAGAACGACCTTCGTTTCAGGCTGGTTTTGGCTTTTTACACAAGGGGCGTCTGACGCCGAAGAAATCGTCGCATTCGAGGCAGTCCCTGTTCATTTGCTCTTCGAGGAGCTGGCGATATCGCTCCAATTCCTCGGGTCCTGCATCGGCTGGGACGTATATGGGGTCACCGTGCTTGAAGTAGATTTTGGCAAAAGGTTTGGGAATCATGTACCGATCCCAGGAATTGAAAATCCAGGCCCGGTCGCATCCCCACAAAACAGGAATGATCGGTGCGCCGGTTTCCCTGGCGATGAGCAGAGCGCCGATCTTGACCTCTCGCGCCGGCCCCTTAGGACCATCCACAAACATTCCGGCATTTTCACCCTCTTTGACCCGGTTAACCAGATCATGCCAGGCCTCGGAGCCGCCTTTATCCAAATCGCCCTTGCGGGAACTGCCCCGAACATTTTTGTAGCCGAAATAATCGGCGATTCTTGCGACCCATTCTCCGTCCTTGCTCTTGCTCATCATTATCGTCACATGAAGGCTGCCCAAGTAATTGCACAAGTAAAACATCCGCTGGTGCCAAGTGCAATAAACAGCGCGACCATCGTGCTTCGCGACCTCCGCCCTAGCCTTTTCTTTTCCTTCCTCTTTCACGACACGAAATGTGAGGTCGAACAATTTCACTACGAGCGCGACGACAGGTGGAATAATCACCATGAGGATTTTTTCCCACCAGTTAAATGAATAGTTGCGCTTTGTGGTCATGAAATCTCCGAGGGGCTTTGCGATGACGCCTTTGTCGCAGCCCCGGCGGGGAGAAAATCAGCTTTTTTACCGCGTCTGCAGCACTTAAGGCGACAGAACCTTCGAGAACCTAAATCCACAACAAGCGGTCCGCTGGTGCTTTCAGAGGTTTCCACATAAGACATTTACGACGCCAACCACTGCTCTTTCAAGCGCAGACAACCCATAGGCAAGCGAAAGCTTTTGTCGCTATTTAGCCGGAGCGAAAGCTTTTTTATCGGCCTTTTTACCCTCTTTTTTCGCTTTCTTCTCTTTGGTGGAAAGCTTGGGCTTGTTCTTTTTTTCTTGTCGTTTTTTCTGTTCCTTGTTCGACATAGGGCACCTTCTTTGGTTGTCATTCAATGGCTATCGGTCCAATTTTCTCTAAGCTACGCCATTTACTTGCTACGGCGCAAGCAAACTGACGATGAAATCCGCCACTTACTTTGCCACAGCAAAATGGGGCATTGTTTGTAGATTCAGGATTTTGGGTTTAAAGTGATGAAAGTCGATGAAAAGCAGGCAAAATAAACCTCCAACCTAAGTGGGCAAAAATGGTATTGACCTATGAAAAACATGAGGGCATCGCAAAAGTTGGACTGAACCGTCCCGAGGCGCTCAACGCACTGGACCCGAATCTGCTCAAGGCTCTGCAAAACGCCTGGGATGACATCGCGGCAGATGATTCTATCCGAGCGGCGGTGCTCTACTCGGAACTGGATTCGATATTCTGTTCCGGCATGGACTTAAAAACCGTCATCCCAATCTGGACCGGCGCCCGTCCTCCCGCCAATGAAAACGAACAATGGTTGACGCAGAACCCGCAGGCGCTGTTTACCTCCATGCTTCGCCAGCGAACTTTTGACAAACCGGTGATCTCCGCGGTGCATGGGCTTTGCCTGACCGGCGGATTCGAGATGGTTATGGGTACGGACCTGCGGATCGCTTCCGAAGACGCCGTTTTTCAGATGCGCGAAGCCACTTACGGAATCATGCCCGTGGGAGGTTCGAACGTTTATCTGCCGCGCCAGATTCCCCTGGCCGCCGCGAAGGAAATTTTATGCCTTGGCCAGAAGATTCCCGCATCCCGCCTTTATGAGTGGGGATTTCTAAACGCCGTCGTCCCCAAAGAAAAGCTGATGGACGAGGCGATGAAAATGGCTCAAAGAATTTGCGACAACGGCCCGCTGGCTGTGCAGGGAATTCTGCGTTGCATTCGGGAAGGCGCAGGCATGAATTTTGACCAGGCGATGAACCGCGAACTGGAAATCGGAATGCCCGTCTTCAGCTCGGCGGACGCCCGCGAAGGGATTAAGGCTTTTAAAGAAAAGCGCAAGGCGCAATTTCAGGGTAAGTAGGCGTGTGCGGCCTATTTCACAAGCCTCCTCAGTATCGTTTGAGAGCAGGTAGCAATGGGATCTCTGCCGGTAACGCATTCATTTTTTAGCCCGACTTTAGGAGGGCGCATCATTCACTAGCCCAGGGCGAAAGCCCTGTGGTTTATGGGTATGAAACTGAAGCATCCATCAAGTTCTTAGGCCGAAGATGTAAGCGTTCCATTTCTTTTTCCTTTCCGAATTATTAGTTTTTCTTGCGTTATTTTTTGTACCGTGATATTTCATTTTTCAGATACGGAACCGAAACCGCATTCGGGGAGGCTCCATGAAGCTCACACCGCTTGATATTCAACAACATCAATTTGAGAAGAAGCGTTCCAAGTTCTATGATTCTGCCGAGGTCGACAGTTTCCTGGATATGGTCAAAAGCGATTTCGAAGAAGCGCTCCGTTTGCTGGACATGCAAAAAGAAAGAATCCAGCTTCTGGAGTCGGAGTTGAAAGAACTTCGGGCCAACGAGCGAGTCCTGAAGGAAGCCATTGTTTCCACGCAGAAGGTTTCCGAGGAAATCGTCGCCAACGCGCGCAAGGAATCCGACATCATTTTGGCCGACGCCAGAATCGAAGCGGAGAAAATCATTGAAAGCGGTCGTCGGGAAATCGAGCGACTCCATGACGACATCGCCGATTTGAAGCGGCAACGGATCCAATTGGAAGCCCAGCTTCGCGCTGTTCTCAACGCGCACGACCAGATGCTCGAAGTTTCCAGCGAGAGAATGAAAGACGACGATATCGAGGCTTCGAAACTCAAGGTCTTCAATCCATCGAAATAGGCATGGCCGACACCAAAGAATCGAATGATGGGCTTTCCTTCCGAGTTAGACTTTCCCCAAGAGCTTCCAGAGACGCACTTGGCGAATGGTGCGACGGGCGTCTAAAAATCTTCATCACGAGTCCCCCGGTCGATAATAAAGCCAATGCCCATCTCAAAAAGTTTATCTCAAAGCTTTTAAAAGTACCGCGGACAAATATTGCCATTGTGACCGGTGAAAAATCCCGGAATAAAACGCTTTTCATCAAGGGCCTCAAGGCAAAGGATATCGACGGGAGGCTAAAATGATCTTTCGCATCGCCTTGCTTGCCATTGCGCTTGTTCTGAGTGCGCCGACCGCTTCGTTGGCTTCCGGTCAAGACGAGTTTCAGACTCTTGAGACAGATTATTTCCGATTCGAATACACAAAACCCGATTCTGGCATTGCCGAGCACCTTGCACGCAACGCGGAGCGGATTCGGGCCGATCTGACCTATCTCGTCGGATATGATTTTAAAGCGGTTACCCGCGTGATCATCGCGCCCGACTCCCAAAGTTATCAGAGTGCTCAACCGCGCGCCGCTATCCCAGAGTGGTCGGTCGGAGCGGCATTTGCTTCGAAAAACATGATCGTGCTTCTTTCGTCGCGAGCAGCCCTGGCCGAAAATAAGCGCTTTGATCCTCTAACCGTGTTCAAGCACGAAGTTTCGCACATCATTCTCGGTCGCGCTTTGGCCGGGCAGTCAATTCCCCGCTGGCTCGACGAGGGCATCGCCAAACTCGTCAGCGAACCCTGGAACAGCAGGAAAACATGGGACATGACGCTTGCGATCCTGGCCGGCAACAATATCCCCCTGCACAAGCTCGTGCACTCCTGGCCAAAAGACAGCAAGAGGGCGCATATCGCCTATCTCGAAAGTCATGCCTTCGCCGATTATCTTTTTCGCCACGCCGCCATCCGTGATGTGGTCGCCTCTTTGCGCCAAAAACAAAGCGTGGAAGAAGCGCTATATCACGCTATGGGAATCGGGATACTCGACCTGGAAAGGCTTTTCGACAACTTTCTTGACGAAAACTACACATGGATCAACCTCATGACAGGCAGCCGATTCCTTTGGAGTTCCATGACGCTGCTCTTTATGCTGGTCGTCATTGCGACGTATTTCAAAAACAGGCGAAAGCTCCGGCGGATGGAACTGGAAGATGAACTTGAAGACCTTGGCCACAGGATGGAATCTCTGGAATCAACAGAGCGGCGAAGGAAAGAAAATATTATTCGGGAATTGAATCGATCACGCGGAGAAAACGGCGACGGATACGACGCCTGAAAAAGGGGCCAGGGTTCAGGGTTTAGGATTAAACAAATGCGGAATGGGGGATGAACTACAATCCCCCTTGCACTTCATTCCAAATTCGAAAATTTTTCATCCAAAACCCTTTGATCTTCAGAACTTCAAATATGTTTGGCTAGTGGCCAGATGTCAGGATGGAACCGGCTTCTTCCGGTTTTGGCTGGGCGCTTATTTCGTGGTCTGAAATTTGTTTTGCCAAAGCTTGATGGTCTGCATTGTCAACGACAAAAGCCGAGCGATAAGCCATGTCTTCCAGAGTCCAGGTAACAACAAGCGCGGATACGCCCCGATGTTTTCTCAACAAAACATCTTCGGCGCCTGTGCCGATGATTCTTGCGAAAGGAATAAAAACAGGCTGAAACGCATGGTCCACAAGAAAATTCACCCCTTTGTCGTCCACCCAAAATTTGCCTGGCCCTTGCAGAAGCAGCCCCGAAGGGTTGAAGCGTTTTTTCCACCCTTTTTTAAAAGTGCCCAGATACAAGCCAGCGCCGATGTCCGCTCCCGCCACATTGCCATCGAGCATATCAGGCGGCAGATCACCGCCGGTGCGCCAAAGGCTGGCAATAACCATTGCGATAATAATCAAGCCCAGGGATGAGGCCACGATGAAAACGATTATGAAACCGATGTTCAGCATTGTTTGGCGCCGATCATTTTCGTAATGCCCAAAAGCAAGTCCGCTCAACTTTCCGCAACTTGACCTGTTGTATCCTTTCGCTCAATTCGGTTTATAACCGGATTGGCCGACGATTGCCATATGTCATATTTCATGCCCTAATGACCTCGGACAATTGCATTGCGCTACGAACCAGCTTCCAACCTGAAACAAGCCGCCAAATGAAGTGCTTCGACCTGGAAATGTTGCTCAATCCATTCAATGGTTCCCAGGCCAAGCCTTCAGCCGCCGCCATCGTCATACTCGCCGCGCTCATCGCATTTCAGATTCTGTCCGGCGCAATCTGGATTGCATCCGATTGCCGATTAATGGGTAATGACGAGACCGATTATCTGCAAAATGGCCTCCGTCACAAATTCAGCCTACAACATAAAGACCATGAGTTTTCAGATTATTTTCAAAGGTTCCTCGGATACCAGGAGATAACATCGACCCCTCCCCTGCTTTTCGACCTTTGGGAAATCGCCTGGCTTATCTTCGGCACAAACCCTGAGGCAGCGCGCGGATTCAGTTTGTTCAGCCTGGTTCTTGCGGGTATTTTCTCATTTGCCGCAGCTCGAAAACTGGGAGGAGATATCGCCGGCCTTATTGCCTGCACGACCCTATTCAGCTTTCCACCGGCGATATTCTTTTCCCATCACGCATCCAGTTTCGCGCCTCATCTGGCGGCTGTCGCATGCGTATGCTTTGTCATTATAACCTATGATCTTGGACGCAAACCGGGTTGCGGGCTACTGCTTGGACTGGCTGTTTCCGCGGATATCCTCATGGAACGCGGTACGCCTGTTATTATTCTGGCGCCCATGCTGCTGTTTACGGTCGCGGTCGTTTTCATGCAATGGCGCCGTAAAAAATCTCCCATAAGCAGCCAAGCCATGATTTCCATAATGGTCGCCGGCGCCATCATCGTCGCTTTGTGCTGGGCATATATCTCAGGTTATTTAGAATACAACATGGAGCACACTGTCGATTTGGCTCTGTCACCATTGAGTCCAGGGCGGCAAGGCAACTACTACACGAACGACTTTTACCGTTTGTCCCTGACCCCTCCGATCACTGCTCTTTTCGCGCTAAGCCTCCTGATCCTGCTTTTCAACCGGCGCATGGGCGCGTACCGCATTTTTTTCGCGTTGGCTTTTTTTATTCCCATTTGGCTGTTTTCAAATCTGGCTACGCGTGATCTGGAGTACGTTTTTGGAACGCTTCCCATCGCCGCAATCGCCGTAGGAGTCGGACTGACTTCAATAAAAAGGATCCCGAGATGGCCTTTGGTTATCGGTCTGGCGGCGCTGATCTATTTCGGTTTGGCCTATAACACGCATTTATCCTTCGGAACATATCCTAATGAATCCTGGCCCGGCCGAGCTTCCCTACGCTGGAAATTTAAGCCACAACTTCCTTCAAACATCCCGGATATCCGGCGTATGGCCGCCGCGATTGATCATCACTACCCCGATGAACCTCTTGGCATTCTATACATATTCGGCGGCATGCCCTTCCTCGGCGACAAGATCGAAGGCTTGCGCACGAACCTTACGCACTTCAATGCCCTGCAAATCTACATGGCAAGCCGAAGACCGGACTCCGTGCACATTTTTATTTTGTCTGAAGTTGGGCAGCAGTTCTTTCCCCGTCCAAAAAATGCGCAAGCGATATATGCTGTGCCCTTAAGACTATTGTTTGGGAAAATCAGAGGCATCGCCGGACAACAATTTCACATTGACAGTATCGAGGGGGGACTCTTTCATTATGGCAATGCGCCGTCCGAGAAGCCGGCTGTGGAACGTTTCATGATGACCAAACCCACTCCCGTGCGACCGGCACTCATCCTCGGCTCCCGAGTCCTTCTTTACGATCATGGCCTCGGTCGCTAAAGCACCCTTGCCAAAAAATGCCTCCTTGGCCATATTGCTGAGTGTTTTGCTGGAATTTCCACCATCAATAATTTAAAGAGGCTATAGCTTGGGAAGAATCCTTTTATCGCTGGCATATTTTGCTCTCGTTGTCGGCATTGCAACCGGATTCGCCAAACTGGTTATTCGCGACAACCAGGTTCTAAAAATCCTGCACCGTTCCTGTGGAACTTTGGTCAATTTTCTGTACTGTCTTTACTTTATTCTCTTTCAGTTTCAAGACAGTGTTCCTACGCAACGCATTGCGCTGACCGTGGCCTTCATTCTCCTGGTTTACGCGGGCTTTGTCTCGGCAAAACCGGATTTCAGCACGAATGGGAAAGCGGCGCATATCACCGCCGGCGTTCTGAGTCTCTTCATACTGTCTTTCATTTTCTTCACATTCGTCCTTATGCATCTTCTTCCTTTTGGCATCGGTTAATTAAATTTGCCTACATCGCAATTTTAATACGGCGACTACCCGGCATCTGATGCATCCGTCAAAGAAAATTCTTTTTGAACCCGTTGGTAAAACTCCCGAATATCCCGGTGAAGAAATCGTCCGGCGCGATAGAAATCCAGGAGGGCTTGCGCTCCTGTCACGTCAGCCGTAGCCCTATAGACGCCCAGGAGACGAGCTGCGTGATCAAGTGCGTCTTTTTCGTGCAGCATCCGAGCGACCAGGGCAGCCTGGCATTCACCGGACAACTCCGCCAGGCCACGACAGACATTGTCGGGAATCTTTTTCGGACCCGGCTCAAAACGCAGCAATCCAACCAGCGTAGCCGTGAGTTCATCGGCGCCTCCGATGACGGGATTGAATACGACGCGAAGCTGCGCGGACGATCCCGATTCAGATACGGCTATCGAGTAAAGTCGATTGGGACGCTCCGGTTCCGCGAATACGCTCCAAGCTTGCACCTGCTTTCCCTTCATTTGCACCGCTGTCCATATGGGTCTAACACCCGACTGCGCTTTGAGCGCCATACCCCTAAGTCCGATCAGGGCAGGCTGTGCGATGGCATATACGGGATTCAGGGACCACCGGAATTTGTTGTCCATGCACATGGCTCTGGCCACCATGTTCGGAGCAAATCTTGAATTTAAAATAAAGGATTCCGGAAAGCGGGCGACAACGGCCAGCCGCTCTCGCTGGGGAACAGCGCTAATCTGAAAAAGCAACCGCCCTTTGGACTTTGATCGGTAAAGGAGAGACATTTCTTCAGGATAAGCCGCAACGAGCTGATAAGGTCCGATGGCGCTTGGAACAGATAGCGACAAGCCCATCCAGCCGAGCTTTTGCGTCAGAGTCACTTCAACATCGGCACCCGGCGCAAAATCCCGCCGACAAGGAACGTAGGAATACTCGTGCGAATCATCCGGCCAAAAAAGGTATCCGACAATATTGGCGCCAGCCACGAAGACGATCAGTACAACGGGGATAAGGATCAGAATCCGACGCGACATTAATCTTCCATTACTTTATAATGCTCGAAGCGTTTATAGCAGTCTCAACGGTCAATGGCACAGTGAAATTAATGATGGGATAGCGGTATGTCAGAGCCCCTTTGCCGCTAAAGGCGCACGTCAGTCGACCCATTTCATCAAAAGCAAATGCGATGCCGCCCTCAATGACGTACTCATGGCTGAACATTTCATTCAAATCTTCGTCTTTGACGAAAAAGGCACTCTTGAGCGAAAGCGGAGTCAACCCGCTGCCGTATTCATCCGCACCCATTGTTGCGGCAACCGCCTCAATGATTTCCAGGTCGATCCGCCCTGTTTCCGGCGCACCGATAATGGGCAGTTGCGGCGTCGTTATGCTCGTTCCGAAAAGGCGAATCCCATCCGGGATGACAATCGATCTTAGAGTGAAATTTTCCGCATAATATTTTGGACCAAAATAGACAATGAATTGCCCTGTCAAATGGGAAGGCGCCGGGAACATCATCTGCGGCCGGAAAGTCATCACGTTGGATTCGTATGGCGTTTCGCCCGGATCGACCAACCCTGAACCGTCCGCGTCCGTTGCGGGATTAATCTGGAAAACAATGGGCAACATTTTGTCATCGTGCTTGCTCACACGAAATTCAAATACCAACAGGGAAATGATGGATTCATCTGACGAGGCTGCCCCGCCGCCGTCGATATCCAACTTCACGCCAATATAGTTTCGAATCTCATCGCTTATCGTCAGACGATAGGCGCGCTCGGGTTCAAATCCCTCATTGGGCCAAAATGTGGCTTCGTACCATGTGACATCCAGTACGCCCGGGACATCCTTGCTAGTCTCCACGTCTTGGATTCTGATGCTGTCGCCCAAAATTATGGAAGCTTTGTCCATGAGTTGCGTAAAGTGAATTGCAACAGGAAAATTGCCCGGCCGGTCAAAGATTGAATCGGGCGGTGGATCAAGTGTCGCAATGAGCGGCGCGGCGGATGTCGCTTCCGTCGGGCCGGTTTTGAAATAGACGCCGTTTCCCTCGCCGATGCGGTTGCCCAGTAAGTCGGAAACATTTTCGCTAAGTTTGAATCGATACTCCGTATTCGGTTGCAAGGCGGCGGAAGGAACAAAATGAAGTACGGAGGCTTCCCAAAAGGCTCGACCGTTTATGGGAACATTGTTTTCATCCAGCAAGGCGACTTGCTCGCCGATGCCGACAGGGTCAATAGGTTCGTTGAAAATCAACGACAGTCTTTTGCCAAGGGGGAAATGGCTTTCGTAGTTCTTCGGATACGACGACAGGATGCGAGGAGACTCATTGTCTAAAAGGCGAAGCAGGTTTTCGTCGGTCGAAAGCGCGGAAATGGAAAAGGTCAATTTCACCGTGTCCGAAAACATTTGGATCGAAGAATAACCGGCGGTTTCCAGCCTGAGGCGACCGGCGCTATCCACAGCGATCTGGCCGCTCAATAGAATAACGGACATGCAGGCGCCCGTCAGAGCGTTTTGCGCCTGATCCTTCGAGTTCATCCCAAAGTTCATTTCCATGTCGAATGATATTTCGCCCAAAGCACCGTCTGTAATAAATCCATGCGCGTCGGAAAGCAGAATCAAGCTGATCTGATCCGCCGCCAATTGACCGCTAATAACATTAGGATCATTGGAGGCAACGGGATCGGCAAAGATCCGCTGGCCTTTTCTCATTACAACGGGAATCTTTGAAGAATCGATCTTCATGTTGCCGACTTCCATTTCAAGAAGTCCCGACAAATAAAACTCCACACGACCGAAAAGGCGCGATTCCATTACAAGCGAATTAGTCCTTTCAACCGTGTACATCGAGCCTGCCATCGCAGCATCCGTTGACTCGGGATTGCATCCCGACGCTCCCCCTCGCGTCGGACACAAATCCAAAACGAGTTTTTTGCGCGGATTGGAATCCATAACCTCAAAGCGAAAATTGTATCCGCCTGCAATAATATCACCGTATGCGTCCCGAAGATGGTCTAAAACGACCAACTCGTAGGACTCGCCGGGGATCAGGTCGGAATCCGGATCGATTGTGACCTTTGTGCCTTTGAGAAACATCTGCGAAGGCACGGGTGAATTTGTCCCTCCTTTTCTCAGAAGAATTTGATCGCCGTAAATTGTCTTTTGGGAATCAATCGGTTCTGAAAAATCAATATGGAAAGACGTCCAGTCGAACACATCAGCGGAATCCGCAGGCCTGATGCCGGCGACAAGCGGTTGAATGCCGCCTTTGGAAGCTCCGCCGCCTGTTTTGAAAATTATCGACATCTGCGCAGCGTTTTGAATTGGCGCCGCCCCATGCGTGTCACGTATGGAGCGCGAAGCCGTGGCCATATAACGAATGCCGGCCGCTAACTTCCCGGTCGGCTTGCAAATGACATTCGACCCGCTGACCAATATCTCGCTTTCAACGGGTGCCGTCGCGCCGTCTGAATCCATGGCATAAATTTCAGCCCAGGCGGCAGTGGCACTTTCCAAGTCAATCCATTTATTGAAATGAAAAACCACAGAGGAAGTGATATCGACGCCGTCCGCGCCGCCCCGTGGAATCGTGCTTTTCAGAGCGAATGGCTCCTCGGCAACATCACCGGACAATTCCTCGTCATCCCCGCACGCACCCAGACAAAGGACCGCCAACATCAACATAAAGAGCAGGACATTTCGTTGCATCATGGCTGATCCTTAAAAGCGAAATGTCAGCGAAACGATGCCGCCATTGAGATTGCCTTTGCTTTGAAACTCCGTCGCCTCATCATCCGCGCTGTCGTAAGTGGACGGGGTGAGATATTGGTGCACAAATGCCACGTCAAGCGACAGCGGCAACTCAAAAGGAGGCAAATCAGTAAAAAGATATCCGAGCCCCAGCGACATGACGTGCCGGTTATTGTCGAGATATATGTGCCGGTTGCTTCCCGGCTTTCGCATCGGCGTGGGCAGATATCCGTATCCGGCGCGCAGAGGCAGACTTTTCGCCAAAAAATACTCCAGCCCCAATCTTGGTGAATACACATCGACAAAATCCAGGTCGACATCTTGCCTCGGCGAATCATTTTCGGCGACCTGATCGTCAAAGCGTCCCCAATTATACCATGTGCCGTCCAGGGAGATTTTCAGATCATCAAGCGGTTTCAGGGATACGCCGACCGCAATGTTTTGTGGCGCATAGGAATCCTGAAACTGCATGGAAATGGGGATGGATGTCAGATCGGCCTCGCCGACGGTTGCTTCCGACTCGATAGTGACCTCGCCGACGCGCGAGTAGTTTTCTCCCCGATAGGTCAGACCGATGTCGACACTTTGAAAATCCAGGAATAGGGAAAGAATCGGCGAGTAATTGAGTCGGTCCTCGCGCGCGATGCCTTCAAGTTCGGAATTGCCGACCAGGTCCGTGCGATATTGATAATCCACAAAACTGTGCTGCATCGCCAAAACACCGCCGCCGATATTGAGCCAATCCGTAACGCCAAGCGCCACCGACGCAATCCCGACCGTGCTGGCCCGACCATATCTGTAGAAACGACCGTCATCGAAACGGGCGTCGCTAAAGTACATGAGTTGCCGACCGTTTCTGTCAAAATCGACAAATAACCCCGCGGCAAAGGGCCTGCGGCTGCGGAGAAGGCGACTCAAATCAAGAACAAGCGTGTTGAGAAGGATGTTGTTGGATTCCGTAAACTCCTTCAACTCGCCTTTTTGACCACCCTGGAAATTTGGTTTGGCGAAAAGGTATGAGAATCCGAAATGGGAATTTGTCATGGCCGCCATGGCCGCCGGGTTGTGATAGACAAGTCCCGTATCGTCGGCAACAGCCGTCATGGCGTTTCCCATGCCGATGCCGCGAGCCGTGAGTCCAAACTCCGCCGGGACGTTGATCTGCCCCGCCGTCGCCCAGGCCGCTGCCGCGACAACAATAGCGATCACGCATAGGGAGCTAAAATATTTCACATCGACCCCCGGCCGGCATCCATAAGAATCCGCTTCACGAACAGCAGGTATAATAAAGGGAATGGAGAACTTTATCCAGCCAAAGAGATTTTCAGGTAAGAAGTATTATTTAGAAGCCAGAAGCAAGAATGTGGCGCAGTCGCCCGCCACCCTTCGAAGCACGAGCCAACCGTGCAGGAGTGAATCTGGCTTCGTTTGTTCTCAGATAATCGGGGACACCCAATTCCACAAACCGTCTGCCTACGAATCTGCTTCTGTAAAACCCAAAATATTTCGCTCTGCAAATAACGGTAAGAATGGGCGTACCCAATTTATTTTCATTTTTTTGCTTGACATCTTTTACCCCCCCCCCCCCAGCTACTATCGTGCCAATCTGAAGCGAAAATCTGAATTTAAAGCAAAGGAGTTTTCCATGGCGGTCGATTATTACGTGGACTATGACAGCGGCGATGACGCTTGGGACGGAACCACCAGCACTCCCGGCGCGCCCAGCGGACCCAAGCAGCATATCTCAGCCATGATCGAGGCTCTTGCCGAACCCATCGACGATGAGGTTACAATCAATCTCGCCGGAACAGTCGCCTCGCCGCAGACCTACCTGGAAACCAGCGGCAAAGTCGAAATGAATTCCCTCAATTTCGAGATGGACGCCACGCTGACCATTCAGGCGGAAACCTGGAATCAGAGCAACTACGAAAGCGACGACGATCCCTACAACGAAGGCGGAAGCTGGGACCCGACTGCAGACAAGCCGTGTATCGTTCCGCCTTTCAACGTTGAAGACACAAAGAACCTCACTTTCAAGGGTTTGGATTTTCGAAAGTCCGACGACAATGAAATGGTGATTGTGCACGTGACGGAACATAGCAGCGCAACTTTTTATTACTGCGCGTTCAGTCAAGGAGAATTGAACGGTCTCTTGGTGAGCTTTCTGAGCAATGCCTATGCCAACAATTGCTTTTTCTATCACAACAAAGTGGGTGTCGTTGCAT
>Ga0307990_1001254_pt1 | contig 21562 bp, 17 predicted proteins | sample EllFjometagen129_FD_203168 | JGI IMG/M metagenome (GOLD analysis project Ga0307990, IMG submission 203168) | Marine microbial communities from Ellis Fjord, Antarctic Ocean - #129 | ecosystem: Environmental > Aquatic > Marine > Unclassified | place: Southern Ocean | collected 2014-10-08
AAAAGGATTTCTGAAAACTTTATACGGACGAGTGTTGAATTCTCCCGAATAAAAATTTCATCCTTCAATTTTGGTTCATTGTCACCGGAAGCCTGTTTTTTGGGGCTTGCTTTTCCATTTTCAGCTTCAACATCCTCAATTGCACGCATTACTGCTTTGTAAAACCGTGCATAAGTAATGGGCTTCAATAAATAATCCGTGACGTCATAATCAAATGCATTAATCGCATATTTTTCTTTCCCTGAAATGATAATCACTTTTGGATATGTTCGCATATTGTCGAGCAATTCCAAGCCTGTCATCTCCGGCATTTCGACATCCAGAAAAACGATATCGACTTGTTCATTTTCGGCAAGTTCAGACAATGCAATTACGGGGTTTTCAAATGATCCCAACAAATTCAACCGCTTGGTTTTTCGCACAAATTCTTCGACTAACTTTCGGATAATTAAATCGTCATCAATGATAATACAGTTTAACATAGCCCTCTTATTATTAACAATCAAAGTTAATATATTTTTCAATAATCACCAGCTAATTTGATGTATTTCAGTTTGAAGGCAATTGATTTTACAGTATTTTAACACATTCATGAGGAAATCAAGTTTGCCAGTACTAAAGCATTCTAATGAATACTGCTTTGTCGCGGTGCAATACAAGCGATTTTGAATCAGGATATCTTTCGTTCTACGGGCAATGGCTTCCGCAGGATTAATAAGATTGACGTTTGGACCTGCAATTTTTCGGATTTCCTCAGCAAAAAGTGGATAATGCGTACAACCCAATACAATTTGATCCACATTTTTCTGCAACATAGGTTGGATAAGTGTTTTAAGCAAGACAACTGTCTCAGCACTATTAATTTGATCGGATTCTGCAAGTTCTACCAAGCCTCTTCCTTCAATATAGTGGATGTTTATGTATTGTCCATAAAGTTCATGCTTTTCCTTAAATAGTTTTCCTCCCAATGTTCCTTTTGTGGCAAGCACCCCAATATTTCCAGTTTTAGACAGTAAACTGGCGGGTTTAACTGCCGGCTCCATCCCAATAAAAGGAAGGTCAAAGTTTTGTCTAAGATAATCAATTGCTGCAGCTGTGGCAGTATTACAAGCAACCACAATTGCTTTCACACCTTTATCAAGGAAAAATGATGTTATCTTTTCAGCGCGCCGGATAATTTCGTCTTCAGACAAATTACCATAGGGTGCATGTGCAGAGTCAGCAAAATAAAGAAAGCTTTCATGTGGCATTAGTTCAACTAACTGTTTCAAAACAGTTAGTCCCCCGACACCGGAATCAAACACACCAATTTTTGCCTTGCTTAAACTCATACCCAAAAATACAAAAAAGACCATTAAAAATGGTCTTCTATAAAGTATTTATAACGAAATTACAAACTCAATTTTGCTTTCACTTTTTGGGTTATACTGATGCTGTCATCTGATTTATACAATAACATTGAAGCATCATAGATATAAGTAAATCCCTCTTCATTGGCAACATCTTTAATTGCTGTACGGATTCTTTCATAAATTGGTTGCAACAGTTCACTTTCTTTTTCCTGCAAGTCAGTTTGAGCACGCATTTGAAAGTTTTGAATACGTTGCTGTAAACCTGTCCACTCCTCTTCTTTATCCTGTTTCAGAGTAGCTGGCCATGTTTCTGAATTCTCCATGTACTCATTGTACTTTGATTCCAACTCGGCATTCATAGTCACCAATTGATTTTCCAATTGTTTTGAATACTGTTGTAATTCCTGCTCAGCTTGCGTTCTTTCGGGCATAATCTGGAAAACAGAATCTACCTGTACATGTCCCAGTTTTAGCTTTTGTGCGTATGAGTTATTCATTCCCACAAAAAGCAATATCATGCTTGCTAATAATCCAATACGTTTCATATAATATAATTTAAATTTTGACAAATATAATGATTAATTTTTGTAACCCAACTTTCTCAACACATCATCGCTTTTGTCGTGTTTAGGGTCAGTATAGAGCATATTCAAGCTATTTGCGGTATCAAAAATCACAGCAAAATTTCCTTCCTGCGCAATTTCTTTCACTGCATTAAAGATATCATCCTGAATGGGTTTTAATAATTCTTTGCGTTTTGAAAACAACATGCCTTCTCGACCGAAATACTTTTGTTGTAAATTGCGAAGTTCTTTTTCATTTTGTACGACTTCATCTTCGCGTTTAATTTTTTGTTCTTCAGTAAGAAATACTTTTTCAGCCTGAAAATCTTGGTACAATTTTTCCACCTGATTTTTAGCTTCATCTACTTCAGATTGCCATTGACCTGAGAGCTCGTCGAGTTGTTGTTTTGCTGTTTCATACAGAGGAATATTGTTCATGATATATTCCGTATCAACATACGCATATTTTTGAGCATTCACAGCAAAAACGCTTAATACGATTGCGATAAAGGTTACAAATATTTTTTTCATAACTTACTATTATTTTTGATTTCAGAGATTTCTATGCAAATAACAGACCAAAGTTTTTATTTTTAAAATTGTTGTCCAATAATAAAGTGGAATTGAGCTCCATTCACACCTGTTTTACCTTCAATATTATCAAATCCATAGCCCCAATCCACACCAAGCATACCAATCATTGGCATATAAATGCGAACACCGAAACCAGCAGATCGTTTCAAATCGAAAGGATCATAGTCCTTAAAGTCATACCATGCATTTCCTGCTTCAAGGAAAGCAATACCATAGAAAGTCGCTGTCGGATTCAATGACAAAGGATACCTCAATTCGAGACTAAATTTGTTGTAAATATTCCCTCCTGATTCGGGGGTCAGTGAATTATTGGTATATCCTCTCAACCCAATGGTTTCACGTCCGTAAAGGTTATAACCATAAAGTCCGTCACCACCCACCTGAAAACCTTCAAACGGACTTGGTCCGACATCGCTGTTATAATGTGCGAGGAATCCAAATTCAAATTTTGAATTCAGGACAAGTGCTCTGCTTCCTCCGTCTTTCGAACCAAACAAAGTGGTAAACCAAGAACCCTTAAATTTCCATTTATGATATTCTATCCATTTATATTTTTCGGTAGGATCCATTGTTGTGTAATCTGCAGAGCTCATTAAAGAGAAGGGCGGGGTTAGCTCTATACTCATGCTCAAATCGCTTCCTCTGGTTGGAAAAATCGGATTTGGACCACTACTTTTCCTTCCGAATACAGCTTTAAAATTGACGTTATTTGAGCTTCCATCTGAATAAATAAAACCTGACCATTGATAAATATTATAGTTTTTGTATCCTAATTCGGTGTATAGCGTAAAATAGTCATCCGGCCATTTTAAGCGTTGTCCCAGGCCCGCAGATGCACCAGTAACATAAAAGTGCTGTTCAGTACTATCAGAACCGTAAATTTGGCGCGAATTATATAACGAAACTGAAAGTGAGTTTGGTTTTTTACCACCCAGCCAAGGTTCCACAAAACTCACAGAATACGATTGGTAGAAAGGACCACTTGCCTGAGCCCGAAGGCTTAAACGCTGCCCGTCACCTGCAGGTAATGGTCTGTATGCTTTGGGATCAAAAAGTTTCTTGAGTGCAAAGTTATTAAATGTCAAGCCTAAGGTTCCGACAATCATTCCGGCGCCATATCCTCCGCTTAATTCAATTTGGTCAGACGGTTTTTCTTCAACAATGTATTCTAAATCAACGATGCCTCTTTCCTGATCTGGTTCAAAATTCACATTCAGTTTTTCAGGATCGAAATATCCGAGTTGCGCCAATTCCCGAATTGTCCGTTGAATTTCAGACCGTTTATAAAGTTCTCCTGGTCTGGAGCGGATTTCACGCATAATTACGTGGTCGTTAGTTCTTGTATTACCGTTTATGCTTACCCGGTTCACCCTAGCTTGCTTTCCTTCATAAACCTGCATTTCCAAATCAATGGAATCACCTTCTACGTTAACTTCAACTGGTGTAATATTTGAGAATAAATATCCATTATCCTGATAAAGCGAAAAGACTCCAGCCTCACCGAGCAATCGCTCTTCGAGAAACGTTTGATTATAAATATCTCCGGCTTCAATACCTAAAGCCATTGTGAGTTGTTTGTCTGTATATTTCGCATTTCCAGTCCAGTCAATATTACGGAAGAAGTATTGTTTTCCCTCGTCAATAACCAATTTTAAACCAATTGTTTTTTCATCCTCATCATAAATCGAATCCTTAACAATTTTTGCATCCCGAAATCCTTCTTCGTTATATTTCCGAATGACATTTCGTTTATCTTCTTCAAAGTCTGATGCAATAAATTTCGAGGCTTTATAAAATCTCCACCATGCTTTTTCCTTAGTATTTTTCATGGTTCTGCGGATTTTCCCGTCCTCTAGTTTTTCATTTCCGACAATGTTCAGTTCTTCGATTTTTATTTTTTCTTTTTTATCGATATTAATAAAAAGAATGATTGAATTTGGCAAGCTTGTATCTTGTTCCTGCTGTACATTCACTTCAACATTTAGGAATCCTTTATCAACAAAATAATCTTTTACGCCTTTATCAATTTTCATCAAGATATTTTCTGTCACCTGCAATCCTTGAACGAGTTTTAAATTTTCGCGTAAATCATCCGCTTCGCCTTTTTTCACTCCTTTAAAGGAAAATTTGGAAAGTCGTGGACGCTCCGCCAGCTCTATATTAAGAAATATTCGATTATTAATAACCCGATCCGCTACAATTTTAATGTCAGAAAACAAACCCTGCTCCCATAGTTTTTCAATCGCCTGAGTAATATCTTCACCAGGAACCATAACGGTATCGCCAACTTGCAGACCCGTTAAATGAATCAAGACAACCGGATCCAGATATTTTACTCCCAGCACTTGAATACCACCAATTTCATATTCTTTAGGATTTGAGTAATCAACTTTTGACAGTTCGTTCTGAATAGAAATCTGGGCGAAGGAGCTTAAGCTCAATCCCAGTAAAATTACGATGTTAAATAAGAGTTTCTTCATTCCTTCTTCGCTTGCTACAATTGTTCACTGGTTTTTCCAAACCGTCTCTCGCGTGATTGATAATCAATAATGGCTTTATACAATTCCTTTTCTTTGAAATCAGGCCATAATGTATCAGTAAAATATAATTCGGCATATGCCATTTGGAAAAGCAGATAATTACTTAATCTCATTTCTCCACTGGTACGAATAATCAATTCGGGATCAGGCATATTTTTGGTTGACAAATAGGATTTAAACATATCAATATCTAAATCCTGTATTGCTATATTGTTTTGTTTTACGTCGTTTGCAAATGCTTTGGCTGCCTGAACAATGTCCCATTGTCCGGAATATGATAATGCCAAGGTCAAGCACATACGTTTTCCGTCGCTCGTATTTTGAATTGTTTTTTGCAGTTTTGCACTTACTTTTTCTGGTAACCGGTCTAAGTCTCCGATGGCGTTTAATCGAATTCCATTATCTTTTAATGTAGAAAACTCGGCTTCTAAACTATCCACTAAAAGATTCATCAGACCACTTACTTCATCGCCGGGACGTTTCCAGTTTTCAGATGAAAATGCGAAAACGGTTAAATAATTCACTCCAAGTTCTGCGGCGGCTTTGGTCACCTCTCGCACAGCTTTTGCACCACTCCTATGTCCTAATAAGCGAATACCCCCTCTTTTTTTTGCCCAGCGACCGTTACCGTCCATAATAATGGCAATGTGCTGAGGTAATCGGGAGACATCTATATGTTTTTTTAAATCTGACATAAATTCCTTACAAAATTAATCATATGCATGACATACCAAACCACTAATTCGAAAAGCATATGACAATGTGATTCCGGCATATGAATACCAGTCATCATTAGTAATAAATCCCAATTGCTTATATCGATTGGAAGTTGTCACAGGGACTCTTGCTTCGTCATAAATATCGTAGTCTTCGCCTGTAACATCATCCAACATATCTGTATTTGTTTTTCGAAAAGCCCATTCAGCGCCAAAAACAATTCGCTCAGTTAAATTAATTTTAATTCCAACGGCTCCGGGAATGACCAGTGCAAATTTATTTTGGGCATCGGCGGTATAGCATGCTCCAATACCCAAATCAATATACGGAGTAAAAAATTTCTTTTTCACTTCCCCAATTTCATAAATAAGGAAATTAAATTCAACCTGAACTGCTCCCTCAGTAAGTTGGGTTTCGAATGCGTGATTTCTAAGATTTTGATATTGCCATCTTGAATTTGCATCGTCACCTTGGACATGAGAATAGAATGCGCCAAATTTCAATGCGACCCGCGAATTAAAGTGTTGTTTATAAAATGCTCCATAATTTAATCTGGGGGAATAAAAGTGCTCTGTCCAATTTAATTCTCCGAGATAATAGGTTCCTCCGAAATGCACTCCAATTTCGCCATATTGCTGTGAAGATGCAGGAGTTGCCAAGCATAAAAAAACAAATAGCCCCGAAATACTTCGGGACATTTGATTTAATATTTTGCTTTTAAGAATTGTCTTAATCATCTTTTTCACAGCTCAACCTTACGAATGTCGCACTAAAAACGAAACAGCAAAAGAAATAGTATTTTCGACTGTGATTTTTTTAGAATTTCGGCAAACCACGACCTCTAGGACGCAATTTATATGTCACATTCAGTGTGAGGAACATATATGAATCATTATATCGTGAATCTCCTCTCTGATTGTAAGCTGCAGCACCTGCCCAATCGTCAGAACGATCTGCCAAAGCTTGTGCAACCGGGTCAGCAAATAAAGCGGGATCAACATACGTTGTACTCACATCGTCAATATAATCTGTCATTGCATATCGTGCACCATACTCGAACCCAACTCCCCAGTTTCTGTCAATAAGGAAATTCATTCCGAATCCGACAGGAATTGACCATGAGATTCTGGAATATTTATCACGAGTTGAAACTAAGCCTTGCCCTTCTGTGCCAAGTGGTTGCAAAGCAACCCATTCCCCATTGTATTTTGCTTTGGGATTAAACCAAAACCCGTTAATTCCGGTAAATACGTACAAACTAGGTGTATTTCCTTTTCCTCGGATACGGCGTAAATCGTAACGGTGTCCAAATTTTTCTTTAATGATATTATATTCAATATTTCCACCCAGCTCAACGATTGGTGATCTGAAGGACAAATTTCTTGCCTTTCGGTGAAAGTCATCAGTTGTGGCATCATCACCATACAACCAGCCATAAGACATTTCAACTTTAACTGAAAATGAGGGATTCAGTTTATAGCGATACCCAGCATGAAAAGCAGGACGTGTATAATTTATTTCAAAATCGCGAACAAAGTGAGATCCCACTTGACCAGCACCTCCAAGTTCGCCAAGAAAACTGGTTCCTCCTACTCCAAGAATCACTTCTTGGCGTAATTGACGCCATTGTGAGCCAAATTGTGCCTGCACAGATGTGCCAGCCAATCCGAAAATTATAAATGCAATAAAGAGCTGTTTCATATTTTATTTATTTAATTCACAAACATATAACAAAATGAGATGTTCGATATTAAGTTGAAATTAATTCCTAATATCCACCCCCCACATTAATTTTTTCTGCAATGTGCTAAAGTAGTTAATATTAAATAACTTTACAAGATTAATTTGAAAATTTGCTTTTTTTATCAAAATTTCATCTCTAAACACCCGATGTACAGAGCGATAGTCGAGCGATAATTTTGTAGATTCTCTTTTTTCCTCAAGTTTTAATCGTATGCTTCCCTTGTCAGATAAAACTAAGGGTCGAACAGTAAGATTGTGTGGTGCAATCGGTGTAATAATAAAGCTTTCACTTGCCGGATGAACAATTGGTCCTCCACAGGATAGTGAATATGCAGAGGATCCGGTAGGAGTGCTTACAATCAGTCCATCAGACCAATATGTATTAATAAATTCATCGTTATACCAGGCATGGATTTTTATCATCGATGAACTTGCATGTTTTTGGAGGGCAACTTCATTTAATGCAAAATTAATTCCCTCAAAGTCATCTTGTCCTGTCTCAATTTCTAATAAAGAGCGTTTTTCAAGACAATATTCGTTACTCATAATTTGATTTAATGCCTGAGGGATCATGTCGACAGAAACATTCGACAAAAATCCTAATCTCCCACTGTTTATTCCCAAAATCGGAATTTCTTTGTCCTTAACAAAAGTCACAGTTTCCAGCAAGGTTCCATCGCCACCAATGGAGATCATCATGTCAATTGCCTTTAAGTCAGATTCATGACAAAATGTTGCTGCACAGTCCGGATTGTAATGTACTTTTTCACGAATAAAATCAGCAAATGGCTCATAGATAACATAAGTAACCTTATGCTTTTTTAATTCTTCAAATATCTGAATAATACTACCATTAAATGATTTATTAAATCGTCTCCCGTAAATTGCAACTTTCATGCTAAAAGGTTTTATAAATGGGTGTTCGAATTGTTGCAAATATACCAAAAGCTTTTTGATTTGTCACCGCAACATAAAAACCAATGCTTCTGTCATAATATGTCACAAAATCGAGACCTACTCCACTACTGTAAAGAAGCTTATTTTCAAGCCCTTGATCCCAAAGTGAAGACTGATTGCTGTTTACATATGCAAGGTCAAAAAAGCCATAACAATACACTGAAAAAGCAAAGGGTTTAAACTGCTCAATCGGAATAATTTCGTTAAACATCGCTTTGGATTGAAAAACTTTAAGGCGTAAGGTTTCATTCAATCCATAAATTGCATTTCCCAAAACCATTCGATATTCAAATCCTCTCGGATAATAATCATAACCAAGCATACTTGCAAAGATAAACGGCACATGCGATTCATTCATCAAATGTGCGGAAATATAGGCTTCCGATGCCAAACTTAATTGTGGATTTAGCGGCAGGAAATAATCGAAATTCAGTTTTGCCATAAGCAAATTCACACCGGAGCGCATTGCCCCTATTCCATATTTCTCAACGCTTACAGATAAAAAATACCCATCAGTTGGATAGTATCTAACATCACGAAAATCGATGTCATACTTAAGATAGAATGACAAAAATGATGATTGATTATTTTGTTGAAACAGATAATTTGTGGCGACAGTATCCAGCCCATCTCCTATTTGAAAATTTCGATATTCAGCCATGAACTTGATACGCTGGTACAAATCCGGACGGTAATGGTAAATAATTCGGAAACGATTCTCTGACAAAAGATTTTCTTGGTCATCAAAAAGACACATAGGAAGGTTGTCTTCAATCGTATATAAAACTTTTGATTGCTGAAATCTGTCTGCGGAAATTTGAAATCCATGCTTCCCGTGTTTGTCAAGTGCCGGATTATCGTACATAAAACCCAATTGAGATCGGTATCCAAACCGCATTTTTAGCTTCAAAAATTCATTTCGCCCCCGGAAATTGTGTTTTTCAAAACTCAATCCGTAATTTACACGCCGCCAATCCCGGGCGTTTAAAAATGATGCAAAATTTCTATCGGCATGTTCAAGAATCGGATAAACCCAGTAATACCAACGTTCATTAAGATCAACTATTAGTACAATTTGCTCACCTGCAATTTCAAAACCCAAATTAACATTTACAAAAAGGGAGGTATTTTCAAGTCGTTGACATGCGCCTTCAGCCCATTCTGAAAACCCACCTGCGGGCATTTCATCACCCACAGAGATTCCAAGTTCGTTTAGAATAATTTGCTCCTGCGTTTGCTTATTCCCATTAATGACAATTTGCCTAACAATTTGTGCATTGACATTAATTGCAGAAATTGAAGCTGCTAAAACAATAATACAAATTATAAATTTTCCCATTAAACATTCAGGTAACTTAGAAACGACTCGTATCTTTCTCTAAACAAACGATTTTCAGCGTCATCACTCAAATATGATTCCTTAATATTATAATCAAAACGCACAAAGCTTTGTAGCATTGCTGACAAATCGTTTACATTAAGTTTCAAGGTAATATTCAGTAATGTAGAATACTCATTCCCACTCACAAAAAGGCTTAAAACCTTTGCATTATTTTCTTCAACGATACGACTGATTTCGGAAAGCGAATAATCGTGAATTCCAACTTCCAGCACAATAATTCCTCCGGGCTGGTCAGCAGCAGTAATTTTCGCGTAATTTTGAGCTAAATCCTGCAAAGTAATCACCCCCAAATAGGTTTTATCCGTGTTTAAAACCGGAATTACACTTAATTTCATTTTAGAGACAATGTCCACCAGTTCCCAAATATGCTGCGAATCAAACACATAAGGTCTAATCAAGCTTAACTTGTGATTTCCAATGGGTTCATCCCCACAATTCAAATCATAAATATCAGATTCAGAAATAAGTCCTAAAAAATCCTGATTATTAACAATTGGCAGATGTGAAACTTTGAAAAACTCCATCCATTGGAGCGCTTTATTTCCGGAATCAGACGTTTTAACTGAAGGCACAACTGTTGATATCAAATTTATCGCTAACATAATATTCGTTCGTTTATATGACAAAATCAAACACAAATTACTGTCCAATTTTGATTAACATGTAAATATAAAACTATTTATCCAAAAGAAAAGCACGAATATTTTCAATCCAATAATAAAGCCATTTTTTTGCACTAAATTATTCATCCGCATTCTGTATCTTTGCAAAAATAAGACTTAGAAATAGAAAATTAATATGACACAATTAAGCGTAAACATTAATAAAATTGCTACCATTCGCAATGCACGCGGAGGCAATTATCCGAATGTTGCAGAAGCAGCCAAAAACTGTGAACGCTTTGGCGCTCAAGGGATTACAGTACACCCAAGGCCAGATCAACGCCATATCCGCTATAGCGATGTACACGAAATTAAACCACTGATTACAACAGAGTTTAATATTGAAGGCTATCCGAATGAAGCCTTTTTACAATTAATAGAGGTCGTTAAACCCGATCAGGTAACCTTGGTTCCTGACCCACCGAATGTACTGACATCAAATGCCGGCTGGGACACAAAAACCCATCAAAGTTTCTTGAAAACTGTGATTGCTCGCATTCATAAAGCCGGAAGCAGATGTTCAATTTTTGTGGATACTGATCTGCAAAACACAGAATACGCGGTACAGTGTGGTACTGATCGCATTGAAATGTACACAGAACCTTACGCCGAAAATTATGAAAAAGACAGAGATCTGGCGATAACGCCCTTTGTTGAAACTGCAAAACTTGCACAATCTCTCGGATTAGGAATTAATGCAGGTCATGATTTAAGCTTGGAAAATTTGGCATGGTTCAGTAAAAACATTCCCTTTTTAGATGAAGTTTCCATCGGACATGCACTCATCTCAGATGCACTGTATTACGGACTTGAAAACACAATTCAAATGTATCTGCGTCAACTAAATCAAGGCACAGAATAAACAAGCGGAAAAGTTAATTGTTAGTTTCATATCAAAAAGAAATTGATACATGGAACTATTTTATCAAGAATTTGGAGAACAAAACCCTGAACCACTTATTATACTGCACGGATTATACGGCAGTTCGGACAATTGGCTAAGTTTAGGAAAGCGATTTTCAGAAAACTACAGGGTAATTATTCCGGATTTAAGAAATCACGGGCAATCTCCGCATAGCGACATTCACAGTTTTCCGGCAATGACAGAAGATTTATTTGAGATTTTCAAAAAACTTAATATTAAAAAAGCCAATCTTCTCGGACATTCTATGGGAGGAAAACTCGCCATGTTTTTCACGAGTGAATATCCGGACTTTGTTCAGCGGCTGGTTATTGCAGACATTTCACCACGTGCATACAGCGATGAAAAAAATGCACCGAATGCAAGTTTCCACAAAGCACTTATGGAAAGTTTGTTAAGCGTTGACATGAATAAATTAGATGACTATGCTGCTGCGGAAGATGCATTATCAGAAGCAATCAGTGACAAACGTTTGCGACAATTCATGATGAAGAATCTCCGTAAAACGGACAAAGGCATGGAATGGCAAATTAATTTACCGGTGCTAAAAAACCAACTTTCGGCGATAATGGAAGGACTCTATCCGGAAGATTTTAACAGCATGAAAATTAAAACGCCGAGTTTGTTTCTACGTGGAGAAAATTCAGATTATATTCCGCTTGGAGATTTTAATTTGATTCAGCACATTTTTCCCAACTCACGGATACTGACAATTCCTAATGCAGGACACTGGCTGCATGCTGAACAACCGGATTTATTATATCGCAATGTTCAATATTTTTTAACAACAGAATAATCATGAAAACACGAATCGCCCACGATAGTCTGGGAGCAATTGAAATTCCGGCAGACAAATACTGGGGAGCTGTTACGCAGCGCTCTTTGGAACATTTTAAAATTGGAAATCACCTTATGCCCAAATCAATCATCAGCGCATTGGCTCTGATAAAAAAAGCGGCAGCACAAGTCAACCACGATGAAGACAAACTCAGTAAGCAACAAGCAGAGCTGATTGAAACCGTGTGCGAGGAAATTCTTTCCGGGGAACTGGATTCACATTTTCCGCTAAGCATTTGGCAAACAGGCTCCGGCACACATACTAACATGAATGTCAATGAAGTAATTGCTAACCGTGGTCAAGTATTGTCTGAAAACCCAGCTGATTACACAAAACCCATTTTGCATTCAAATGACGATGTGAATAAATCCCAATCATCCAATGATGTATTTCCATCTGCCATACATATTGCAGTAGCACAACAGATTATTAAAGATGTTATCCCAGCTTTGGTTGAATTACGGGATCAATTTACGGAAAAATCTAAAGCATTTCATGAGATTATTAAAACCGGACGTACCCACATGATGGATGCAGTTCCGTTACGGCTTGGTGATGAATTTTCTGCATTTGCAAAACAAATCGATTGGGGAATTCAAGCAATTGAGCAGCGTTTAATTCACTTGATGGAAATCCCATTGGGAGGTACGGCCGTAGGAACCGGTTTAAATGCAAGTAAGGAATTTGGCGCAAAAGCTATTCAGAAAATAATCGATGCAACTGGCATTCCATTTCGTCCTGCAGAGAATAGATTTGAGAGCATGTCCGCAAAAACTGCAATTTTGGGCGTGCAACAGGCATTTACTCAAGTTGCAACTGAATTATTTAAAATCACAAACGATATCCGCATAATGGCATCCGGTCCAAGAACAGGGCTTGGCGAACTGGAACTTCCGGCCAAAGAACCAGGATCCAGCATCATGCCGGGAAAAATAAATCCAACACAAATTGAAGCGCTACAAATGGCATGCACGCGGATTATCAGTCATAATTCAGGAAATACGATTGCCAACATGAACGGTCATTTTCAGCTCAATACATTTATGCCACTACTTGCCGACAACACTCTGGAGTCAGGGCAGCTCCTAGCAGATATCAGCCGTTCTTACACAGCTCATAATCTGAAGGATATAAAGCCAAATAAGCAAAGAATTGAGTTGCATTTAAAACAATCACTCATGCTTGTAACTGCATTGGCAAAAACCATTGGCTATGAAAAATCTGCAAAAATTGTTCAGTATGCACATCTGAGTAATATTAGTTTAAGAGAGGCAGCGATTCAATTTGGTAAAATTGATCCATCTGATTTCGACCGCATTGTTGATGTAAACAACATGGTTTGAAAATAAAATTACAACGAGCAAAAAAATCATCTTACAAACATTATAGTTTATTACTGACTTTCTGCATCTCATATAGTTCTATGTTGTTTTATCAAGAATAGATTTCAAAGATTTCCATAATATGCAATAGATTATTACTTTTGTTATGGACTGAAAAAATTGATTATGTGTGGAATTTGCGGTTTTTATAGCCAAAAGGAATTTGTAACCCAATCGGAGTTAACCCAGATGGCAGACAGCCTCAATCATAGAGGTCCTGATGCAGAGGGAACATATTGTAATCATGTTGCAGGACTGGCACATAAACGACTAAGTATTCTGGATTTATCTGAAAATGCGAATCAACCGATGGAGTCGCACTCACGCAGATACATTACAGTTTTTAACGGTGAAATATACAATTACAAGGAAATAGCAGAAGAACTCAATCTTGATTTCAGAACAACCAGTGACACAGAGGTTTTACTTGAAGCTTTTGAAGAATGGGGCGTTACTTTTGTCAATAAGCTCAATGGGATGTTCAGCATTGCCATTTATGACAAACATGAAAAGCAATTGTATTTGTTTCGTGATCGTATTGGGATTAAACCTTTGTACTATTATTGGGATGGAGACCATTTTGCTTTTGCATCCGAACTAAAAGCGCTGTTAAAAGTCAATCATATAAAAGACAATCTTGAAATTAGCCGTAGTGCAATCAACGAATTTCTACACGTCGGCTATATTCCCGAACCCAATACAATTTACCGAAAAATCAAAAAATTTCCGGCAGGACATTTTGGCATTGCAGATGAAGAGGGGCTTCGTATTGAGGCATATTGGATGATTGAAGGTGCAATCCGTAGGAATTTAATTTCTAATTATACGGATGCCAAAAGCCGTCTCAGCGAATTGGTTGAGTCTTCTGTTAGTTTAAGACTTATGGGCGATGTGCCCTTTGGCAGTTTTTTGAGTGGTGGAATTGACTCAAGTTTGGTAACAGCGGTTGCACAAAAGCATACAAAAGGAAATCTCAACACCTTTTCAATTGGCTTTAAAGAATCAAAATATAATGAAGCAGGTTTTGCGAAAAATGTTGCCAAATATCTGGGGACTGATCACCATGAGTTAATTGTTTCTCAGGATGATGCAAAAGAAATGATTCCTGATTTATTGGATTACTATGATGAACCTTACGCAGATTCCTCTGCAATACCTACCATGATTTTATCACGATTTGCACGGAAACATGTTACGATGGCATTATCCGGTGATGGTGGAGATGAGTTGTTCCACGGATATGGTTCTTATGTATGGGCTCAAAGATTATCAAATCCATTAATACGAGGATTCCGGAAAACCATCGGTCAAAGCTTATCAAAATCGGAAAAATATCAGCATCGTGCTGAAATTTTCAAATACGAAAACAAAGAACAGCTAAAATCTCACATTTTTTCACAAGAACAATTTTTCTTTTCTGTGCCGGAAATTGAGAAATTAGTTACTGGCTTAGCAAGCGATGAAATCAATATGTTGGAAGATTATAGTTACTTTGTCCGTAATTTGACAGCAAAAGAAGATCAGGCAATTTTCGATTTGCGTTATTATTTAAAAGATGACCTTTTAACGAAGCTTGACAGAGCGAGTATGCGATACGGGCTGGAAGCGCGGGTCCCTTTACTTGACCATCGGATTGTGGAATTTGCATTGAATTTATCGCCCAAACTAAAAGTAAATCAAAAAGTAAAAAAATATCTTTTAAAAGAAGTGCTTTACGATTACGTTCCGGCATCATATTTTGACCGTCCGAAATGGGGATTTTCTATCCCATTACGAGAATGGTTGAGTACCGATTTAAAATATTTGATTGACACCTATCTTTCAAAAGCAATGATAGAAAAACACGGTGCTGTCCATTATGAAGTAGTTGAATCCCTGAAAAATAAATTTTTACAGGGAACAGATTATTTGTATAATCGCATTTGGGTTTTGATTGTTTTGCATCAGTTTTTGGAAAAACATAAGGGGTGATAACATAGTAGTTTTTCCAAACACACAATATTCAGACAAAAAATCAGGCTACCGATTCATTCGACAGCCTGATTTTGTTCTTTTACAAATTACTATTATCATTGTAACTAATTAATTTAAAACTCCTTGGGATAATGCAGCGGTCTATAATATTTGCTTAGAAAATGCTTGGCTCTCATCAGGTTACTATGCACAAACAAGATAAATAATTAGTTATGAAACATTTTGCACTTTGCTTTTTAAGTCTCTTACTTGTTTCTATAACAAGCACACAAGCCTTTTCATCGTCGAAGAAATATCACATTACTTACGAAATACAGAAACAAAATTGCACAGATACGATTTCGTGCTATTACTCAAACACATGCTGTTTCCATACTATGTCCAAGCATGGAAGTAGCTATTTCAAGCTCTTAGTTGATTTTAAGGAAGAAATAATAAAAACATATTCATCCTATTATTCATCGGAAAGAAATGAGCTAGTAAGTCATAAATCAGAAAACAGTTTTTCTGATTATGAAAAAAACTTAAAACGCCGATCTGAATATGATTACCTCTACCCTGATGATGAACTAAATCAAGAAATCAAAAGCATAAAACATAAAGACACAAAGAAAATCCTGGGCAGAAAATGTTATCATTTGGAAGTATGGCATGGAGACATAAAATCGGATCGTATTAATAAATATTCTGGGTTTGATATTGTCCCCGGAATTATTCTAGAACTCTCCATTAACAACAAAATAACAAGGAGGGCAATTCACATAGATAACAATTGGTTTGAATCATGTAACTAAAAAAATAGCTTGCAAAAATTTGCAAGCTATTTTTTTCAGTATCTAAAACTAAGCTTGTGCAGTGGGACCACCAAAATTCATTGGCATTTTGGGAGGTTTTGTTCCACCTTTAACCGTAATTGTACCATGTAAGGATTCATATTTTTCAATATTTTCCTGAAGCGCCATCATAAGGCGTTTAGCATGTTCCGGTGTCAGAATAATTCTAGATTTCACCGGTGCTTTAGGCACGCCGGGGACAATGCGAACAAAGTCCACAATAAATTCAGAACTCGAATGTGAGATTACTGCAAGGTTTGCATAGGTTCCCTGAGCAACATCTTCTTTCAATTCAATATTGATTTGATTTCCTTTTGGCTTATTATCTTCCATAATATTAATTAATTATCTGTTTCTTCAGTTGTTGTTTTTGTAATTTTCTCCATTTCTGCCTTATTTCCAACCAGGATTTTTTCATACTCCCGTAAACCTGTACCGGCAGGGATCAAGTGTCCAACAATTACATTTTCTTTCAGTCCGAGCAAATGATCTTCTTTACCAAAGATAGCAGCTTCATTCAGCACTTTATTGGTTTCCTGAAATGAGGCAGCCGACATAAAGCTTTGAGTCTGCAATGCAGCTCTGGTAATACCTTGCAATGCCTGAGAAGATGTAGCTGGGACAGCAGGTCTGGCATCAGCCAATAGCAAATCACGCCGTCTTAATGATGAATTTTCATCGCGTAAACGTCTTGCAGTAATAATCTGACCAGCTCTCAGGGTTTCAGAATCTCCAGGAACAACAACAACTTGCATTCCGTAAATTTCATCATTAACTTCACGGAATTTCCATTTATCAACAATTTGTTTTTCGAGGAACATAGTATCTCCCGGATCTTCAATAATTACCTTACGCATCATTTGACGTACGATAACTTCAAAGTGTTTATCATTAATTTTCACACCTTGGAGGCGATACACTTCCTGTACCTCATTCACGATATATTCCTGAACTTTTGTTGGTCCTTTAATATTCAGAATGTCAGCAGGAGTAATTGCTCCATCAGAAAGCTGAGTTCCCGCACGGATGTAATCGCCTTCCTGCACAAGGATTTGTTTAGTCAGCGACACGAGATATTTTTTAATCTCGCCATCACGTGAACGAACGATAATTTCACGATTTCCTCGTTTAATTTTTCCAAACTCAACCTGTCCATTAATTTCAGAAACGACAGCTGGGTTCGATGGATTACGTGCTTCAAAGAGCTCGGTAACACGTGGCAAACCTCCGGTAATATCACCACCTTTACTCACATTTCTAGGAATTTTGGCTAAAATTTGCCCAGAATGTAGTTTTGCTCCATCCTCAACCGAGACATGTGCACTTACCGGCAAGTTATAGTTTTTAAGCACATTTTTCTTTCCGTCAACAATGGCAAGCTCAGGATTTTTCTTTTTATCCTTGGTCTCTGTAATTACTTTTTCACGGAACCCGGTTTGTTCATCAGATTCTTCAGCATAAGTAACGCCTTCAATCACATTTTCAAACTGAGCGACACCATCCATTTCTGCTACAATCACAGCATTGAACGGATCCCATTCACAAATCTTATCTCCTTTTTTAATTTTTGTATTGTTTTCTTTATAGAGTTTTGATCCGTAAGGGATATTGTTGGTCATCAATGTGATACTGGTATTTTCGTCAATTACTTTCATTTCCGCCATACGACCAACAACGATTTCAACATTTCCAGATTCCTCTTTCAGTGTTACAGTACGTAACTCGTCAATTTCGAGTAGCCCTTCGTATTTAGCCGTGATTGATGATTCAGCAGCAATGTTACCCGCAACACCACCAACGTGGAATGTACGAAGTGTAAGCTGTGTCCCCGGCTCTCCAATGGATTGTGCAGCAATTACACCGACAGCTTCTCCTTTTTGCACCATTTTCAGGTTAGAAAGGTTACGACCGTAACATTTAGCACACACACCACGTTTTGATTCACAAGTCAGTACTGAACGGATTTCCACTTCTTCAATCGGAGAATCTGCAATTTTCGCAGCAATTGCTTCAGTAATTTCTTCACCGGAAGCAATAATCAATTCCCCACTTTGTGGATGGTAAACATCGTGCACAGTTGTACGACCAAGAATGCGTTCGGAGAGGGTTTCAACAACTTCTTCATTTTTCTTAATTGTTGTTGCAACAATACCACGGAGTGTACCGCAATCTGGTTCTGAAATCACAATATCCTGACAAACATCCACAAGACGTCTTGTAAGATATCCAGCATCTGCTGTTTTTAGTGCGGTATCCGCAAGACCTTTACGTGCACCGTGAGTAGAGATAAAGTACTCGAGTACAGAAAGCCCTTCTTTAAAATTTGCAAGAATTGGGTTTTCAATAATTTGTTGACCACTACCGGCAGATTTCTGTGGTTTCGCCATCAATCCCCTCATTCCGCACAACTGACGAATTTGTTCTTTAGAACCACGGGCTCCGGAATCCAGCATCATATATACCGGATTAAAACCGTCGTTATCTTTGGTCAGTTTATTCATTACAAGCTGAGTAAGCTTTGCATTGGTGTGTGTCCAGATATCAATAATCTGATTGTATCTTTCATTGTTAGTAATGAACCCCATGTTGTAGTTATTCATTACTTCATCCACCTGTGCATATCCCTCTTCAATCATTTCAGCTTTTTCGTCAGGGACAATCACATCATTTAAGTTAAATGACAATCCACCGCGATATGCCATGGTGAATCCCATGTGTTTAATATCGTCAAGAAATTTTGCTGTTACAGCCGTATTTGTTTTATTAAGGATTTCTGAAATAATTCCACGCACTGATTTTTTGGTCAATATTTCATTCAGGAATCCGTATTCTTTGGGCACAACCTCATTAATCAGGACGCGACCAGTTGTTGTTTCAATGATATGGTTAATCGGATTTCCTTCTTCATCCAAATCATCAACACGAACTTTAATAATTGAATTCAGCGTAATTTTTTTCTCGTTGTAGGCAATTTTCACTTCCTCAGGAGAGTAAAATGTTAAGCCTTCCCCTTTCATTCCATTGCGACCTTTAGTCATATAATACAAACCGAGGACCATGTCCTGTGAAGGTACGGTAATCGGAGCCCCGTTAGCGGGATTCAGAATATTATGTGAGGCCAGCATGAGCACTTGTGCTTCAAGAATTGCAGCATTGCCAAGTGGTAAGTGAACCGCCATCTGGTCACCGTCAAAGTCGGCATTAAACGCAGTACATGCAAGTGGATGCAACTGAATCGCTTTTCCTTCAATCAATTTTGGTTGGAAAGCCTGAATCCCAAGTCTGTGAAGTGTTGGAGCACGGTTAAGCATTACCGGATGTCCTTTCAAAACATTTTCCAGTATATCCCAAATTACCGGGTCACGACGATCCACAATTTTCTTCGCAGATTTTACCGTTTTTACAATTCCTCTTTCAATCAGTTTTCTGATTACGAAAGGTTTATAAAGTTCAGCTGCCATGTCTTTTGGCAAACCGCATTCATGCATTTTCAATTCCGGTCCTACCACAATAACAGAACGCGCAGAATAGTCAACACGTTTACCAAGCAGGTTTTGACGGAAACGTCCTTGTTTTCCTTTCAAACTGTCTGACAAGGATTTTAACGGACGATTTGCATCAGTTTTTACTGCGTTTGATTTTCTGGAGTTATCAAATAGTGAATCGACAGATTCTTGCAGCATACGTTTCTCGTTGCGGAGAATTACCTCAGGTGCTTTAATTTCCATGAGGCGTTTGAGTCTGTTGTTTCTAATAATTACACGACGATACAAATCATTCAAGTCAGATGTTGCAAATCTTCCTCCATCGAGTGGGACAAGTGGCCTTAACTCCGGTGGAATTACAGGAATGACTTTAACAATCATCCATTCAGGGCGATTTTTATCTTTCGATGCTCTGAACGCTTCAACAACACTCAGTCGTTTCAATGCTTCATTTTTACGTTGCTGAGATGTTTCTTTGTTTGCTTTATCGCGCAAATCGAAAGACAATTCATCTAATTTGAGTCTTGCGAGGATGTCATGAACAGCGTCCGCACCCATTTTAGCAATAAACTTATTAGGGTCAGCATCTTCGAGTGTCTGATTACCTGCCGGAAGTGAATCAATGATATCAAGGTATTCCTCTTCACTTAAGAAGTCCATTTCATTAATTCCATCGGCTTCTTTAATACCGGCTTGAATGACAATATATTTTTCATAATAAATAATTGCATCAAGCTTTTTGGTCGGTAAACCAAGCAGGTAACCGATTTTATTTGGTAATGAGCGGAAATACCAGATATGGGCAACGGGCACTTCAAGTTTGATGTGTCCCATGCGTTCACGGCGCACTTTCTTTTCGGTAACTTCGACACCACAACGATCACAAACGATTCCTTTATAACGGATCCCTTTGTACTTACCACAGTGGCATTCGTAGTCTTTTACTGGTCCAAAAATGCGTTCGCAGAACAAGCCATCACGTTCTGGTTTATAGGTCCGGTAATTAATGGTTTCCGGTTTTGTAACTTCCCCACTGGAGCGGTCCAGAATATCTTCTGGAGACGCCAAGCTAATGGAGATTTTGTTAAAGTTACTTGTAACTTTCCTATCTTTTCTGAAAGCCATATATCGAAAAAATTAGAATCTGAATACTACTTTAATTCAAAATTCAGGCACAAACCCTGAAGTTCATGAATCAACACGTTGAGCGATTCCGGTATGCCTTGTTCAGGCATACTGGTCCCTTTCACAATGGATTCATACGTTTTAGCACGCCCTTTCACGTCATCTGATTTAACAGTCAGAATTTCGCGTAGGATATGTGCTGCACCAAATGCTTCAAGAGCCCACACCTCCATTTCTCCAAAACGCTGTCCGCCAAACTGAGCTTTACCTCCGAGTGGCTGCTGCGTAATGAGCGAGTATGGTCCAATTGAACGTGCATGCATTTTATCATCCACCATGTGACCCAGTTTGAGCATATATATAACACCGACCGTTGCAGGTTGGTCAAACTGATCTCCGGTTTCGCCATCAAACAGAAAGGTTCTACCATATCTTGGAATTCCAGCTTTATCGGAGTAGTCATTAATTTGGTC
>Ga0307990_1001255_pt1 | contig 21549 bp, 21 predicted proteins | sample EllFjometagen129_FD_203168 | JGI IMG/M metagenome (GOLD analysis project Ga0307990, IMG submission 203168) | Marine microbial communities from Ellis Fjord, Antarctic Ocean - #129 | ecosystem: Environmental > Aquatic > Marine > Unclassified | place: Southern Ocean | collected 2014-10-08
CGACGATCGTTGCGCAGGTAAAATTTGACCAGCAGAAATCGAGCTTCATCCTGCTTATCCGCCTCCTGTTGCGAGATCAACAGATTAATTTGGGTTTCAGCTTCGTCCAGTTTTTTCTGCCTCTCTAAGACCGCCGCCAAAAGCAGGCGCGCCGACGCATGATTGCCGTCAATCGCAAGTAACTGTTCCAGATAACTCTGCGCACCAACCGGATCTTCCTTTTTCAGACGGAGATTGGCAAGCAGGATATAGAGATCCGGCTCTTGACTACCATCGGCAAGCAGTTTTTCCAGCACCACGACTGACTCTTTTTCTTTGCCAAGAGCTGCAAGGCAGGCCCCGCGCAAGAGTCGAGCCTCCTGATTGGCAGCATCTGCCACTAAAATTTTATCAGCTTCAGCCAGAGCTTTTTCGACTTCCCCACCCATCATCAAGAGCCGCCCAACCATAACCTGGGCGGAAACCAGTCCGGCATCAAGTTCCAGGGCTTTATTAAAAGCCCCATAGGCCTTTTTGAATTCACTTTGACGAAATGAACACATCCCTAAAAGGTAGTAACCTTGCGCGAATTTAGGATCGACTTGAAGAGCATTTTTTAGTTCCAGGACAGCTTTAACATAATCACCCTGTTCGTAGAGAGCAGCTCCTTTATTATAGAATTTATCCCGTTTTTCTAACGGTCCGCCACCACAAGCCAAAAGCGATAAAACCAGCCCCATAATAATAAATACTTTCGTCAAACGAAACATAAAATCTCTCCTCAAACTAAAAATTTAAACACTTGGCACTACATTATTATTTCATACTCGCAAGCCCCGGCCCAAAACTTTTCACCCCGACAATCAGCAAAATTACAGCAAACATCACTTCGAGCCAACGATTATGGCTCCGCGACTCCTCCAAAACGATTTCGAAAGCAAAAAATATGGCAAGAACCTTAACCACAAGCAAGCCTACAGGGATCCCAACCAGGTTCTGCGGGATGACCGTTGGAACCAATATAGCAACAACCAGGATTAAGAAGTCGAGAGGGGTACTGCGATAACCATCGCGCCGGGTAAAACGCAAAACCAGCAAAGAAAAAGATACGAGTGACAAAAAACTTAAGTTGCAGACAATTTCCAACGACCTCGAACTAAGCCAAAAATCATTCAAACTGAGATGAGCTTGTTCACCCAGATAAACCAAGGTCGGTACTACAAGATAGAGTATCCAACGCATTACAAAACCTAAACGCTCAGGTTTCAGACAACGAACTCCAACTATGATAGTTAGCGCCGCCGAGACCAGAAGTCCCAACCAAACTGGAACCGTCTGCATTGGCAACACCATAATTAAAAGAACAATCCCCAAATTAATCTGCAAACCGCGAAATAAAAATTTCAGCAGCAAAAGCAAGTAACGATGCTCACGCAGGCGCCTCTGCAGGGCTTGCGCGTCGATTTTTTTTCGCTTTCGGACTCTCCATTTATAACGCCCACCCACAAAGAAAACAAGTAAGATTACAACAGCCAGCCCCCATAAACCATGAGTAGAAACCAATCATTAAAATAACGCAGCCAAAAAGCAGCACCTACCATGGCTGACTGCAGGGCATAAATCATCAACACTGCTTCAGAGTGAAAAAAACCAAAGCGCATCAAACGATGATGGAAATGGTTCTTATCGGCCGTAAAAGGAGAACGACCATGATAGAGACGCTCCAACATCACTGTCAGGGTGTCAAGAATTGGAAAACCGAGTAACAAAAGCGGCAGGAAAGGACTCAAAACTGCATCTTTTTGCGTCAACCAGAGGGCTAGTGATCCTGCCATAAAACCTAGCATCTGACTCCCGGCATCACCCATAAAAATAGTTGCCGGAAAGGTATTGTAACGCAAAAAACCAAAGAGAGAACCAACCACTGCGGCGGCCACAATTACAGCAAAATAGTTGCCGTCCTGCAACCCTAAACATCCGATAACCACAAAAATCAAAACACTGATGCCGCCGGCCAAACCATCTAGTCCATCCGCCAGATTAATCGCATTGGTAACTCCAACCAAGACAAAAACGGTCAACGGAGTCGCAAGCCAGTCTCCCAAGATGACCCCCTCCGGCAGCAGGACGCCACAACTTCTTATCTTGACATCACCAAGAACTACGACAACCAGCGCGGCCAGGATCTGGGCAGAAAATTTAACCAGAGAACCAAATTCCATGACATCATCGAGAAAACCAGCCCCGACAATTATCAATAAACCAATCATGAAAAAAGGGAATAGGGAGATTTCTGGAGCCCAGAGAAGAAGTGGCACGGTAATGCCCACGGCCATAGCGAGACCACCGGTTTTAGGCATGGCCGTAGTGTGAACTTTACGTTCCTGGGGCTGGTCAACAGCATGCAGAGCATAAGCCAGACGCCGAAAAAGAGGCACCAGGGCGATAGTCAAAAAAAGAGCCAGCAAAAATGTTGAGAAAATGATCATCAGTTTTTATCAGCGCTCAGCCCCGGGTAAAAATTGATCCAACAATGGCAAGGATTCCCCCATAAATGATTGAAGCCTGAGATCGGCATCCGCTACTTCTTCAAATTCCCCAACCGGAGTAATCAACCGAACCAGAGCACCGTCAGTGCGCTGCTTGAGCAAGGCATCCCAGAAAACATAGATTTTCAATTGGTAAGCATTGGTCAGATTGCGCCCACGCTGAGGAAACCAATAATAGGAGAGTTGCCGCAAACCATTCTTTAACATAAAGGCACGATTGACCGTAATTTCACCATAACCAGGAATCTTCAGAGCCTTTTCACCAGCCCCCTTAAACACCCAGCCACTGCCGGTAAGACAGGAGGCCGGTGAATGAATCGACTCTCCCTTACGTTGGCTTTCATAGTAGGCGGTATAGAAATTGATCTGCTGGCCCACACTGTTTTGGTAATCAATAATAAAATAATCACTCAAATCCAGAGCTTCAATAAATTTCTCTTCCATCTCCTGCCGCTCACCTCGCCAGGGACCGATGTTCAAAGGAAATTGCTTAAGCGGCTGGATCGCCGGAATCTTCTCCCGAAATTCGACTCCTTGAGAGACCGAAAAAGTCAGTAACAAAAGCACTGCCGCCACAGCCAAAGCCGTTTTCTGGCCACGGGTTGCGGAGACTGAAGAATTGACGTCTGGTTCGGCTGTGGCGGAAGCCGCAGCAAGGGAAGCTTTAGGCAGCTGCCCAGGTAATTTTTTAAGCAGCCACATCTCCAACAAGAGAACGCCCAAAGTTACCATAAAAATCAACCAGCCAGAGAAATCATGGAAAAAACCTTCTGCCACCTTGGGCCCGAAAGGCTCATATAAAAGTCCGGTAGCGGCGATCCTGAAGCTATTAGTTAAAACAATCAGGGGCAGAGTCGAAACAACTAAGACAATACGCTTCCAGAAGGGAGCCCGAAAAAACCAGGCCAGCAAGAGGCCAAGAATAATTATCGGAAAAAGATAACGCAGTCCGCTACAGGCATCAACCACCTGCAACTGGGTAAAACCCAGATCTATAACATTGCCCTCCCTGTAGGCCGACAAACCGGCCATCTGCATCATCTCAACCCCAAGCTGTGAAGAGATCAATTTAAGCTTTAAAGAGAGTCGGTTATGAAGAAAACTAGGCAGGGGAAACATGGCAGGGATCATCATTAAAGGAAAAAGAATCACTTTAAATCGGGCCCACCCAACATGAATCCAGAATAGAGCCACAATCACAAGCCAGGCCGAAAGGTAGAGGGTTAGATACTCCCCTCCCAGCTCCCCAAGCCAGAAAAGGGCAAGAGCGGGGAGCAAGAGAAAGAAGCCTGAAAATGAAACCTGCACCGGCAGTCGTTTAATAGCATCCCGTTTTTCCCAGATCATATAGAGGATGACAACCGGAACCAGATAGCAGTAGTTGTAATCTTCACTGCCCCAACCCTTCACCATATGTGTCAGACCGTCATAATAGAGCAACAGAATTAGAATCGTGTAAATCACAACTGCCAACATTGTCGCACTCCTCCAAAACTAGATATTACACAACTTGAGTTATCAGTCTATACGCATTATACTTAGAAAAAGTCAACGACAAGAAATTTTAAGTTTGCAATTACCTAGCTCCTATGATAAAGGCCCCGTTTTGGATTTATGGTCGCTTTTATAAGTGAAAAATAACCTTGAGTTATGGAAATGCCGCATTCCCCGGCTCCCGACTCATACCCGGCCAAGTATCTTTTTGAGCACATATAAGAAGGTACTCTTTAGGTCAACAAACTTTAACAGGGGGTTTAAATTTAAACCAATGACAGAAAACAACATCACCAACAGCCTAGAAAGCAGCAACGAACAAGAAGATCCGTCGATGGCGGCGGTAATGGACGAAAACTTCGACCAGGATTGCGATTCTGAAGAGGAGGGTTTCGGCGAAGAGGGTATTGACGACGACGACGATTTTGCCGCCATGTTTGAAGAGAGCATTAAAGGTAAAGATGTTAAGGTCGGCGGACTAGTCAGTGGAACCGTTGTCTTGGTCAACGATAACAACGTTGTCATCGACATCGGTTATAAATCCGAAGGGCACATCCCGATCAACCAGTTTCGCGATGCTGAAGGCGAGTGCACGATTGCTGCCGGTGACGAAGTAGATGTTTTTCTTGAACGCTATGAAGATGAACACGGTAACATCCAACTCTCCCGCACCAAAGCCGAACGTATGAAAGTCTGGGAAGAAATCAAACGTATTGCCGATGAAGATGAGACTATTGAAGGCGTTATAACCAGCAAAGTCAAAGGTGGTCTTTCTGTCGACATTGGCGTTGCAGCCTTCCTGCCCGGCTCTCAGATTGATCTCAAGCCGGTTCGTAATCTCGATAAATTGATTGGCGAACGCTATGAGTTCCGCATCCTTAAACATAACCAGAAACGTAACAATGTTGTCATCTCCCGCCGGGCTGTTCTGGAAGAATCCCGCGAAAAAATGAAAGAGCAGCTTCTTGAAAAACTCCAGGAAGGTGCAGTCATCGAAGGGGTGGTTAAAAATATCACCGATTATGGTGCCTTCATTGACTTAGGCGGACTTGACGGACTCCTGCATATTACTGATATCTCATGGGGCCGCGTTAACCACCCAAGCGAACGTATCAACGTTGGCGAAACCATTGATGTCAAAATCATCAAATACGATCAGGAGCGCCAACGCGTCTCTCTCGGCATCAAACAACTCAAGGAAGATCCCTGGACCAAGGCGGCAGAAAACTACCCGGTCGGTACCAAGGTTGCTGGCAAGGTTATCAGCATCAAAGATTACGGTGCCTTTGTTGAAATTGAAGAGGGCATTGAAAGCCTGGTTCACGTATCCGAAATGTCCTGGACTAAAAAGATCAAACATCCGACCCAGATAGTTAATGTCGGCGATGAGATTGACGCTGTAGTCTTGAGTATCGACCCTGAGAAACGCCGTATCTCCCTCGGCATGAAACAGGTCGAGCCCAATCCCTGGGACAGCCTTGTTGACAAATACCCGATGGGCACTAAAATTGAGGGTGAGATCAAAAATATCACCGACTTTGGTCTCTTTGTCGGCATTGAAAATGATATTGACGGACTCGTCCATATCTCCGACATCTCCTGGAGCAAGCGCCTCAAACACCCAGGTGAAGTTTACAAGAAAGGTGATACCATTCAAGCGGTAGTACTTAATCTTGACACCGCCAACCAGCGCTTCTCTTTAGGTATCAAGCAGCTTAATGAAGATCCCTGGAAAAATATCAGCGAAAAACTGATGTCCAACGATCATGTCACCGGTACTGTAACCAACATTACTGACTTTGGGGCTTTTATTGAGCTCGAAGATGGCGTTGAAGGCTTGGTCCACATCTCGGAGATCACCTCTGACAAAGATAAAAAAGCTGAAGATGTCCTTAAAGTTGGTGATGCCGTAACTGCCAAGGTTCTGAACATCAACAACGACGACCGCAAGATCGGCTTGAGCATCAAAGCTTTCATTGAAGAAAAAGAGAAGATGGAGAGTGGTGAATACATTACCGACAGCTTCCAGAAAGGTAAGATTTCGTTAGGCGAAATTCTGCAACAGGCCACCGAAAGTCAGAAAGATGACGGTGAAGATGAAGTTGCTGTTGCCGCCGAAACAGAAGCCACTGAAGAAGTTGCAGTTGCTGTTGCCGCCGAAACTGAGACTCCTGAAGAAGTTGCTGTAGAAACTGCTGAAGTTGCTGTAGAAACTGCTGTAGAAACTGCTGAAGTTGCTGTAGAAGTTGCTGAAGAAACAACAGTGGCCGGCGAGAGTGAAGATGCCGTCACTGAAATTGAAGAAGAGAAAACCGACGAATAGACCAGTTATATTGATTTAGAACAAGTGATTCTTATGAGCCCGGTAGTTGAAAAATCAATTACCGGGCTCTTTCGTTAACAATACATTCTTAACGTCCCAGAGGGCAGAAGTGAACTTTGCTTCGCTCTCATAAACGGGGTCAAAGCTGGGGTGCTAGCGCACCTTTTACCAGCAATGACCCCAATCCCGGCAGACTGAAGCAACCCAAAACCGAATATTAAACGGATAAAACACTTATGATCTGGGTTATTTTTCTTTGTGCGGCCTTGGCGGTGCTCTTATCGGGCCAACGATTAACCAAAGCCGCAGATCAGCTGGCTGAGGTGACCGGCATGAGCCGGGGCTTTATCGGGGTCATCCTACTTGGCTTTGTCACCTCCCTGCCAGAACTTGTCAGCACCATCAGTGCTACCCTTTTCTGTAACGCTCCCAACTTAGGCCTCGGCAATATCTTCGGCAGTAATGCGGCCAATCTGGCGATCCTCGCTTTTTTAGATCTGGCCATTGTCCGCCATGTACAAAAAGAGCGTCACAGCCTCAATGAAGAGAATCACCTTACCGCCTACCTCTCATTAATCATCATCAGTCTGGCTCTGATGGGACTGGCGAGCCGGGGTTTCTGGCATATCCTGCATGTCGACCTTTTTTCCATTATAATTGCTGCCGTCTATATTATCGGCCTCAAGAAACTGCATCGCTTTCAAGACCCGGAAACCTCAAGCAGCACTCATTTAGAGGCTTCTGAAAAGTTGACTAAAACGATCCCTCAAGAACTCAAAAAAAGCCTTTTGATAAACTCCTGCGTTATTGTCGCAGCCTCAATGACCCTGGCCGCCAGCGCCGACCATATCGCCACGATTACCGGCTGGGGCACCACCTTTGTCGGCAACAGCCTGCTCGCGGTAGCCACCTCGCTGCCTGAAATTGTCGTCACCTTCAGCGCCGTCCGCATCGGTAGCTTTGCCATGGCCGCCGGCAATATCTTCGGCAGCAACATCTTCAACATTGGCATTCTCGCCGTAGCCGACCTCCTCTTTTTCCGCTCCAGCCTCTTTGCTGCCGCCTCGCAAAGTCAGAGCCTGATCGCCTCAATCGGTTTATTAATGACCGGTCTCTACCTTTTTGCTGGACGCTACGCCTCCGAAAAACGGCTCGCCGGACGCTGGCCGATCGATTCTCTGCTGGTTGTCGGCATCTACCTTTTCAGCCTCTACGCTCTTTTTTCTTTACGCTAATCGAGACCGGAGATGGCGAATGTTTTCACTTGACAAAACAAGGCATCCATTGTAAGCGATGCCTGATTTTGTGATCGGCAAAATACAATAGACAATCACCGCCACATTAAAACAACTTGCGGTGTTCATTACAGAACTATAGCAGAAGAGGAGAGTAACTATGTCAATGCTCGATAAATCATGCAAAGATTTCAATGAAGTTCTGGCTTCCAAAGCACCGGTTCCCGGTGGCGGCGGAGCTGCTGCTATGGGTGGTGCCATCGGTATGGCCCTCTCAAATATGGTCGGCAATCTGACCATCGGCAAAAAGAAATACGCTGATGTTGAAGATGAGGCTAAAGAGCTCGTCGAACGGGGTGCCAAGGTCATTGCTGGCCTTGAAGCTCTGGTCGATAAAGACGCTGAAGTTTTCGAACCGCTCTCCAAAGCTTATGGTATGCCGAGAGAAACCGATGCCGAGAAAAAACTCAAAGCTGAAACCATGGAAGCCTGCGGTAAAACCGCCTGCTCGGTTCCGCTTGACATCATGCGCCTCTCCTATGAAGGTATCAAGATTCATAGGCGTATGGGTGAGATCGGCACCATGATCGCCATCTCAGATGTCGCCTGTGGCGTTGCTTTCTTAAAAGCGGCCCTGATCTCCGGCAGCCTCAATGTCATTATCAACATCAATGGCATCAAAGACCAGGAGTTCAACAAAGCCGCCAAAACCGAAATGGATCAACTCTTAGCCGACGGCAGCAAGATCGCTGACGAGACCCTGGAACTGGTTCTTGGCAAATTGCAGTAGTTCATGAATATTTACAACTTTACTAATTAATGGAGAAAATCCTGATGGCTGAAATTTTGAAAGGCAAACCGGTTGCCGACGCAATAAAAGCGGAATTGACGAAAAAAGTAGAGGCTTTAAAAGCCCGCGATATCATGCCCAAACTCGGAATTATCCGGGTTGGCGCCCGTCCTGACGATCTCTTTTACGAAGGCGGCGCTAAAAAAACCTGTGACGTCGTCGGCATGGCTTACGAAGTTTTTGAGTACCCGGAAGATATCAACCAAGCCGACTTTGAAAAAGCTGTCGCCGAGGTTGGCGCCAACAATTCAGTTCACGGCATCCTGTTGTTTGCCCCCCTACCGAAACACCTTGATGATCGTAGAATCCGGGCCCTGATCCCGGTCGAAAAAGATGTTGACTGCCTGACTTTAGGTGGCGCTGCTAAGGTTTTTGCCGACGATCTCTCCGGGTTTCCACCCTGCACGCCGACCGCCTGCATGGATATGCTCCACTTCTACGACATCCCAATCAAAGGTAAACGTTGCGTCGTTCTCGGTCGCTCCTTGGTTGTCGGAAAACCGGTCGCCATGCTCCTCTTACGTGAACACGGCACCGTCACCCTCTGCCACTCCCGCACCGAAAACCTGAACAAAGTCTGCCAGGAAGCTGATATCCTGATCGCCGCTGTCGGCCGCGCCAAAATGGTCAAAGCTGACTTTGTCAAAGCCGGTCAGATTGTGATCGATGTCGGCATCAACGAAGATCCTGACAACCCCGGCAAATACTGCGGTGATGTTGACTTTGCCGACTGTGAACCGATCGTTGAAAAAATCACCCCGGTTCCGGCCGGTGTCGGTTCAGTAACAACCTCAGTCCTCTGCAAGCAGACAGTTATCGCTTGCGAACAGTTGAACCCCTAGAGCTTAAAGATTTCGCAAAACAAGCCCACAGGAAAGGCCCGGAAAAATATTCCGGGCCTTTTTTCATTTTCCAGCATTCCTCTTGAACTCAACACAACCTGTAACTGACAGCAATAGCCTGCCACCACAGGTTGTCAACAAAAACAATTGACATCTTTTTGTTAAAAATGCACAATGCAAAATAATGAACCAGACGAAAAATACATTTTAAAAATTATAACATGCGAATTCAATTGCACGCCTTCAAAGGCCCTGAATCGCGGCATTTGGGTGTAAAAAATATGACAATAATACACGGTAAAATTGTTAATAAATTAGGGGCAGCAAACAAGACTGTCCCTTTACAAATGCCATACTTTATTGAATACGATCCTTTTTTTGAAAAATGCCACGAAGCTACAATCAATGTGATACTTGAAACCCCTTTAAAAATAAGCAAATGGGACATAAACACTAAACCAATACCATGGGTAAAAAATCGACCGGACATAACCGAAAAGTTTAGTTTTCTGAAAATCTCCTTCACATATAAAAACAAAAACTATCCGGCTTTAATATATTACCCACATCAGTCACCAAACCGATTTAATCCGTTCCATGTCGAGATATTAACAAAAAAGCTTGAATTAACAAACGACAAAAAATGCTCAGTTTCCATAGATCGAAAATGTCGACGGGTTTCAATAATCGTAGTTGATTAAAAATATTAAAAAATCACCCAAGATGTTACAGTTGACAGCGTCACAAAAAAATCAAAAACTTAACACAAATCAAGAAAGAAGACATCATGAGTGATAAAGAGAGTGGAATCAGCCAAAATTTTCACAGCAATGCAGAACAGGAATATAAACTTTTGGAGAGCTCCCTGGTATCAGGACGTGAACTAGAAGCTGAGCAGCAGCGGCTGCTTTTTTTGGAAAAATTTCCCGATTTCGCCTTGGCCCATAACGACCTGGGCGTCATTTCTCATAAATTTGAAAAGTTTGAAAATGCCGGCGGCTGTTATCGGGAAGCGGTACGGCTGGCTCCGGACAATTCAACTTTCCGCAAAAACCTAGCCGATTTTGTCTACGTCATAGAGCATCAGCCGGAAGAAGCCATGCCACACTATCTCGAAGTTATAAAATCGAACCCGAAAGATACTGAAGCCCTGATGATGATAGGCAGTCTCTGCCTATCACTGGAATCAAAAGAAGAAGCCCGCAATTTTTTCAATCTGGTTCTAAGCATAGAACCGTTAAATATTGATGCCAAACAAGCGCTCAAAGATCTAAGCTAAAATACATAGACTTAAAACAGACTGACTTACTGGAATATCAAGCGAAAGGATTTTAATTGAATATTTTATATCTACATCGGACAATCGCAATATGCAGCATTAAACTTATTTGCTAATCAGCTTGCTGAACCATTAAGAAAAAAAGGACATCATGTAATACCAGGTGATTTAACCCAAGAAGACACTTCTAAAAAATTAGTTAAATTATTTCCATCTTCAACTATAGATTTGGTTATTGCTTTCAATGGAATGGGGGTTGAATTATCAGCCAACAATAAATCAATATATGACATTGTCGAAACATATTTCTTAGCAATTTTTGTTGACCATCCTATCTATCATATCTCAAGATTAACACATCCTGTAAAAAACTATATCGCTACATTTCTAGACTAATCTCACATTGACTTGGTTGATGATCTATTGCCAGACAATCAAGTCATCAAATATTTCATGCCACTTGCAGACAGTAGTGATAGTGACAAAAGTTTGAATAACTATTCAAACTCAGTGTTGTCCGGTTAGGAATTTGCATGTAAAAAATATAGAAAAAAATTGAAAATAATGTCATTTTTACCTTGACATTTGCGCAGTAATGCGGGCGCGATTTTGACTGTAATATCAACTACTTACAGGAAAAATCATCAATGCCTCGCACTTTGTCACCAAAAAAATTTGGCCGATTACCATCGTTTAGATCAATCCTCTTTCCACTTGTTGGAGCATCTTATGGCGTCCCAGAGTTAGTATCTGGAAGTAACAGAGATTTGAAAATGACATTTGAAGATCAACTTAAAGTTATGGTCTACTTCCATTTAAAAGATTTTCAGTCTGGTTGCCACCTGCTACAAGATCTACAGGAAGATGACTTTGCAAAAGAGTTTATAGCTCCCAATGGTGGAATCGGTAAAAGTACATTTTTCGATTCTCTAAACGAACGTGGCCTCGAACAATTCTTACACGTTTTTCAAAATCTGTTTAAGCAAGCGAGTAATCAAATACCGAAAGAGTTCTCTGATTTGGGAGACCTTGTAGCAATTGATGGTTCCCTGATTGATTCGGTTCTATCCATGGCCTGGGCCGACTATCGCAAAGGGTCAAAAAAAGCAAAAGTCCATTTTGGATTTAACATTAATTGCTCTATTCCACAGAAGGTTTTCTTGACCGATGGCAACGGAGCCGAACGGCCTTTCGTTCAAAAAATCGTGGAACCAGGTCAAACAGGCATAATGGATAGGGGTTATCAAAGCCACGAGCTGTTTGATCAATGGCAAAAAAATGATGTCCATTTTGTCTGCAGAATCAAAGGCAATACTCAAAAGACTTGTATCAAAGAGCTTTCTTTTGAAGCCGGGGGTAAAATTTTTTACGATGCAATAGTTCGTTTGGGTCAACCTGGCATAAATGAGACTAAAAAGGATCTGCGCCTAGTTGGTTATAAAATTGGCAGCAAAAAATATTGGGTTGCGACCGACAGGTTTGATTTGACGGCTGATCAGATCGCGTTAATCTACAAGCTACGTTGGAACGTAGAATCATTTTTTGCATGGTGGAAACGCCATATGCGGGTTTATCACCTTATATCAAGAAGTAAGCATGGGTTAATGGTTCAAATCTTGTCGGGCCTTATCGCATACCTGTTGCTTGCCATTTATTGTGATAATGAATTTGGCGAAAAAGTTAACATCAAGAGAGTTCGGGAATTACAAATCAAAATAGCCAATGAAATTCGTCAACTGGATCAGGAACCTCCAGATTTGGATCCAGCGGAAGAGATCTCGACTGCCACATTATTGCAAGCAAATCTCTAACCGGACAACACTGAGTTTATGTATAGTAACCCTTGATTAAGTTAAGATGTTCAAGTAAACAAAGTTCACGGCAATCTCGAAACTAATTACAGGTAGCTCTTTGGTTCCGGCTACACCGGATTAACTCAACAACAATAGAAAGGCTTAAAGCATCAAGACCGTGCTGCAGAAGAAAATCACGAGAAATACGGCCATGACACAGCGCAGATCCATAACTTGCTGGGTGACTCGAAATACATGAAAAAGCCCGACGATAATTGAGATCAAGGCGTAGGCCGCCAGCGGCATGTAGAGCCAACTATATGGTAGAAACTCAATAGCACCATCTGGCAAGGCACTTTTTGAAGCCAGGAAAGGCAAAGCCAGCAATGCCTGCGGCAGTAGATAGGCAGTTGCCCGATAGAGCATTGTCAAGTTTCCCGGTCCGCCTACGCCTTTAGCCATGAGCCAAACAATCATCGTTACACCACCGTGAAAAACCAACGCCACTAATATTCCGGAGATGATATTGCCGCCAAATAGCATTCCGCTAGAAATATGTTCCACCCCAACTCCATGAAGTATAATCCCAGCATAATTTTGAAAGAAAGCAACCAGAAAACCATAAATCATGCCCATTCCCACCAGGAGGAATGGCATCAGAAGGGGTGCTCGAGAGTTATCTCGAGCATAGTAATAGGGAGTCTCTCTGAATAAAAAAAAATCGGCAAGTAACATAATTTAAGACCTGATGTTAGTTATAGAATCGAAACTATCAATCCTGACAGTACTTCACCATAAACTTATGAATAAAGCTTAACGTATCTTACATAGAATTTCCTTGTAATTGCTCAAGGTAGCAAATGGTCAAAATATTTTAAGTCATGTGTAATAGCGCGCCAACAACCTAAGAGGGCGGGGTGGGAGACCACCCCGCCCTCTTAGGTTGTTTATTAAGAACAAAACCGTTACAAAGGTCTGCCCGAGTATGCAATTTTTCGCTAATCCATCGTTATGATCAAAAAATTGCTCTTCTTGGACGACTAGTAGGGCATCATCGACCAGATCATTAGGCCAAGAGCAACGACGGCGCAACCCACAGGAAAGGTTTTGCCGGAATAGCGCTCTTCACAATAGTCTGGCCAGCCATGTATACGGTCAACAAACCGACGAACTTTTTCATCTTTTTCACCACCGGTCAAAAGACTTATGACAATCATGACAAACCAGGCCGCTGAGGCAGTAAACAAACCACTTACGAGGTAACCAAGGGGCCCCATATTGACAAATTGAATCCCAAAGAGTTTACCGTTGGTCCCCCACAACATCATGGAGAAAAAGGCACCAACAATCATTCCGCAGTTAGCGCCAATTTTATTCGCTCCTTTCCACCAGATACCTAAGATCAGAACCGGAGTAAAGGTTGAGGCGGCGACGACATAGGCCCAAATAGCGCTGGTTAACAGAAAGTCGGGAGGATTCAATGCCAACATGATGGTTGCGATACCGCCAAGGGCGGTAAACAGAAGGCCCATCTTCACTTTACTGGGATCGGACGCGTTCGGTTTAATCGTCGTATAGATGTCATGGCCGATACCGGTACCGATAACCATCAAAAGTCCAGCAATCGTCGAGAGCCCGGCAGCCATGGCTCCAGCGATCGGCAGGGCAGCAATCCAGGACGGCGTAAACGCTTGACTCATGATAAGCACGAGAAGGTCAGCTTCTTTTGGATTAAGCATCAAACCCTGTACGCCTTGAAGTTCCTGAACCGTATAAAGTTTGGCGGCAAAGCCGATAGTTAATGTAGTCGTGAAGATAAAGCCAACAAAGAAGATTCCCCACAGGGTTGCTTTTTTAGCTTCACGCACCGAAGAAGCCGTAAAGTAACGCATAGCAATATGAGGCAAACCAATAGTCCCAAAAATGTGAGTAAATAAGATCGCGGTGTAGAACTTAAATGTTAACGGGATCTTGCCCATCACCGTGGTAAATGGATCAAAGTAGGTTGGCAACTGTTCAATCATGGTTGGTACAAGTTTGGAATAACCAAAGGGCGGAAGCAAACTCCCAGCACCGCATCCCAATTTCATCAAAACGATGATGGTCGGAAATAAAAAAGCGATCATCAGGATAATGCTTTGTAAGGTCTGGTTGTACGAAAGACCATACATGCCACCAATTGTGACATAAGCGGTAACAATAAGACCACCGACGATCAAACCAGTCATGTAATCCCAGTGAAACATAACCTGGAAGAGGTTACCAATACCTTTCATCTGGCCGATCAGGTAAAGTTGGGCCAAAAGGACCATGCAGACAACTGAGACAATCTTGGCCACATGACCAAAGCGCTCACCGATGAACCCCATACTAGTAAATTTCCCCCAACGCCTGAGACTCGGCGCCAGAAGAATCGCTATCATGGTAAAACCTCCCAACCAGGCCATAATGAAGGATACCAACACGAACTGAAGTTTCCAGATCAGAGCCGTAAACCCCAAAAATGTTGCCAGACTCAGGAAGTTTGAGGTCATCGCGAGACCATTTGAAAGGGCTCCAAAACCTCGACCAGCGGTGAAGTAATCGTCAGAGCTGGTAGTTTTTTTCTTCGATATGTAACCAACATAAAGAAAGGCAACAATCATGATCACGGCGTAGATCAGACCGAACATCGAAATTGATTTGGTCGGTTCAAACTTATAGACTTTAGCAGCTTTTTCGGCTGCTCCAACCAGCGTCGGAGTGTTCAATAGAGCCAGTACTGCAAACATCAAAAGTCTCATTTTTCTTCTCCTTGTGCGCTGTCTTCAATTTCACGATCAATATTTTCACTAACTTTAATGTAAAACCAGAAAAAAGGTACCAAGACAACCCAACCCATGAACATAGCCAAAAAATAGTGAGCCGGGAAACCCAGAATGTTCATTTTGGTTATCTGTGGAAACATGAAATAGAGCGGGTAAATATTAGTCAGTAAAACCACGACTAAAAAACTGGCAAATGTAAACCGGCACTCTTTTTTGTAGGGATTCATAATTTTTTCCTCCTCCGAACAAGTTAAAAAAAAGCAAACATTAAAAAAAATCAAACAAGTGAGATACTTACGCCATTCCATAGAGAGTTATGGGTAATTATACCATTTTTACTTTGGCGTCATTTTCGCGGCCCAGAGATTTAATCGCCATATCACGTAACTTGTATTTCTGAATTTTACCACTGGCGGTTTTCGGAAACTCTTCAATAAACATGAAAAAAACCGGCGTTTTATGAAAAGCAATTTTGTTTTTGCAGAAAGCTTTCAATTCCGCTTCGCTAACACTTTCACTCGGCTTCATCTGCACATAGGCAACAACTTCTTCTCCATACTTGACGCTAGGTACCCCTACGACTTCAACATTCTTAACCTTATTATTAGTATAGAGAAATTCCTCAATTTCACGAGGGTATATATTCTCACCTCCGCGAATGATCATATCACCCATACGACCAGTAACCTTGTAGTTGCCTTTATCATCCTTAACACCCAGGTCACGGGTATGAAGCCAACCGTCGCTGTCGATAGCTTTCTCTGTCGCTTCCGGCATTTTATAGTAGCCCTTCATGACATGATAGCCGCGAGTCACTATTTCACCCTGATCACCACGAGGCAACTCTTTACCCGTATCAGGATCAGCGATCATGACCTCGATATTAGGTATCGCCCGGCCCACAGTTGAAACCCGAATATCCAGGGAATCAGTAACTCTGGTCTGAGTAACTGCTGGAGAGGCTTCAGTTTGACCATAACAAATCGTCATCTGATCTGCACCCATAACATTAACCACCTGTTTCATGACCTCAATCGGACAGGGGGTACCACCCATGGCTCCGGTACGAAGATGGGAAGTATCGTAATCTCTATTCTTCATCTCCTCTAATTCAGCAATGAACATCGTCGGGACACCGTGGATAGCTGTGCAGCTACTGGCTTCAATGGTCTCAAGCACAGCCACTGGGTCAAAAGACAGAACCGGCACCATAGTCGCGCCGGAGACTAGTGAACAAAGATTACCAATTACACAACCAAAACAGTGAAAGAAGGGAATCGGAATACAGAGACTATCAACCGACGTCAGATTCATGCATTCAGCCATACTGACGGCATTACCAATGAGGTTGGTATGGGACAGCATTACCCCTTTAGGAAATCCGGTGGTACCAGAGGTGTACTGCATGTTGATAACATCATCAGGTTCACAGGTTGCTTGACGAGTTTCAAAGTCTGCGTCACTGATTTTTTCTCCTAAAGAGATGACATCTTCCCAGCTAAAGGTTCCGGGGATCTTCTCTTCGCCAAGATAGATGACATTCTTGAGTTTTGGCAGTTTGGCACTCTTCAATTCTCCCGGTTTAGAGTCTCTCAACTCTGGACAAACATCATTGATAATCTTGGCGAATTCATCAACTTCTCTAACCCCACCAACCATGATAAGTGTTGTGGAATCAGATTGTTTCATCAGGTACTCAAGCTCAAAACTACGATAGGCGGTATTGACAGTCACCAAAACTGCACCCATCTTGGGCAGACCGAACTGAGCATAAACCCATTCAGGTACGTTGTTTGCCCAGATTGCAACATGTTCACCTCGCTTAATTCCGAGAGCCATGAAGCCTTTGGCAACTTTGTTACAAACGTCATTAAGCTCTTTGTAGGTGTAGCTGATTTCTTGTTTAGGATATTCAAGTGCCTTGTTGTTGCCGAACTGATTGGTTACCGTTTCAAAAAGTTCACCTAATGTAATATTACCAATTTTAAATTGTGGTTTGTCCATATCCCCCCCTGTCGAATCAATTAGTTAGATATATTTACATTCTAAGTCGAATCAATTAGTTAGATATATTTACATTCTAAAATGTATCTACATCAAGTATTCCGCGGGCAAGAATCAATCTCCTGACTTCCGATGTGCCCGCACCTATTTCATATAATTTTGCATCTCTGAGATACCTGTTGACAGGATATTCCAACATGTACCCATAACCACCGTGTATCTGGACAGCATCCAATGTTGTCTTGGTAGTTGCTTCAGCCGTAAAAAGGACAGCTGCAGCTGCTTGCATTGTGATCTTGTTGCCCATGTCAGCCTGCGTTGCGGCATCGTAGATCAACAATTTTGACGCTTCAATTGAAGTGTACATATCTGCAAGCTTTGCTTGTACCAATTGAAAGTTGCTGATTTCTTTGCCGAACTGTTTTCGTTCTTTCGAATATTTGACAGATTCTCTAAATGCACCTTCTGCAATACCCAGGGCGATGCCTGCAACAACAACCCTCTCAATATCCAATCCTGACATCATTACCTTGACGCCTTTGTTTTCTTAGCCAAGAATATTCTTAGCCGGTACCACACAATCTTCAAAAAACAATTCCGAAGTCTTAGAGCCACGATGCCCCATCTTTAAATTGAGGCAGAAAAGCCGGGTTTGCGAAATTAGATATCTCAAGCCGCTTAAAACCGGCCAAGATAGCCTCTTCGACGTAATAGACTTTTGCTTCCGTTGGAATAAAATGCTCTTCATGCTGCAAACCTTCACGCACTAAGATGTCAGCGACTCTTATTTTCCTGGGGTAGTTAAGTTCAAATTTACTGCTCATCAGGTAAATCCTTTATGCGTCTAAAATTAATTTTGAGGTAAAATACGACAGTACGAACACGCCTATTTTCCGGTGAAAACGGGGGCCCGCTTTTCTGCAAACGCATTCAGGGCTTCCAGCCGATCCTGAGTCGGGATGGTAGCTTCATAGGCTTTTGACTCCAGGGGCAGAGCCACACCAAGGCTACATTCAGTCCCGTAATTCAGGGCAAACTTGGCCTGCTGGACTGCCACCGGCCCGTTTCGAGAAATCTCTTTAGCCAAAGCCATCGCCGTATCCATCAGCTTCTCAGGTTCTGCCACCTGATTCACCAAGCCAATATCCAACGCGGTTTGGGCATCAATTCGCCGAGCTGTATAGATAAGTTCTTTGGCTTTAGCGAGGCCCACAATTCTTGGCAGCCGCTGAGTCCCGCCGCCTCCGGGGATAATGGCCAAGCTGGTTTCAGTCAACCCCATCAACGCTTGCGATGAAGCGATTCTCAAATCACTGGCGAGAGCCAGCTCTGAACCACCACCAAAAGCATAACCATTGATGGCAGCGATAATCGGAACCCTGGCATTTTCTACGACCCCCATGGTGCCCCGCGCCGTGGAGATAAAGCGCCGCACTTGATCGTCGGTGAAGGTACGCTGTTCAGTTAGATCTGCACCGGCTGAAAAGGAGGGTTTCTTGCCTTCGGGCGGCTTGGCACCGGTGACAATGATTACTCGAATAGACATGTCAAAATTGGATTCTTCGACAACATTCCTGAGGGTGGTAATCAGCTCCATGTTCATACAATTCATGGCTTCAGGACGGTTCATGGTCAAAATCATGACTCCATCCTGGTTTTTTTCCTGTAAAATGGTTTCAGACATTTTAAATCACTCCTTAGATTTTTCGACGCAACTGCAATTCGTTCGCTGTTTTGTTTCTTGAGAAGATTTCCATCTTAAGGTCCGCAAGCAATGTTAGAACTTAAAATTTCCAAAATGAGATTCTTGAATCGGCTTTAGTAATGACACTTCAAAAGCCGTTGCCAAAGCGTCACGACATGCTTTGAAAGGCAATGTGCCTTCATGGTATAAGCGGGCCTCATTATAAAAAGGATGAGCTTCATCGGTATATTTTTCCACCATCATCTTCTCAAACTGCTCTAATGCAGCTTCATCCATCTCCTTGCCAGCCCTTTTGGCGTTGGCCCGTTCCAGAGTTGTCAGTATGTGTCCCGCTGTGCTGCCCGACATTACCGATGTCCGGCCCCGCATGGTATTAAAAATAAATCTAGGTTCATAGGCTCGTCCGCACATCCCGTAGTTAGCTGCGCCAGCCTTGACCCGACTGTCATTGGCAATAACCATAACCCATTTACCGTGAACTTTACCGAGGCCAGTTGCCAGGCCTGCCGAAGGGACGTCTTGGGTCGTTTCATAATTGAGACCGAACCCAGCCCCCCGGCTCAATTCGAAGAACTCAGTATCGACATCGACAAGCTGCCTGATGAGTTCTCTTACTGGCTTTTTGCCCTGTTTTTTCAGGCGGTCAATCTGCTTCTGCCCTCCCGGATTTTCGGCTTTTTCCCACAACTCATAAATTTTCTCCTCTTCAGCTAACCAGTGCTTACGGTTATTTTCGTATCCATCATCTTTTTCTGGGGTTGAATTCATCCTTACTCTCTCCTGAGGCTATCAATGAGCTATGATCTGCTAATCATCTTTTCATTGACCGTTAAAAAAACAAAAGCCGGCTCTAGGAAACTATTTCCCAAAACCGGCTATCTTGGTAGCTCTAAATAACCGCGGCGTTCTTCGACGCTCAGTACGGTTTGATGATTTTTAACTTATTTATGAATCGTAATAATTTTCCTGCATTTTGGACAACGAGTTTCAACGAGGATCACCTGCCCCCGCATTAAAAGCCTTCTGCATACAGGGCAACGATATTCTTTGTCTTTAAGGATATCAAAGTCTTGCTCTATGAAATGTGTGGATTTAACGACTTTTTCCATGACGTATTCAACTCAGCAATAATTAACTACGTGATTTAAATCTCAGGTTCCCGGTCACAACTTATAGCATTGATAAAAAATCTTGAAACTTCGTTGCCGATTTCAACCAGGTCGTAGTTGCGATTGAAAATAATCCAAGGAACGATAATGTGATCAATCGACCCGAACAGTAAAGCTCTGTAAACGAATGGATCTAGATTTTTCCTGAAATTCCCAAGCTTCTGACCATTACTTATAGTTTTTTCGATGACAGCGAAGATTTTATTGAGAATTTTATTGCTTTCTGAGCAATAAAATTCTTTATTAGGACGTAGCATCAGCACTAAAACGGTTGAGTAGTCGCGGTCTTCGTTGTAAAAGTTAAATATTTCGTGAATGATTTTACGAAGTTCATTTTCAGGTTCGTTACCGCCGAGTCGACCCAGCAGTTTGCCAAGTTTATTTTCGGGGATGTTGATTAGCAAATTTTCCTTGTTTTGGTTGTATTCGTAGATTGTTCCCTCCGAAACCCCTGCAGTTCGAGCTATCTCAGCCATGTTGGTATCTTTGTAGCCGTATTTTGCAAAAAGGCGCGTGGCAACATTTATGATCTGTTTACGTTTAAGCTCTTTCTTATCTGTCGGGACAACCCTCTCTTTGCTACAGGCTGTTGCATTAGTAATCAGGTCAAACAGGTGCTCAGTTATTTCCAGGGGGCTGGGGCCGTGTTTAACCGTCCAGTTTATGGCTACATGGTCAACCGTTCCGAGTATCATGTCACGGAGTATGCGCGCTGATGAGATATTGCATAGGACGCCCTCATCTATGCCTTCCCTGATAATAGAGGTGAAAATCTCGCTGTACTGTTTCAACTTTTCATAAGCCGTGGAATTGTAAAAGTGGGGATAGGAGCGGGATTCGAGGATAACTTTAATCTCTTCGCGACTGGAAGAGTTAGATTTACAGTGAAACCACAAAGCTTTGCGGAGTTTATTGAGGGCTCCATGGATTCCCTCAAGGTGATCTGTGAGACTATTTATGCTGCCCACAATACTATCTTCAATGATTGCAAACAAGATCTCTTCCTTGCCGCCAAAGTAGGTATATATCCCGGATGATGTGATTTGGGCACCCTTAGCAATTTCCGAAATCGTCGCCTGTGCAAAACCTTTCTCGGCAAAAACCTGGGTTGCGGAAATTAATATATTTAGGCGTTTGTCCTGCACGTCCTGACCTCTATAAAATTATCAAATTATGAATCTGAAAAATAGCCATCATACAACTTTCATGCATACCGAAAAGATGCCTGGTTTTCAACTTCAAGAATATTGCTCATAGATAAATTAAAAACTGAGCCGCATTCGTAGCATACCAATAATCATTTGTCAAGAGCAATTCCTGCAACAAATGATAAATATTTTACTCCGCTAATAATTTTTTTCAGACAGCTACAGATGAGAAGTATAAAACTGATTCAGTGTTGTCCGGTTAGGAATTTGCAAGTAAAAAATATAGAAAAAAATTTAAAATAATGTCATTTTTACCTTGACATTTGCGCAGTAATGCGGGCGCGATTTTGACTGTAATATCAACTACTTACA
>Ga0307990_1001256_pt1 | contig 21545 bp, 15 predicted proteins | sample EllFjometagen129_FD_203168 | JGI IMG/M metagenome (GOLD analysis project Ga0307990, IMG submission 203168) | Marine microbial communities from Ellis Fjord, Antarctic Ocean - #129 | ecosystem: Environmental > Aquatic > Marine > Unclassified | place: Southern Ocean | collected 2014-10-08
GATGGGCCCTCTTCGTTAGTTAATCGAGAGGATGTTGCTGTTGAGCATAAGACTTTGACGGCGAAGGATTCGCTTAAGATCAAACTTGCACCGGGAGGCGGGCTTGCGGTTTCATTTGTTCCGATTGCCAAGTAATCATTTGGAATCATTTGATGGTGATGGGGGTACCGTAATACAGTAGGCGGAAATAGTCGAAGGAACACATACTTTTACACGTACTCGTACACGCGAATCTTTAAAACTTAGCGTGGGGATAGCGGGAAAAGAGATTTGAGTGTACGAGTTATGTTGCGCGCAACATAATACGAGTAGGTGTACGAGTACGGGAAAAACGCTTAAGTTCAACCCCATTAGGGTGGCGACGACATCCATCAACTATATTTGGTATCCAGGCCGCGAATGCCATGACAACCAACAACCTCGTTGTGGCCAATGTTCTCAGCATTGCTCATCGTGGCGGGACTCTCGCACTCTATTGCAACCGGTCTTTCAGGGTGGTACGGCGTTCGCGCACCTGGTTGGCTTTAATGGCAATATTAACAGCGCGGGATGAGCCGATCACCACGACCAGCCGTTTGCCGCGGGTGACAGCTGTGTAGAGCAGGTTGCGCTGCAGGAGTTTGTAATGCTGGGTATGCAGCACTATAATAACGGCCGGGTATTCACTGCCCTGCGATTTATGGATTGAGGTGGCATAGGCTGTTATCAGTTCATCCAGCTCGTTTTTTTCGTAGGCGACCGGACATCCATCAAAGAGTACCACAAGATTCTGGTCTTTCTCGTTGACCGCTTTGATAATACCGATATCGCCATTGAAAACATCCTTGTCGTAGTTGTTACGTATCTGCATGACACGGTCGTTACAGCGGTAGTGAGTGCAGCCTCGCTGCAGTGATGGTCCGGATGGGTTAAGAGCGGCCTGGACAACATCGTTGATATTCTCGGTTCCCAGCAGGTTGCGTCGCATGGGTGAGAGTATCTGGACATCGGTGAGAGGATCGAAACCGAATTTATCGGGGATGCGCTTGGTCATCATTTCAACTACCCTCTTGATAATTGATTCCGGTTCAGCAGTTTCAATGAAATAGAAGTCGCTCTCGCTCTGCTGTGGTAAAAATGACTCGCCTGAATTAATCCGATGCGCATTTTTCACAATCTGTCCGCGGTTATCCTGTCGGTAGATTGTGTCCAGCCGGCAGTAGGGGATCGAATCGGAGTTGATCAGATCCCTGAGCACGTTGCCGGGACCGACACTGGGCAGCTGATCAATGTCGCCCACCAGAATCAGGGTGGCGTGTGCAGGCAACGCTTGCAGAAAGTGGTCTATCAGGCGAATGTCGATCATTGAAGTTTCATCAAGGATAAAACAGTCACCTGTAAGCTGGTTCTCCCGGTTGAAATCAAAGGCGTGGTGGGATGGGTTGTACTTCAGCAGGCGGTGCAGGGTCAGTGCCTGAGAGCCAGTTGCTTCGGCCATTCGTTTGGCGGCGCGCCCAGTTGGTGCAGCCAGATGAATTTGCAGCTTGCGGACGTTAAAGATGTCGGTCAGGGCGCGGATGATAGTTGTTTTTCCAACACCGGGGCCACCCGTAATAATGGAGACCTTCTCGCGTAAGGCATTGCGCAGCGCCTGAAGCTGAGTGGCAGCAAGTTTGATTCCCATCTTCTTTTCAGCCCACTCAATTGCTTTATCGGTTTTGATTGGGGTGAAAGATGCCTTGCTGTTGAGAAGCTCCGATATCTTTTTAGCACTGCGTTTCTCTGCGTAGTAAACGTCAGATTGATATATGCGGTTGTCCTCGCGGACAAGCACCCCGCGTTCGATTTCAGAATTGAGCGCATCGGCAAGCTTCTCGATGGATATGTCGAGTAGATCCTGCGCATGTAGCAGCAGATCAGCATCCAGTGTGTAGCAGTGGCCTCCGTCGTTTGCTTCGCTCTTGATGGTGTAGATCAGGCCGGCACGTGCCCGCAGTTCGGAGTCGTGTGGGATGCCTACATTGAGGGCAATGTTGTCCGCTGTTTTGAATCCAATACCCCATACATCTTCGCAGAGACGGTAGGGATTGCGTTTTACGATGGCAATTGCATCGCAGCCGTATTGGCGGTAAATGCGGGATGATTTTGCGGTTCCAATTCCATAGGATTGCAGGAAAATCATGATCTCTCGGATGCCGTACTGCTCGTTCCATGAGTTTTTTATTTTTTCACGGCGCCCTCGGCCGATCCCCTCCACCTCCTCAAGACGGGCCGACTCTTTGTCGATGATGTTCAATGTCTCCGCACCGAATTTTTCAACAATACGGGTTGCATACTTGGGGCCGATGCCTTTGATCATGCCACTTGAGAGATAGCGGCGTATTCCCTCGGCGGATGTTGGTGTAATGCAGGTGATTGAATCAGCTTGAAACTGGCGGCCGTGAGATGGGTGTCGGTGCCAGTTTCCCTCAGCATGGAGTTCTTCGCCTTCCCATATGGCGGCACAGATGCCGACAATGGTTACGATATCCTCTCTTTGTCTATGTGTTTGAGGAATTTTGACAGAGCATACGGTGTATCCGGTTTCATCGTTGCGGAATCTGATCGACTCAACTGTCCCGGTAACCGTGTTATCCGGCTCTGGCTGCTGCGGTGATTCAGGAATTATGCTGTTATCAGGCTTTTTATGCATGTGTTTTAATGATGTGATTTGTTGATCCGGTATTATACATCCTGTTTGTCTGCGGCATTCAGACGTAGTTGTCCGCAGGCGGCGTTGACATCCTTGCCGCGTGATTTGCGCATGGTGACGCTGTAATGCGCTTTATGCAGCAGGTCAAGGAATTCGAGGCAGCTGCGGTGTTCCGGTTGTTTGCCGGCATAGCCGTCAACCGGACTGAGGGGGATCAGGTTGATTTTGCAATGGCAGTGTCGCAACAGCTTTATCAGCTCTTTGGCATGTACGGGTTGATCGTTGAAATTTTTTACCAGGGTATATTCGTAGGTGACAATTCGTCCGGTTTTTTCTGTATATGAGTTGCAGGCATCAAGCAGTTCAGCGATTGGCCATTTTTTATTGACCGGCATAATCTGGTTGCGAAGGTAGTCGTTAGGGGCATGCAGTGAAACCGAGAGCTCAAACTGCAACCCCTCCTCGCCCATTTTCTTTATTCCAGGAACGACACCGCAGGTGCTGAGTGTGATATGGCGGGCACCGATATTGATCCCTTTCTGATCATTCAGAATTCGCAGAGCCCGAAATACATTGTCGTAGTTATCAAAAGGTTCGCCTATTCCCATTACGACAATATTGCCCGGTCGCGGAGCACCGGTTGATTTTTCGGGGACAAGCACTACGTTCTCACGCATGAACTTACAGGCTGAGACCACCTGCGCAACTATCTCACCGGCACTCAGATTCCGGCTGAAGCCATGCATGCCGCTGGCGCAGAATGCACATCCAAAGGCACATCCGGCCTGGGTCGAGATGCACTGTGTAGTTCGTCCTTTTGAAGGGATTAGCACTGTTTCAATGCGTTCTCCGTCATTACACTCTAAAAGAAGCTTTTCAACTCCGTCGGAGGATGAAAGGGTGTCAACTATCCTGAGGGGAGAAAGGGTGAATTTTTCTGAGAGGACCAGGCGCAGCTTTTTGGAGAGGGTGGTGACCTCCTCCCACGAGAGGGCCAGATTCCGGTGCAGGGCAACGGTGATCTGATCAGCCCGGAAAGCGGGGAGTCCCAGCTCTTTGCAGATTGGTTTCCATTCGGATGGGAGAGTACCCCATGCTGATTGTTTTGTATGTTCGGTCATAGTGTTCTTAGTCATCCACCTCTGGCAATCACAGATGAAAGGATGAGGCTGGCGATAGCCAGCGCCATACAGAGAATCATAAACCGTTTTCGAAATTTCAGACGGTGCTGTTCAGCTGGTTCTGATTTTGTGATTAAATCCTGGTAGTGTTTCCAGCAGGGGCCGCTATATACAAAAATGGATACAGGGTAGCCCTCTTTATACAGGGTGCGTCTGATGTTGTAGTAGGTGTAAGCACCGCATACAAACAGAGCGATGGAGATAAGTTGCACTATTTGCGGAGATGTCATTTCAGAGGGGCCTTGACACCCTGCCAGGGCTTAAGCAGTGGATTTTTGGGGCGGGGCCGATTGTCGGGAATAAATTCTTTGTCGGGTGTCTTGCCTGTATTGCTTTCGAAAGATTCGTTATCAACCGGCTTCTCCCTGTCAAAGCTCTCAGATCTTGCGGTGCTGTTATCCGGTCGGGAGAATTTTTTCACAGGGGCACTTTTAGTGTCGGTCATCTCTTTGTGTTTAGCCCGCTTGCTTTTTGTAAGGAAACTCCAGAATCCTTTTTTTTCGGGCTTTTTTTTGTACGCCTTGATATGTGAACTTTTATTACTCGAGTATATCTTCGGTTTGTAGGCCTTCTCTTTGAATCCACTGCCGGAGTAGTTTTTCGAGACGAACTTAGTTTCGTCACTGCCGAATGAGGTATATGCGGGCATAAACATGAGGTACACCATAAAATATAGAAAAAAGACTCTCATTGTTTATTCTCCGTTTTTCGGTTCTTCAGGTTTTCAATAGTTGCTTGCATCATGAGTGTAAGCTGTTTAAGATCAGCATTTCTGCTGATAGTAAGTCTGAGTATGGCAGTTTCCATCTGGGAGTAGATCAGGTCGGTAGCCAGACGTACATTACACTTTTTGAACTCGCCTTTGCGTATGCCTTCAACAATCAGCCGTTGTATGATTCTTCTGAGTGCAATTGTATGGCTGGCTATGTTTTTTTCCAGATTGTGGCCGGAACGTTGATCGGCCAGAACATAATCCAGAATCACAGTCAGCATAACCCTCTGCTTAAACAGGAGTCGCAGAACCGCATCCATGATTGTTTTGAGCTTAATCGCAACCGGCTGATCCCGATTCAGGATGCGGGCATATATTGCGACCAGAATATTGGAGACATCCCAGATTGCGGAATTAAAGATCTCCCGCTTGTTTTTAAAGTACTTGTAAAGGGTCGTGCGGGCAATGCCGCAGCGGTCGGCAATTTTCTGGAAAGTTACACCATCATAGCCCTCATCTGCAAAGAGCTGGATTGCTTTTTGGATTATCTCTCTCTTTCGCGCCTTATGATCGATGACTATGCCCATTTAGATCGTGATCCTTTTTTAACTTTTTTTTATAGGAACAAGTTTAAATGATATAGCCGTATAGTCAAGCGTGATATTGACACATTTAGATAGACCCTATTCGAAAAGGTTTCTAGTCGTGAGTAATTGTCGTAGCATTTGCTGTAGAGTTGGCTCTCAGAGCCAAAATCCGGCTTTTTTATTGGCTCTCAGAGCCAAGATCCGACTTCTTTATTGGCTCCCGTCGTCAACCCTACAGTTCTAAGACTCACGGTTTATCCAGCTAACAACCTTTTCGGATGGGCTCTAGATAGGGCGACATCAAGGCATTCGGGCGCTAGACACAAAAAAAACCAGCAGAGGTCAGCTGGTAATCTGGTGGGCGGTGAGGGACTCGAACCCCCGACATCCTGGGTGTAAACCAGGCTCTCTAACCCAATAAACAAAGGGTTTTGCTGACATTTTACCTCTTTTCCTTCGTTGTTTCGGCAATGTTTCGGTTTTTTGCTTGCTATCCGTCACGCTTTGGCGCATATTAAAACACGTCGAAACAAATCGGTTTTAAGGACGGTGTAAAATGGCGGTGGAACTGAAAAAAGGGCGTGACGGTCAATTTGTAAGGACTTGGTACGGGCGTTATACAGATAACGGCAAAAGGGCAAGCGTAGCACTTTGCGCTGTGGCAGGAGAGCCGCCCGCGTCGCTTTCTATCCGGGATAAGGGAAATTCAGCTTTTGAAAAGTCACGCGATAAAGCAGAGAGTTTGCTTGCTGACCTGATCCGGGATGTAAACAGAAAAGGAATGGCCGACCATTTAACTGAAAGGTTAATCGAAAGCAAAACCGGGGGGACTGTTGAATATGCTAAGGTTGCCGACCTTCCTGAGTTATGGAGGGAGATTGACCGCGAGGGCGGCGCTCCGTCTGAAAAACATCTTTCTTGGTGTGATTCAATTTTTAACCGCTTTGCTGAATCTGTGTCTTGTGAATTTTTGTATGAAGTGCGTCCTAAAGATATTAAGGCGTTTTTAAAAGGCCTACGTGCAACGCACACGAATAAAACTGTAAGAGATATAAAATCAGTGCTAAGGAGTGCTTTTACTCGCTTGTTACCTGTCGGAGCTGAAAACCCTTTTGGCAAGGTCATTATTGGTCATAGGGCTAGAGGCGCGAAGGATGGCGGCACAATAGGGCGGCGACCTTTGACAGTTGAGGAACTTCAACGGCTGTTTGATACCGCCCGAACTGACTCCTTTACATATCCGTTGGCCGTGTGCGCAGCGCTTACTAGTTTGAGAATTGGCGACGTATGCAATTTGAAATGGGCAAGCGTTGACCTGCGGGGCAATGGCTGGGTACGGGTGGCAACGTCTAAAACGGGCGCACCCGTCGAAATCCCCATTTTAGATGCACGTTTGCGCCGGGTGTTTGAAGGCGCCCTAGCTGAAAAGGAAGAGGGCGCGGTATACGTTTTTCCAGAGGCGGCGGCGATGTATGCAGAGAATAGCAACGGTGTTTATTACCGTGGCAAAGTTCTATTTGCGCGGGCGTTTGCCAGTGAAGCCAAGGAACAACCGGAAATAGCTGTTTTAGCGTCCGACACTGAACCCACCACTGATGTATGGCGGCTTGCTTCCGATGCCGTGGAGAGTCGATTTAGTGGCGATAAGTGCGCCCGGATACTTGACACCCTGCAGAGGGTAGAGTCTGGAGCGTCTTATGGCGATATTCAGAAGGCAACGGGACGGGCAAAGGGGCAAACGTCCGAAGATCTGCGGGACGCTGAAACAGTTTCAGGCTGTCGCTTGCGGCGTGGGTTGATTGGTGTAAGGGGTACAACCACCAAAAGCGGGCGGGATATTAAAACACTGATCGAGGCGACAAGACAACGCCGCCCCCGTGGAGTTGTTTCGGCCTCAATTCTTGGCTGGCATAATCTACGCGGAACGTTTGTAACGCTGGCACTTAGCGCGGGCGTGTCTTTCGAGGACGTTGCAAAATGTACAGGGCATACGCTGGCAAAAACAATGCGTGACCATTATTACAACCCGACCAGAGAGCATAGGCGGGCCGCGATGGCCAGGGCGCAAATAACCTGCAAAGCGTCAGAGGGCGACCCACTGGCCAATATTGCCGCACAGTTGCAAGGGCTATCGGATGCCGACCGGAAACGACTATCCACTCTTTTAAACCAAAGTAATTAACGTCCGGGTATCGAGTGATTAAAGGAGTCTCTTTTGACCAACCGCCGGAGACTGAACCAGACCCCCCGGTCGGATTGTCGGAAGGTACCTACGTTACCTCCGACCACTCACATCCTCCAAATAAGTCTATGGATGGTAATGAGAAAGTATTTTTCAAAGTAGTACATATCGAAACAAGCCGCCTTTAACTATGTACCTTTAATTATTTAGCTTTTCAAAAAATTATAGTAATCTTTGGACAGCAAATAGCACGGAAAGGCAACTGCTTGTACTGGACGGCGACTTGCGGCGAGGGAAAGCACTATGAAAAGAGCAAACATAAAGAGCATAACCAAGGCAATGCATCCATGGATGTCTGCGCTGCTTGCCGGTGTTATCCTTAGCACCGGGTTCGTGGCAATGGGAATGGCGGCCACCCCTCCTGTGATAAAAGTTCTCACATTCAAAGACGATAAAGGAAGCATCTACGATGTTCCTGAAAACGAGTTAGGGGAGTTTCAAAAGGTTGTGCCTAATGCTATCCCGACCACTCAATATAAATCTCCTGATGGAAAAACTTACTCGGTGCCTGAAGCTGATACAAAAAGGTTTTTACAGCAGGTCCCCGATGCTGTCCCCGCCATTAGAATCAAGATGGCTGATGGATCTGAGTTCTGTGTTCTGGTATCTGAAGTAGATGAGTTTCTGAAATTCTATCAGAATGATCCCTCGATGGAGAAAGAGCGGGTTGCACAGCAGTTCCTTGAAAACGAGAAGGCGGGCATTAAAACCTATTTTGCTTATTTGGAGCAGAAGTTCGGGCTTTTGAAGGCGCAGTACAGGTTAGGGAACATGTATTACTACGGGCACGGGGTTGAAAAGAACCTTGTTGAAGCAGTTCGTTGGTTCCGTAAAGCCGCTGAATACGACAGGGCGCAGTACATGTTGGGACTCAGCTATGCGAACGGCAATGGCGTCGAAAAGAACCTTGTTGCAGCCGCCCGTTGGTACCGTAAAGCTGCCGAGCAAGGATATTCCATGGCACAGTACAGCCTCGGAGCGCTGCTCTATTCAGGAGGCGAAGGCGTCGCAAAAGATTTTAGACAGGCAGTCAGTTGGTTCCGCAAAGCCGCCAAGCAAGGAAACTCCACGGGGAACTATATGCTCGGGTGCAGCTATGAAAACGGGAACGGTGTCGAAACAAACCTTGTTGAAGCTGCCGCTTGGTATCGCAAGGCCGCCGAACAGGGATACTCCATGGCGCAGTACAGGTTAGGGAACATGTATTACTACGGGCACGGGGTCAATAAAGACACTGCCGAAGGCGCTCGTTGGTACCGTAAAGCCGCTGATCAGGGAATGGCCGTGGCGCAGTACATGTTGGGGTATTACTATGATTCTGGGGACAGGGTCAATAAAGACACTGCCGAAGCCGCTCGCTGGTACCGTAAAGCCGCTGAACAGGGAAGTGCTGGAGCACAATACAACCTGGGGTTGTGCTATAAAAACGGGGACGGGGTTGAAAAGAACTCTGTTGAAGCTGCTGCTTGGTTCCGTAAAGCCGCTGAACAAGGAATTGCCGAAGCACAATTCAGCCTCGGGGGCAGCTATGAATACGGGAAAGGGGTTGAAAAGAACCTTGTTGAAGCTGTCAGTTGGTACCGCAAGGCCGCCGAGCAAGGATATGTCATGGCACAGTACTTCCTTGGAAGCAGCTACAGTAAAGGCGAAGGAATCGCAAAAGATTTCAGACAGGCAGCTCACTGGTACCGTAAAGCTGCCGATCAGGGAAACGCCATGGCGCAGAATGCCCTCGGGATCTGCTACGAACAAACAGAAGAAGGCGTCAATAAAGACACTGCAGAAGCCACTCGCTTGTACCGTAAATCTGCCGATCAGGGAAACGCCATGGGGAACTACCTGCTCGGGCACAGCTATGAATACGGGAAAGGCGTACTTCAGAGTGACATCCAAGCATGCATACACTACCTGATAGCAAACGCCCTTGGCTTTGCCTCAACCGGATTCAAGACGAATATGCGCGGACGCCTTTCAGACGTTCAATATGGCGAGGCTCAAAGGTTGGCAAGCGAATGGATGGATGATCTTCGTACACGTCAAGAAAAGGGCGCTCCTCAACGAGATAGGCCAATAGCGATTCGGCAAACGGCCAAGTTGCTCGGCACAGGATCGGGAGTTGTCATAACTTCAGATGGTTACTTTCTGACCTGCGCCCACGTCATTAAAAACGCACGCGAGATCAAGGTTAGGTTTGGGGACAAGACCCACGCCGCCAAACTTGTCCGATCCGATGCCCGCAACGATGTAGCCTTACTAAAACTAGAGGGTGATGATTTCCGCCCTCTGGCCTTGTCGCAGTCCATTCCCTGTATGGGCGACAAGGTCTTCACGATTGGGTTCCCTAACCCGTCCATGCAGGGGGCTGCCTCCAAGTATACAGATGGTTCTATCAGTGCGCTATCGGGTATTTTGGATGACATACGCACTATGCAGATCACGATTCCGGTGCAGGGCGGTAATTCAGGCGGTGCCTTGGCGGACGCCTCGGGTAATGTCATCGGTCTGGTTATGGCCCAACTCAACGCCGTGACGGTTTTCGAGTACACCGGTACTATCCCGCAGAACGTCAACTTCGCCGTCAAGATTAACTATGCCTTACCCCTGATCCAAGCCGTTCCGGGTCTTAGCCGTCGTCTGCCAAAAGCGAAAACAAACAAATCTGGCACATTGCCCATTGACACTGTTGAGGCTGCCACCGGCATGGTTCTTGTCTACTAATGATCGAAGGGAGGGTAGCCACGCGTGCTGCTGTGGCCCGTGTGCTTAAAGAGAAGTCAAGCACGGGGCCGTAACTGGGACTGCCAAAAAGAAAAAGAGACTCCTTGTCTGTCAGAATCTTTACCACACCCCGGCTCTTACTGGGCAAAGGGATGTCAAATACCTCACGCCCCGCAGCAGGGATAATTTTTATACATGGTTCAAATTTGTTTTTTCAAAAGCATTAACGACAATAAGGAGGTTTAAATGAGCATGGAGCCAGCCACTAACCGGGAAGTTTTAACAATGGTCGCCGACGCTATCCAAGGAACTGAAGCGCTAGAGGAATTGGATTGCCCCGAATTTAGTAAAGGAGGCTACATTTTAGGCACTGCGGTTCTAGAGTCGAAGTTTTTACTATTGCATAAATGGATCAAGGTTGATTACCCGAGCATATGGGAAGAACTAGAGACAGACAGGGAAGGGCTTATGGATCTGGCCACTTTAGCTACTGAAGATCCGTGGGGTGGCATTGAAGGGGCAAACAATGAACAAATATACAAGCTGAGCCTGTTTAAAATCCGTTGCTCGTTAAATGTCCTTTGTATGAAGGTCAACGATCGAGACTTGCAGCCCGAAGCGGTAGAGCCTAACGCGGGCAGTGATGATATTAATTTCATAAAAACTACTAGGCAAAGTGGAGAGGTGAAGGAAAGCAACAGCGACACCGCCGCGAATGGATTTAATGAAAAAACAGTAAAAACACCGGCGCAAGCGGACCAGATCCCGATTGGATGCATTTGTAGAGATCTATGGCTAAATAAACACCCTAGAGGGGCAAATAATCCAGCAATTTTTAAATTTAATGACAAAGAATATGCGGTTACAGATTCTAAAGCATGGAAGATTGTAGAAGAGCTTATTTCGAAAAAGGCTTTTGATCCAGATCATGCTAAACTATTGGATAAATACCCACACCCCGGCCAACATTTCAAAGAGAAGAAGCATTTTGATAACAGTAAGTTTTGGCGTGCTGTAGTCAGACCCACAGAAGAACGGCCAAAAAGATGGTATTTGGACTGCTGACAACCGTCCCAACTCTGTCCCTTTTTCACATATCTAATTTTTGTCCACAACCTAGAGACACCCTTTATTTTAAGGGGTGTCTTTTGTTATGTATATATCCATTAAAGTGGGACAGTGTCCCCGCGTCATTTTGCGATTGCGGTTCTCGCTTTTGGAGCTTATAAAAGAAACATAGCAACAGCTAGTGAAACACAAAAAATTACAGAAAGGCACACCATGATAATCGAGGAACGCATTCAAAAACTATTATCAGCCGATGCTGACACGCTGGCGCAGGTTGACAGCATACTGGACGGGAGACCGACCGAGACCACGCCGGGAGATCGGCGCTTGCTAACATTGACCGAAGCCGCGCATGAGTTGAATGTCTCAAGAATGACAATTCACAGGATGTGTGCGGACGGCCGCTTGCCAGTGATCGAGACCAGAAAAGGGAGGCGGCGGATCGCAAGTCAGGCGCTTACAAGTTTTCTGGAAGGCGGTGTGAAATGAGTAAGGGAAGAAAGCACAGAGAGAAAAAAGGCCGCCGGGGCGCGAACTCGGGCGGTCAGAATAATGGAAAAATGAACTTCAATAGTGTTAAGCATATCAAACGCTCGTTTGCGGTGCAACATGTTCCAAATGAAATCAGGATAACAGGGATAGCCGGATTCGATATATTTGATCTTGTTACCGACCAGACGGAATCCTTTACGCGCATTGAATGGCATGGAGACACGCCAACATTTATGAATCTTGAATGGTTGTCAGTTTACATACAGGAACGAAACCGCTTGCTTGAGGTGCTGGCAAATATAACCGGCATTCGCTCAAACACAACGACAGCATTCAACGGCGAACCAATTGAAAACTATACAACGGGAGGGGGGAACAATGGCCAGTAACACGGAACCCGTTAAAAAATCATTGCCGCCCTGGGTGCGGCACGCACGATCAACGCCAACAGCCCCCGATCCTGAAAAGTCCACCCCAGCCGCCGAGCCTGTAGGCTTGCTTGATGCTGCTTTATCTTATGCGCGGCGCGGCTGGCCTGTGTTTCCCTGCGCTCCCTGTACAAAGATCCCGCTACTCAGCAAAAAACATGGTGGTCATGGTGTTGAGGATGCAACGACTGACGTTAAGCAAATAACCGAATGGTGGACTAAGCACCCCGGAGCCAACATTGCGTTGGCATGCGGTAAAGAGTCCGGCGTTTACGTTGTTGACGTGGATCTCGATGAAGAGAAGGGAGTCAACGGATGGGAAACCATGCGGGAACTCAGGGAAGAGGGCAAGGAACTGCCGGCCACAATGATTCAGGATACGCCCAGGGGTGGAGCTCATTACATCTACAAAACCGACAACCCGCCCCGCAACCGAAACAACTTCAAGCCAGAGGGTTGCACTAAAGAAAAATCAGGCATTGATATTCGGTGTGATAAGTATTACATCATGCTTGCCCCCTCGGTACATCCAAACAAGAAGGTGTATAAGTGGCGTAAATCGACTACTGATCTACCTCTTGCTGAGTTTCCCGACTTCATGCGACCTGCTGAAAAGAAGGTTGTGCGCCCGTGGGAAGTCAAGAAACCCCGGCCTAAGCCAATAATCAAAGATAGCGACACCCCTATAATTGAACGCGCACGGCTTTACCTTGCTGAATGTAAGGCGGCTAATCAGGGCGCAGGAGGGCATGACGCGCTGCTTTGGGCTTCAAGGGCTATGGTTATAGGTTTTGGTCTCTCGGACTCCGTAGCGTTGTCCCTGCTGTGGTCTGAATACAATCCGCGCTGTATCCCGCCGTGGGACCAGAATAACCCCGGCGATGTAAAGGACTTCGAACGCAAGGTATACGAGGTGACGAATACACCGAGCACAAAACCGCGCGGCTGGTTGCTTGATGATTATGGGTTACGGGGTGAAGATCCCGCTCTTATGGCCATAGGGCAACGGATACAGGCGGCGCTACTTGCAAGCGCTGAAAGCGGATCAGATTGGGAGCCTTTCCCGCTTGAATGCCTGCCTGATAGTATCGCTACTTTCATAAGGGAGGTTTCACTCTCTCATAATGTTGACCCGGTGGCGGTGGCTTTGCCAGTCCTTGCCGTGATCGCCGCTGCCGCGGGTACCGCGTTTAGGTTAGAACTGAAAGACGGGTTCCGCGTTCCTCCTACGCTGTGGGTTGTCCTTGTAGCTCCTACGGGATCCAATAAGTCCGGGCCGCTTGAGGCGGTTATCGCGCCCATGTGGGACGCTCCACCATTAGCTGATGATGGTATCATTTCACAGTTGACCCAATCAGAATGGGTGATCTGTGATGTCACGGTAGAGGCGGTTATTCCAAAATTGGCCAACTGTGAGCGTGGTTTGCTGCTAAATGGTGAAGAGTTGTCGCAGTGGCTGGAGAGCTTCGACGCATATAAAACGAGCAAGGGAGGCGACCAAGCGAAATGGATACGCTTGTACGACGTTAAGCGTTATTCAATGGACAGAAAGACCAATGGCGAACATGTTGATTTACGCGCGCCTTCCGTGTGTATTGCCGGAGCCATTCAGCCGGAGATGCTAAGCAAGGCCGCCAAACCCGAAGCGCTGGCCAGTGGGTTTCTTGCCCGTGCTTTGGTAGCTATGCCGCCCACAAAAAAAAGAGTCTGGAATGATGAAGGGGTCAGCCCGCTACTTGTAAAATTCTGGCAGGATATAGTAGACAAAATCAGGATCAGGCCGTTTGCGTCGTTCACCGATGATTCAGGTTCGTACGAGCCAAACATTGTATGTTTGAGTTCAGAGGCTTATGTTGAATATAAAGGATGTTATAAACGCGTGGCCGAAAGGGTTCACGAGTCAACAGGGATAGAACGCATTATATCCGCAAAATCTGACACCCATACCGCCCGCTTAGCTCTTGTGCTGCATGTAGTTAAATGCGCTTTAGGTCAAGAGGAATGGGACGCACCATTAAGCGGTGAGACCATGAAGGCGGCTATCTGCCTGGGTGAATGGTTCCTAAATGAGACGTTGCGAGTTTTCCAATGTATATGCTTTACGGCACAGACGGAGAGACGCACAAAATTAGTGGCACAAGTTGAGAAGAGCGGCGGGACATTGTCAGTTAGAGCCCTCCAGAGGTCAAACAGCAACCTTTACCCGACAGCCGACGCGGCGCGTTCTGCATTGCGGGACTTGTCTAAGGCTGGCTTAGGTAAAATGAAGGATGATAAGCTAATAATTTAACCCGACTCAGTCCGACACATAAAGCTCCCGACAGCCTAAACCCAGCAAGTCGGGCGGCAGTGTGTCGGATTGTCGGAGTGTCGGACGGGGGTTTAATAGGGCGCAACAGGTAAAAAGGTTATATATCCGACAATAACCCGACACTTAACAGGCGTTTACCCGACAGAATACCGACAGAAGGTATTCATTCATACGACATATTACCGACAAAAAGGCTTATATATTTACTAATGACACTCCGACACTCCGACAAAACAGGGGGGGGTAGCTCGCTCCGTGCCTGATCTGCGCGCGCGAGAGAGAATATGTTTCGGATGTTTCGGCAATGTTTCGGCAACCACAACACCGGAAAACATAATAATTCACTCTGTAACAGCGTATTGAATATACCCTTTAGAAATGACAAAAACCCCGTTTCTATTGGGTTATTCCCATAAAACGAGGCTGGTAATCTGGTGGGCGGTGAGGGACTCGAACCCCCGACATCCTGGGTGTAAACCAGGCTCTCTAACCAACTGAGATAACCGCCCTTAAAAATAGTCAGGCTAATATAGCGTTTATGGTGTTTCAAATCAAGCCCGCATTTGGTTTTTCTAAGAAAACGTTTCAGATCTGAATGTTTATATGATAACGTGAATAAAAATGAAAAGGATTTTATATATTCTGGAGGCGGTTGAGGGTGGAACCTGGCGGCATCTGGAGGATCTGCTGGCCGGGGTTGATCGCTCGCGTTTTGATTGCGAGGTGGTGCTTTCTTTTGAACGGAGAAGGATTGATAAAGAGCGGCTGGAGGCATCGCTGCTGAATCTGGGTATGCCGCTATATAGTCTGCCGTTGAAACGCCGGGTGGCACCGTTGGCGGATCTATCTGCTTTAATTAGAATTGTACGGTTGATTAAAGCGCGTAAGCCCGATCTGATCCATGCCCACAGCTCCAAGGCCGGTATCCTGGGTCGGATGGCAGGACGTTTGACGGGGGTTCCGGTTGTATATACTCCGCATGCCTTTGCTTTTCTAATGCAGGGGCATGGCTGCAGAGCCGGTTTCTACAGGTGGGTTGAGCGATGGGCTGCGGCTCTGACATCTGCCTTGATATGTGTTTCGCGTCAGGAGGCTGCGGAGGCGCGGGCTCTGGGATACAGCGATGGCTGTATCCACTATATACCCAACGGGATTAAGCTGGCCGGGTTCTGGATGGCACCTGCAGTCAAGGATTCTGTGCTTAAACTGGGCTTTTTTGGTCGAAGCACCGCGCAGAAAGGCGATGATACATTTGTACGGCTGATTGCTGAGCTCAGAGGACGGGAGATCGATGTCGAGGGGTTTATGTATGGTTTTGAGAGCGGTTCCGAACGATTGATCAGGGCTGTATCCGCAAAGCGTATGGGGCTGCATATTCATCTGTGCGGACCCATTCCGCAGAGCGGGGTGGTGGAGCAGATGCGGCAGATGGATGCGGTAGTGATGCCCTCGCGCTGGGAGGGTCTGCCCTACGTGTTGCTGGAGGCTCTTGCGGCTGGTGTGCCGGTGGCGGCATACTCAGTGGGTGGGGTACCTGATGTCGTAGAGAATGGAAAGAGTGCAATGCTTGCGGAACCCGGCGATTTTAAGGGATTGGTAGAGTGTATTGCTCAGATGCGGGGAGTTGATTTGCGTCGCAAGCTCTCTGCGGGCGGAAGAGAGGCCCTGCAGAACTTTAGTCTGGAGCAGATGATAAATCAGACCGAGGCTGTTTATGCTGAGTTGCGAAGCTAGAGCCTGTCCGAAAAGGGTCCATGCCCTGAAATGGCTTCACATACAGCATTTACAGTTATTCAAAGCCTTTTGCTGTAGCCGAGTTCCTTGAGCTCGGACGCACTACCCACGAAATTCTTCAAATAACCAAACATAAAAAAACACGCAGCTGAAATTAAACAGCGGCGTGTCCTTTCAAATTGTATCGGAGATTAGTTTGTTCAGGCCTGAGCGGCAGCAACTAACTTTTTAACCTTTGTAGGGCGCATAGCAAGCACGCGTACCTCTTCCGGCTGCATCTTCTTTACAATAGCGCTATCCATTCCCATCTTTACCAGGCGGACGCGTTGTACCTTGACGCGCTGTGCTTTCTCAGCAGGTGTCTTAATTGGGCGTGTACGCGGTTTCTTATTAAATTTGCGTGCTTCTCTAGCCATAAAATACTCCAAATCGTTCTATTCATCTCAAAAGTCGTTTAATAATGCATTATTTTGTCGCGTTTTGCAAGTCTGTGTTTGAATTATTTTTTAAAAAAACCTCAAACTGGACATTTATGTGTGTGGCTGTTATAAATCAGGTATGAATGAAGAGCAGAAAATTTGGATTGAAGCACTGAGGCGGTTAAATGAGCTGGATCAGCTTTTGGGGGACCAGTCAAAGCGTGGTATTGCAATTGATGAATGCCGGCAGTGGATCGAACAGCAGGTGGGGGTACCGCGTCTGGCAGCGCTGGCCCCGCTTATTGTCCCTGCTCTGGATCGACGTCAGCTCTGGAGTGTGCTGGTTCCCGTTGAACGGTCGGTGACCCGCCTGCGCATTACAGATGTTGATATTTTAGATTCAGATTTGCCTGAGGGGAGCAGGCAGGGTGCTTTGATGCCGGTGACAGTTGTGGTGGATTCCATCCGTTCAGCTTTTAATGTTGGCGGTATACTGCGTACCGCTGAGTGTTTCGGAGTGGCAGAGGTTATTCTTTGCGGATATACCCCGCTACCCGATAATGCCCAGGTGGCCAGAGCCGCTTTGGGAGCGGACCAGCTCGTAAAATGGCGCTATGTTGAGAAAATCAGGGATGCAGTCAGGGAGCTGAATGAATCAGGTGTCTCTTGTTATGCCCTCGAAACAGTTGCTGGTTCCCCCTTGGTAGGCGAGGTTGAATGGAGTTTTCCGGGTGCGTTGGTTCTGGGCAATGAAAGGTTCGGCCTTGATCCTGATGTGATCGGACTCTGCAAAAGTGCGGTAAGAATTCAGATGTATGGTGCCAAAAACTCACTGAATGTGGTCAGCGCTTTTAGTGTGGCGGCGCATCAGATGCGGCAGCAGGTGGATGAGTGCGAGAAGTTCTGAAGTGCTGAAAGATTGCTTTGCTTTTTTTTGCCCGCGACCACCGAAGGTAGAGGCTGGCGCGAAGCGACGGCAACGATCCCACTTAGCGGGAGAGAGCCAATCTCCACGAAACGAAGCGTAGCGAAGTAGGGCCTTGCGTAGCGAGGCAATGGAGCCCGTAGGGCAAAATGGCAATCTTTTGCGTTTGTAATTTTTTTTGGTCTTCCGCAGAATCTGTGGGTCAGGATGTGCTTCTGTGCCCCTGACTATGCCTGGGAGATTTGCGTGTACGAGTAGGTGTACGAGTACGGTGTTTGCGGTCCTGACCTGTCATCTTCCCTTCAGATTTCGTTCCCACGCCACGAGCATCCAACATCGAATATTCAACGTCGAAGGGGAAATGCCTACGAAGACCTCTTTAACTCGATGTTCGATTTTGAGCGTTCGATGTTGGGCGTTCAATTCTTGCAGAGTTATTGCCGTCTGGTACACCTTCAGGTCCTTCGTGGTCAAATAGTGATCTCATCATCGAAGTCCGTACTCGTACACCTACTCGTACACGCAAATCTCTCTTAATCTACACTCAAAATATCTTGTTACGAGATAGTCCTATACCATCAAAACCGTGAAATACCGCCAAAAACTCCCAGAACACACGAGATCCCGCGATCCGCCACGCCATATCTTACCCACACATTCTGCGGAGGAGCCATTTTTTTAACGCTGACTTGTGCGTCATAGTCCCGCGTGCGGGACGACGACGTATCGCTAAAAACTAAAAGCGCAGAGGCCTGTTGCTTGATGTGATAACAACAATCATAGGCGCTGAAGCTTGAACAACATACCTGATGTATACCAGACCCGTATGTTGTTCACGCTTCAGCGTGTCCACTCTCAACTCTCAATTCTCAATTCATCACTCATCACTCATCACTCATAACTCTCAATTCATAATTCTCTTTCGTGAAGGTCGGCTGTTTGACTTTGTCATCACAATTTAGTACCGTGATAATGATTCAATTAAAGAGGAGAAAAGTAGTGAAAAAGTTTGTTTTATTGAGCGTTATTATGTTTGCGTCGCTTCTGTTTGGAGCATCTCATCCCAATATTATCGTAATTCTTTCGGATGATATGGGATACTCGGATATCGGATGTTATGGAAGTGAAATTCGTACTCCGGTTTTGGATGGTCTGGCGAGCAATGGTCTACGGTTTACGCAGTTTTATAATACCGGCCGCTGCTGTCCCACCCGGGCCACACTTCTGAGTGGTCTTTACGCGCATCAGGCGGGGGTTGGTTTCATGATGGGCAATGACAATCTGATCGGTTACAAGGGTGACCTGAACAAGGAGTGTGTAACTATTGCCGAAGCCATGAGACCGGCAGGCTACAGCACCTATATGGTTGGTAAATGGCATGTTACTCCCAATGACAAAGATCCGGATAAGCATAATTGGCCATTGCAACGGGGCTTTGACCGTTTTTATGGAACCATTCACGGAGCCGGTTCGCTCTGGGATCCCAACAGCCTTACACGTGATAATGCATTTATTGCACCGGATTCCGATCCTGAGTATAAACCTGAGCAGTTTTACTATACCGATGCAATCAGCGATAATGCATCCCGCTACATTAAGGAGCATGATAAGAAGAAGCCCTTCTTCATGTATGTGGCCTATACCGCAGCCCACTGGCCGATGCATGCCCCGGATGAAGAAATTGCAAAATATAAGGGGGTCTATGACAGAGGGTATAAGGCAATTCGCGATGCGCGTTATAAAAGAATGATTGAGCTCGGTGTAATCAACCGCAAGGCGAAGATGTCGAAGCAGGTTGGTGACTGGAGTAAGGTTCAGAACAAGGAGTGGGAGTCTCGCTGCATGGAGACCTATGCAGCCATGGTTACCCGCATGGATACAGGCATTGGAACCATTATGGACGCGCTTAGAAAGAGCGGTCAGATTAATAACACGTTGCTTATGTTTTTGCAGGACAACGGGGGGTGCCAGGAGGGCTTTGGCAGAAGGGTGCGCAAGAATAAGTCTTTTGATGGAAAGCCGCGTGCTTCCAGTCCACCTCTCGCTCCAATGAAACCGGGGGAGCTGCAGGTGGATATGGTTCCTCGGCAGAGTCGTGATGGATACCCTGTTCGTTATGGTCCCGGAGCTATGCCCGGGCCGGCTGATACCTTCATCGGTTATGGTATCAACTGGGCTAATGTTTCCAATACTCCGTTTCGTCAGTACAAACATTTTGTGCATGAAGGCGGTATCTCTACCCCGATGATTGCTCACTGGCCATTGGGAATCAAGGCTAAGAATGAATTGCGGTACACCCCTGCACACCTGATTGACATTATGGCAACCTGCGTTGACCTTGGTGGGGCTCAATACCCTGAAAAATTTAATAGCGTTGATATTCAGCCTATGGAGGGTATCAGCCTGGCCGCCGTATTTTCAAAAGATGAAATGAAGGAGCACCATATTATGTTTGAGCATCAAGGTAATGCGGCAATCAGGATCGGACGCTGGAAGCTGGTCGGCCAGAATGTGATGCTTCCTGATGGAACAAAGAGCGACAAGTGGGAGCTCTATGACATGGAGAACGACCGTTCCGAGTTGAACAATCTGGTTAATGCCAATCCTGAGCGCTTTGAGCAGATGCGTAAGCTCTTTGAGAGTGAGGCCAAACGTGTGCGTATGCTGCCCTCCATACATGGCCGGGCGAAGGTGAAGAAGAACAAAGGCAATAAGAAATAGTAACATCGACGAAGCCTGGAAGTGGCGATTGAGAATGGAGTCAAGACAATTGCCTTCCCTGAAATTTCGACTGGTGTTTATCGCTATCCGAAAAACCAGGCCTGTAAGATTGCATTGAACACAACTGCCGACTTCTTAAACGAGCACCGGGAAATCGAGAGAGTAATCTTTGTCTGTTTCAGCCATGGTGATTACAAGATGTATCAAGAAGCGATCTCCAAAATGCAAGCATAGCTGGAATGAGCTGAGCCCAAAAACCTGACCCGCTTTCAATGAGATTATCGCTGGATTCTGCCCGGTCTTTTGGGGACTATAATCCACCGGATACCGGCGGATATACTGTGCTGCTTAGTATTTCCGCCGGTATCCGGTGGACGAAACGGGTAATTAGTTTGCAGAAAATTTTTCTCCTGTTTTTTCCTATGCAACGCGAAGCGTTGTTGTCTATAGAATCAACTTCTGCAACAAAAACCAAGGTTTCGCAAAACGTAATTTAGTTGTGACACCGCTGCTTCAGATGGTATGCTATTACTTTTTGTGGTCCTGAAATAGGTGTCTTTTTGAAAAATCTTGAAAAACTGTTCCTTTCACTGCTTCCCGCTGATATTGATTTCTGCTCGTTTCGTTACCATGCGGAGGAGGAGGAATCCGTCGTTGTGAGGCAAAACGTCATGCAACCGATCGGTATTAGCCGTTCGGCCGGGGCGATGCTTACGGTGGTCGAGAACGGGGGGCTTGGTTATGCGGCCACGGCCGATCTCAGTCGAAAAGGAATTTCAGCCGCGATTGAACATGCCCGCGAGTGGGCCCTTGCCAGCGCGGCACGTAGCGTTATTGATTTCAGCAAAGTGGCATGGCCGCAAACGAAGGGTGAATGGCATGGAATCGAGCGTCAGCCGTGGGACGATGTTTCTGTCGCGGATCGAATCGGGATCGTGATGGATCATGCCCGGCAACTTAATGTTGATGACCGTATCGTAGATTGGAGCGCGGCGTTGCACCGGATAAAAGTTGAGAGCCTTTACGTCACAAACCAGGGCGGATCAGTCCATCAGACCTTTTTCTATATCATGCCGCGTCTGGAGGCAACGGCCAATGATGGAAAGCGAACGCAGACAAGGACTCTGGGCGGACAGGGGACCTGCATGCAGGGCGGATTGGAGGTGCTGGACGCAACCGGCTTCACATCCTGTGCACGTGAAATCGGAGAGGAAGCCGTGGCTTTGCTGGAATCGTCGAATTGTCCTACCGGAAAAATGGATGTGGTTCTCGATCCTGACCAGATGATGTTACAGGTACATGAGTCCCTTGGGCACCCGCTTGAGCTGGATCGGAT
>Ga0307990_1001257_pt1 | contig 21543 bp, 21 predicted proteins | sample EllFjometagen129_FD_203168 | JGI IMG/M metagenome (GOLD analysis project Ga0307990, IMG submission 203168) | Marine microbial communities from Ellis Fjord, Antarctic Ocean - #129 | ecosystem: Environmental > Aquatic > Marine > Unclassified | place: Southern Ocean | collected 2014-10-08
TTATATAACAGTGATGCTTCTTGGTTGGAAAGATCCCCAAAATCAACAAATTCCAATAAAGCTGTATCCTTGATAGTGGAGAGGGCTTGTTCTGGGTCCTGTTGTCCTGGCAGTTCAACCAGGATGCGACGGTCTCCAGCGATCTGTACCACAGCCTCACTGACCCCCAGTCCATTGACGCGGTCTTCGATGATCCGCCGGGCGGTCTGCATATTTTCTGCTGTTACTTCAATATCCGGTGGTAAATCTGCCTCCAGCAATGCCTGTACGCCGCCAACCAGATCCAGCCCCAATTGGATTTTCAAGTCCTTGTCAAAACTGCCCAGGTGAATACCAGGATGATTGGGCAGGTTTATATAGATCGAGAGGGCAAGCAGGATAAGTATGGGAATAATCCAGCGCTGATTATGTTTCATGAGTAAGGTATTACCTCCCGTTCTCCAAAAAAATTATCCAAAAGAATTATAATCAGAGATTAAATGAATCAGCTGACCAGCCAAGTTTATACTCCTTCTTGAGTAGAAAGTCAAATTAGTCGGGAGGAATATTAAAGTGAATAGATACCGGGAAAGGATGTGGTGTTTATTCCCGGAGTATAAATTTTATATATTCAAGACAAGTTCATCACTCATTTAAACTGAAGGACGCACAAAATTTACACACTGGAATCCTATAATGAGACATACTGCAGGGGTGGCATTTCACAGCCTTCCAGTATTATCACGAATCCTCGTGATAATGGATCCAATCCAGCTTACAGTTAAGGTTGATGAAAGAAATATCCAACATTTATCCCAGTTAGAATTCCGATTGCTTTCTGTGCTTCTGACCTATGCGGGTCAAATTATTCCCACAGATAATATTGGCGAACATGTCTGGGAGTGTTGTGGAGATCGAAATCGGGATTTTGTGTGGGGATTGGTCCAACGATTACGGTCGAAAGTTGAGCTTGATAATAAATTTCATGTGTATTTTACTAATAAAGTAAACTTCAATAGCCTTTTAAACCTCAGGGGTTTTCAATACTTCCTAGCGGTTTTTCATCATACATTTGATAACAACCTGTCTTTCAAAGAATCCATATTGATACCAAGTAGGAATTGAACCGTTATCCCCCAGGTACTAGGTTCAAATCCTGTCGGGCCTAAACATAAACCGTTATTCATTTTGAATAGCGGTTATTTTATAGATTATTTGCAGATCAATGGATATCAGGAAAAACTGCGTAAAAATAATAAGATAGCTTGTTTTATGCAAAACTTTATCGCGAATGCCCTTCATCGCAAAGTCTAAAATAAGGTGAAATTATATTATTACCCTATCAATTAGGGAAATTATGGTCCACGCCTAGGTTTCAACACTTCCATTTTTCTGTCTAAATAAGGAGTTTTCAGTCAGCTTCTGAATTAATTGATTATATTCAAATGCATGAATATCTTTTGCTGCTTCTGGTAAGAAGCTATGGAGTCCGAGTCCTGGCATGATGTTGATCTCTAATACATAACGAGCGGTATTATTCATTCGTATATCAACTCTACTATAATCATGAGCTCCAACAGCATCAAATGTCCTGCTTGCCAAGTCGATAATTTCATTACGTATTTTTATATCCTGTACGGGTTTTGTCCTCTCTGAATCTTTTTGGGCAGACTCATAACTGAGAATTTCATTGGGTCCAGCCATTGCTTCGAAGTCAATTTCTATAGGTGTGAAAAGTCTGATCTCACCGTCAATGATCCCCACACTGAACTCTCGCATACCTTCTCCAGTGATATATTCTTCGACAAGGGCTGGTTGATGATGTTCATTTATAATGCGATTGATGATTTTTTCCAGATGGGCATCGTCGTAAACAAAAGAATCTTCTCGAATACCAATATGGCCTCCTTCGCTGATTGGTTTGACAATCAAGGGGTAACCGATTCTTATTGCCCGATCACTATTCTCAGCTTTTGCTCCGTTTGCGACAAAATACCTTGGAGTTGATATTTGGTGTTTAATTAATATATCTTTTGTTCTTGCTTTATTAAGGCCGATGGCAATCGCTTTAGCACTCGACCCGAGATGTTGAATTTTCAAGTCTTCAAGTAAGTCGGGTAGGAAACCCACTTTTTTTTCTTCATCCAGGTATTCGGCGATATTAAAAACAAAAACCTGTTTGCCACTTTCACGCTTCAGCTGGTTGATGAATTCGCGTAATTCTTCAGGATTTTTAGTATTAATAGACCTTACACGCCATTTTTCTCTCAAACTGTTCTCTATCAATTTGAACGTTTCTGGATTACGCCAGGGTTTATTTGTATATGATTTAATTAAGGCTATTTCCATAAATTTTCCATCTATGTCCTGAAAGGTAAACTTGGATATTATTCTTTCCGGGATAATTTAATTTAGTGTTTTTTCGGAAAGATCAACAATGTCCACAGGCGGGGTTACCTGTGTGATTTGACCTTTCCTATTAGTTTCGCGAGCTTCTTCAACGCGGGATACTGATATGGGAGCCAGTTTTGGATGCCGTGCGTGAAGTGGCAATTGATGTGTTGACCGCCCGGTTACATAGCGTGTTAACTCACTGACACTTAGGTGCTTGATACCCAACCGGTCCATGGTGCGACCCCGGCGCCAATAATCGGTTTGGTGAGCAATACAGGCCAGGCGAATGATACTTTCCATGCCGCGTACTGAAACACCATAATGATTACCCAGCGATGCTATTGGCACAAGACTCATAGGAACATCTTCAGTGATGTAGCGGTGGGTTAGAGTGGGAGGCGCATTGATACCTCGATAACCAAGATGGTTATGAATGGCATCATGGAGATTGTCTCCGTCAGCGTTATAGGCCATCTTGAGCCACTCTCTGGCTGTAATCGCTCGCACGCCAACGGCGGATGCGACGGTCACGCGCTCACGATCTAAAACTTCCATAAGGTGTGCCACCGTGGGCGTAACACCCTCTAGGTAAAATTGAAATCCACCTTTTGTGGATTCTATCCACCCTGCATTGAGCATGCTAATTGTCGGATGAAAAATAGCTCCGATATTGTTGATGCCGGTTTGGAGTACGTCACCCCCATCAATAAACTGGGGATATGCAGATGCTAATTTTCCTAAAACTCTGGATGTTTCTGTGGCTGGTAAAGCGGCAAGGGGTACGGCATCTTTGATGCGAAAAATGCGAGCCTGGGCCGGCCCATCAGACCGAGATGCATAAATAAAAGTTTGCGTTTCAGCAACTGTTACGCTATTCTGACAGCCTTCTTGATCGAGCACACGATTGAATTCAATTGCACCCATGGTGCGACCCGGATTGAGTACCACGATTTGCCCTGCCTGGAGGTATGGTGCAGCCTTCCGGGCAAGATCATAGTGGGCATAAGCCGGTGTTACGATCATCGCGATATCACAGTTTTCAATTGCGACTTTCATATCTGATGTGATCCGAGCTAACTCCCCGAATCCTCTCGGGCCAGCAGGGTCTTGGCTTTCTAATGTTATGCCCCCCCGGGCCTGTATTGCAACAATATTTTCTAATGTGCGATTATAGAGCGTCACTTCAAAACCCATGATTGCAAGATGGGCGGCCATGGCCTTCCCCCCATTGCCGGCTCCAATTACTGTATAACGTGTATTATTTTTTTTCATTAACTTCTCCTATTATTCGATCCAGACAAGGATGGAACTATAAACTTGAAATTCGTTCCTTCTCGCTGATCGGATTTTGAGTACCTGGATCAACTGCAATACAAGCCCCTCGATAATCAATTTTGCTGGTGATTATCCCCCGTCCAAAGGGGTTATTCTTGAGTTGGGGGGCATCTAAAATGCCAATTTTGACAGCCTGTGACAGGGTGCCCACGTCTGCCAAAGGATCAGTCGTACCTTGAGGAGCTATCCGCTGAATCTCATTAATGATGACAGCTGCTTCTTGGGTTAATTCGAGCACTCTTTTTTGAATATTCTCGTCCTGTGTCATATCTGGTCCTCCCAAAGCATTCTCAACGGCTCGCTTTGCCAGCTTGCATGATTCGATCACATCTGCAGCCGTTGCGGCATGATCTGCTTCGGTATATCCCACAACGTGCAAAATGTGGGGACGAAGAGCCATTTGAAGATAAACGCTAGCAGCTAAATGGGCACGGGCAGCATCAACATCAACAGGATAGCTCAGTAGCCCGGTCCGGGTCTGCCTCCAAATTCGAAAATCTGGACCAGCAAGCGGGTGGATCAATTTAAGTACAGCTAACATTTTGGCAAGATCCATAGCGTCCGTTAAGCCAGGTGGACTGTTAAACATCATCTGAGCTATGTAATCCTTGACCCCAAAAGCCCGTGCGTTATAAGCAGAAAGATAAGCCGCCACAACAAATATGACATCCGGAGCGTCGCGCATGCCCCAGTGATGAGGTTCATTGACCTCGACGGGAATGGAACGTTCCCCATACCAGCCCATCAGGTTTTGATGTTCTCGAATTGAACCTGGTAAATCCCAAGGTCCGCGTCCATCCATTTGATTGAACCAGAACAGCGGGATTGCGCTCCAGGCGATCTGGATGGTTTCAACATACATCTCAGCCAGTTGGATGAAATTATCTGTACCTGTATAGGTACGCAAAAGTGGGTAGTTGCCTTGACGCGTAGCTTGATATAGCGAACGATAATCTTCAGGGGTGCGGACCGGAACGCCCCCAGCACCCCGGCGGTTTGGATCTTGTCGCTCAGGATGAAAGAAATTTTCCTGAGCTTCCTGGTCAATCCCAAGAGATATCACATCTACAATTCCAGATTCAGATATTTCCTGGATTCCGCTGCGTGTCGCATCAAAGTCTGGTAATCCAAAATGATGACGGATGAGGGGGTAGGGAGATTTCCATTTTATACGTTCAATGGTTGATTGTGGAAAATCTTGTTTTGTATGGCTTGGATTCTCAATTCCCTTGAGATAGGCCGATACTTGATCTGCTGTTGCGTTTCCATCAAAACAGGCGTTGAAAAAACCTAAGGCTTTAGCACCCTTAACTACCGGTGGTGTACCGCCAAATACGAAACGGGTCCCATGTTCGCGTAAGTCATCTGCTGCCTCGGCGAATTCTCCCAATAATCGTGCGCCAGTTTCAGGGGTCAATCGGTAGGAAACACCGACTAAATCCGCTTTTTCACGAATTGAAATCTCAATGAATTCATCAATGGATACGGCCGGCCCTAAGAATACAGTTCGCCATCCGGCTTGTTCAGCCAAACGCAAGAAGTTAGTAACGCCAGCAACATGAACACATTCACCCAAAGCACCAGCTATGACAGTTTTCATTTATTCATCATCACCATTTTAAATGTCATGAAAGCATCCTGATCCAAGAAGGATCTCGTTGGTAGACGTGACAACTGGGGCTAAGATTTCTAGCCCGGGAGATTGAACAATTTGAGCAGATTCTTGATTCCAAGCAGCTCAATACTTGACAATATTTTGAATTTGACGTTCAGGGTAATCGAACACAAAAGGAAATAACCTGGTTTACTTCACACCCACATGTGGTCGGTATTGTTGACCTGTATTTCGAAATTCCTGATATAAATCTCGCTAATTTCCAAGCCCCCTAATCTGCGAGAAGTGAATATAGTATAACACATGGCCTATTCTGCAAATCCAAACCAATCCCGATGTAGCGTTCGTCTGACCCTTGTCGCTCATGAAGCATGACTGCTATTCAAATAGAATAGTGGTTTTGTTATATATAATATGAGTAAGGGGATATCAAGCCAAACGACGCGCGAATCAAAGTGTGAGTGTTAAACAAGAAAGGAAAATAAAAGATGCGAGATGAAAATAGTATTACAAGGGCCTTTGATTTTCTTTATAGCCATGCTCAAGAGAGAAAATCTTTCTCGCTGGCACAATTTTCATCTGAAACTGAGTGGAGTATCACTGAAGCTCAAGAGAATATTACCAACCGCCTTAGTGACATCGTTAACCAAGAAGGGGAGGAGTATTTTGCTAAACCGGAAATCCTCAGGGTCCGTTTAGCCGATTTTAATGAACTCCTGCATCAGAAAAAACGGTTGTTTACAGACTATATCCTAGAGGTATCGCCAAGTATTTTGATGTATGAGTTTTTTATGCCCCTATCCCGTGAAGATAGATTGCGCGAAGCACTTGAAAATTTGTTCTATCGCGATACGATCGAACAAAGAATCCAAGAAATTGGCTTTACCAAAATTCGTGATGGCTTAAAATTATCTCCGGATCATTCTGAAGATAAAATCAAGCAGCTGATCTTTGATTTTATGGAGAGCACGATAGGAGGCTATTCGATCTATATGGTAAATGGGCGATATCGAGCAGATTCGCTAGCCTCACGTGAAGAAGTAAGTACTCGTCCTTTCGCATACGGTCCATATATTGTGGACGAAACGACGGCAATCGTGAGATTTGTATTACCTGTAGAAACTGCAGCTGGTAATTTTGAATATGGTGAGGTATTGGAACCTGCCTCAATTGCAATAGTCACCCAGGAGCGAGCAGATTTGGTGCGCTGGTTATTTTTGAATTTCTTCGCGGAAGCAATCATCCGGGTGATTCAAACGGAAGATGAAATTTGGTTACTTGAATCGGGTATGCGAAGTGCGTTCTATAAATGGGTGAAGCGTAGTGATTAGCATTTATGGCGACTGACTAAGGCTGCTGAGGCCTGCCGTTTCCTGATTGAACTGGATACACTTCAATGAGATGCCGGTATAGATCTGTTCTCGTTCGAGATTGTTCTTGTTAAATTCCATTGAGATATTCAAAGCGAATACTAGATATATACCTCTATTGTGGTTTATTAATTTTTGATAGATCATCTATTTGATAAACTTATCCTGACCAATTAAAGAGGATAAGCTCGCTGGACAAGATTGGTTGTGATCCAAATAAATTCTGTACCGAAATGCCCCAGGAAAATTCCCCCAATAATGTGGTCAGTAGGCTCATCCAGGATCAAGGCCGCTGGGCTTTTTCATAGATGAATAATTATCGTTGGAGGAATTTATACATAAAAGTGTTGCTGCTATTGATCAGGGAACAACAAGCACGCGTTGATTTATCTTCAATCATCGGGGTGAACCCATTGGTGTTCATCAACTTGAGCATGGGCAGATCTTACCCCAACCAGGCTGGGTTGAACATGATCCGCTTGAAATCTGGATTAATACCCAAAAGGTCATTCAGGAAGCATAGCGCAAAGCAGGTGTAACCGCTCGGGATGTCACTGCGGTCGGAATCACCAATCAGCGGGAAACAACACTGGTATGGGACAAACTTACCGGCCAGCCCTTCCATAATGCAATCGTCTGGCAGGATACCAGGACTGATACGATCATCAATAATCTGGCAGAGACAGACGGCAAAGATAGGTTCAGGGAAAGAGTGGGGTTCCCTTTGGCTACTTATTTTTCAGGTCCGAAGATCATGTTGATGCTGGAGAACATCGAAGGACTGCAGCAGGCAGTATCAGAGGGGAGGGCGATATTTGGCAATATCGATTCCTGGTTGATCTGGAATCTGACAGGTGGCCCGGACGGGGGAAAACATATTACGGAGGTGACCAATGCCAGCCGAACAATGTTGATGAATCTAAATATCCTCGACTGGGATAATGAACTTTGTGAGATCATGCCATTCAATTATTTAGATAATTTACCTTATGCACCCCAACACTTGAGTCCGTTTCATTCCCTGTCTTTTATTGCCCACAAGAAATTTTGTGAAATTTATAATATAAATCCATAATACTGTGATTTATGGTATGCTTTCTATACTATTTACTGTTTTCTATTTTAGAGGTGTACATGACGAATAAAAGAATCGTACCTCTGTTTATATTGTTAGTTGTTATCCTTTCTGCTTGTTCTGCCCAACCAACGACGCCAACATCATTATTAAATTCAACCGCCCCCGAATTTCAGCTGGATAATACAAGCGGAGGGCAGACCAAATTATCTGATTATCAAGGAACTCCTGTCCTGCTCTTTTTCCACATGGCTGTGGGTTGACCGCCCTGCATGGAGCAAATCGTTGATTTGCAAAACAGTCCGGATTTTCAAGCCCTCAATGTCCAGCTGATCAGCATCGCCCGGGACTCAATAGCTGAAATGGCGCCGGAAGTCCAAAATCTAGGTATCACATCTGTTCCAGTTCTTAGTGACCCTGAGTTAGCTGTTTCAGAAACCTATGATGTGCTGCAATGGGCCATAGAAAATGGTGAGCCCAGCCATACTTTTATCCTAGTAAACGAGGAGGGGGGAATTGCCTGGATCAAGGATTATGGTGCACCCGATAATCCTAATCGAACAATGTATGTCGAAGTTGAGGAATTAGTACGATATATTAAAGCCAATCTTGGGAATTAATTTCCTGTGGAGGATGAATGAAAAAGAATAATCTGCTCTGGATTCTAGGTATTATTTTGATTGTTATCTTGTTGGGTGCTCCCCGGTTGATGTATGGCGGACGCGGCAGCTACATGCATTCAGGATACAGCGGCATGATGGGGACCTCCATGATTGGAAATGGCATGGGTGGTTTCTTCTGGTTAGTGCCCGCCTTGCTTTTGGTTCTGGTTATCGCGACTGGTGTTTGGCTGGGAAACCAGCTATCCAACCGGGAACGACATCAGGCAATTACCTGTCCATCCTGCTCCAAAACTGTCGAATCGGATTGGCAAACTTGTCCCCACTGCAGTGAATCACTGAAATAAAGTCTTGAAATTAAAAGAATAAACCTTTCATAATTTTCAGGCATTAAACAAAAAACTCCGCTCAGCGGAGTTTTTTGTATTCCGGGAAATCTTCCTGCACTAGAGAGTCAGCAGCCAAATACCCAGGCCGGCAAAAGCCAAACCGAAAGCATAAAAGAATATTTCAGTTCCTCGTTCACCCAGGTTTTTAACAAACCACTGAACTTTGGAAATGCCCCAGAGTTTTTCAGGTTTCTTGATCGTAAACCAGAATACAACCCCGGTATAAGCAAAAGCCAGAAGTGCAAGTAGTGGATACCAATTCATCATAATCTCCTTAAATAATTACTATAATATTAGGCAGTTAACCCTGCCCGAATTTTGGGTGCCAGAATTACATATACAATACCTGATAATACCAGCACTATGGTTGTGTAAAAAATGATCTGCGGCCAGGTGGCGGTATAGGATAGGATGGCTTCATTCCCTTTATAGGTCCAGTAGAAGGGGATCCAATAAAAGAGGATCTGCCATTTATCACTCAATACTTCCACGGCTGCAACGGCTGCACCAATCGGCAGGAATAAGGTCTTTATGCCTGCCGCGGCATTCATAATATCGTCATTCACAACCCCCTGGATAAAACCGATCACCACACTAAGCAGGGTCACCGCCCCAATTGCTATCATGGTTTGGCCGACATTCACATCCCCGTACCCAGTGATCCAGAGTAGTGCGATTGATCCATACACAGCCAGGAATATGCCCATCAAGCTTTTTCCAAAGACAAACCCCGTCCGTGATAGCGGACTGACATTGATCGCGCTGACCGTATTGTCCATCTTCTCTTCCACGATATTGATCGAGATCAACATCCCACCCAGGACTGAAGTCATCAGCAAGGAAATATTCACCAGCATCTTCTTCAGAGGTGGTTCTGTGCGGCCAAATGATTCAAATTCAGCCGTAGTTTCTTCCACGTTTAAATCCAGCCCATGGAAACTATTCAACATTTTTGCATATACCAATACACCCTCAGGTTCATTGCCCTGGGCCAGAATTTTTGAGTTTTCTCCTTCAGGGAGAACTGCAACGATATTATCGCGTTCTTCCAACCGCTTTTCCACTTCCCCTAAATTAGAAAAAAGTTCGATTTTAGCAAACTGTTCCAAATATAGAACTTTTGCAGGATCGTCAGATTCTAGCATCGCCAGGCTCACCGTGGTGTCATTTACACTGGGAGCCAGGGCATTAATGGCAAAACCGAATATAACAGGGATTGCCAGGATATAGAGGGGTAAAAAGTCACGCGAATTGACCTTTAGATCTCTCATAAATATCGACCAAATTTTTTTCAACATATCAGACCACCTAAATTGTGAGTGTCTTTTTAAACCGCATATTGGCAAATAGAAATAAAACCAGGCCGGCAATAAAAAATCCAAATGAAGCCATCAGGATATAGGACATATCACCACCAGGAAGCAATATTTCCTTAAACCCCTCCAGCATCGCATAAGTTGGAATATACTTCATCCAGATTGGATCCCAGGTTGGGATGAAATAAGCGATATTGGGCAGCATCAGAAGTATGACCAGTCCAAATAAGACCCCAAATGAATGGGTGATGTCATCAAAATAACTGGCGATGACCAATCCCAAAGCCGAGGCTGCGAACCCTGTACCCAGTAAAAACACGAACATGCCCAGATAATTTGCCTGTGTTCCTATGACCGGGATAGTGATGATCAGGCTGGTGACCAGACTGGTGAGCGTTATAACACCAACCTTGCTCAGCAAATACTGCCAGACCGGAGAAGTCGTAACAGCATAGGCCTTGATGACACCTTCCTTTTTATCCAGGAAGATATAGGAAGCCAGGATGAACATACCCATCAAACTGCCATTGAAGGTCAAAAAAGAAGGCAGTATATTCTGGCGATCAGAGAGTAATACCTGGTCTTCATGTAAAACCTGGACATCTTGAGCAGCAAAGGCCGACTCCAGGACATCCATGGATTCATTATGAAATACAGCATAGATATTGCGCAAACGATCGGTTTCATAACCCTGCATATAGTAGGTGTAGGTGACCTCACCCAATTCATCCATGTGGATCACACCGGCAAAGGCACGTTCTGAGTCAGCCAGCGAAATAGCCTGCTTCTGTTCATCAAGCACATAATAATTATTTTCTTCGGTTTGGTATAAGGATCCAGAAATGATCTCTTTATCCAATTCAATTTCAACTACCTCAACAGAGCCGTCTTCATCCATTTCTAGGAGTTCACTTTCAAAGTATCCCCAGGCAGAATCAGGCACATCATAAAATAGGTATTCGTCTACCCTATGATCAAAATTTTCCGGGATGACAAAAAGAAGTAAGAAGAGGAAGAGGCCGGCCATGGCGATTTCAACATAGAAATAGAAGCCGCGTGTGGCAAGCAAGATTTCTTTTTTGAATGAATGCCAGAGTTTCATATTATGCCAATCCTCTGCCAGTGACTTTGATAAAAATTTCTTCGAGGGTTGCCTCTTTCGTGTGCATGGACTGGATGTCGTATTTGGCAATCACATCTTGTAGGCGTTTTTTGTCTTCGGCAAGGACAGTGGAAAAGGTTTCGGTGGCGATGTCGCCGTTTTTCTGATACTCCACCTCAACCAGTTGTTCACCGTATTCCAACTTTAATTTCTTGGGGGAATCGATCAATTTAATTTCCCCGTCAACAATAAAAGCGACTCTATTGCAGAGCTCATCTGCAATGAACATATTGTGGGTAGTCAGGAAGATTGTGACGCCCTTTTTATTCTGTTGGCGGATGATGTCTTTGATATCAGCAGCAATAGCCGGATCAAGACCGGTGGTTGGTTCGTCGAGGAACCACAATTCAGGATTATTGATCATCGAGCGCGCGAAGGTCAAGCGGTGTTTCATGCCTTTTGAAAATTCACCAGCCCGCACATTTTCCTTGCCATCGAGACCTACCAATTTGATCAGCTCTTCCGAATCGCGGGTTTCCACATCGAATAGCTTCTTATAAAAATCGAGGTTTTCTTTGGCGGTCATTTTGCTGTAAACATTGGACTGTTCAAAAGACATACCGATCTTATTAAACATTTTGCGTTTGATCGTTTTTACATCATACCCCGCAACAGTAACAATTCCCTTCTGCAAGGGAAGCAATCCGGTCAGAATACCCTGGGTGGTAGATTTTCCTGCCCCGGAAGGGCCCAGGAAACCGAAGATTTCTCCTTCGGGAATTTCAAAATTTGCGTCTTTCACTGCGTATTCATCATTATTATTATACGAATGATGAAGGTTCTCAACTTTAATCATGGGGCGATACTCCTTCTAAAGGAAATTGAATTCCTTTTTTTATAAATTTGATCATCAGTGCCACGGTGGGCATCACATCATCCACCCAAACGCCAGATTCGATGTCACCTGGTCCAATCGAATCAAAATAATAATCAAAACTGGCCACTTGCAGGTGAATTAACATATGAATGATAAACCCCTTATCGATCTGAGGGTCTACAGAGCCCTTCGAAATTGCTTGATCTAAAAGCGAATCGTAAAACAGCTTGCCTTTGGTCATCGCCTCTTGATAAATTTCTTTAAATAAAGGATTGTTTTGATTTTTATAGATCTCAAACGCAACTCTCCCTCTTTTTGGGTGATCTTTTGCAAAGGCAAGACCTGAGCGATATATTTCTTCCAGGAATGAAAAGAAATCCAGATCGGCTGGGTTCTGAAGGGCGGGGGTGATATAAGCAAGTTTCTCTTCCCCGATCCGATCGAGAATAAATTTATAAAGATCGCCCTTGCCCTCAAAATATTGATAAAAACTACCTTTTGCAATTTCTGCTTTTTCGACTATGCGGTTAATACTCGCTTTATCAAAACCAAACTCCGCGAATTCATTGAGAGCGGCCTCTTCAATGAATTTACGCTTTTCCTCGGGCAGATTTAAAAATGTGTCTTTAGCCATAGTTATATTCCTGATCAATATGACCCAGTGGTCACATGACCCAAAGGTCACATTATAAACTAGATAAAACAAGCGTCAAGAGGTATTTATTAGATCGGGAATTCGTGTAGGACGGACTGGGAAAACAGCTTATGATATGATTATCTTTTCATTGACCAATAATCAATGCAAATTACCAGGAAAGAATGGAGAAAAATCATGACCAATAATGTGATCGAAACCCGGGACTTGACGGTTTATTATGGCAAACACCGCGGCATCAAGGACGTCAACCTATCTGTTGAAAAAGGTGAGGTATTTGGGTTCCTCGGCCCTAATGGGGCAGGCAAGACCACTACCCAGCGAGTGCTGCTGGATGTTTTTCCTCCAACACGTGGTCAGGCTACCGTTTTTGGTAAAGATTGTCAAAAAGATGGCGTAGATATCCGGAAGCACATCGGTTATCTCCCAGGCGAACTGGCTTTATATGCCAATATGAGAGCCAGAGACTTCTTTAAGATGTATGAATATCTGCGCAAAGATAAAAAATCGAAAGGCTACTGGAAAGAATTGGCAGACCGGCTGGATCTGGATACCACGCGCAAGATCAGCCAGTTTTCCCGCGGTAATAAACAGAAGGTTGGTGTTGTGGCTGCCTTTATGGACCGGGCCGATTTATTGATCCTGGATGAACCCACTGGCGGACTTGATCCGCTGGTTCAAAAGACAGTGCTGGAACTTGTTAAGGAAACCAAAGCTGACGGCCGGACAGTTTTCTTCTCCTCCCATATTCTTTCCGAGGTACAAGCCGTTTGTGACCGTGTGGGTATCATCAGGGATGGCCAGCTGGTAGCTACCCAAAGAGTGGAGGACCTGTTTGCCCAGCGCATGAACCGCATAACTATGATCTTCGAGGATAATGCTCCTCTAGGTGTATTTAATATTGAAGGAGTTTCAGAATTGGAAGTTACCCACCAGAGCATCACTCTAGAGGTTCGGGAAAACCTGCCAGCTGTATTGACAGCTGCCGCCCAGCACAATGTGATGGATATTGAGACCCATAATATCAGCCTGGAAGAGATATTCCTGGCTTATTACAGCAAGGACGAGGGAGGAAAACATGTTTAGGTTATTGGTCCAGGAGTTGAAGTTCCGGCGCAATGTCATCCTGGGTTGGGGCCTGGGATTATGTTTCTTCCCTTTGGTTTATGTGGGCATATATCCCTCTGTCGCTGAAGAGATGGCCAGCTTTGCAGAACTGGATATCTATGCGGCTATGGGTATGAGTCTGGGTACATTTGGGGATTGGATTGGATCGATAATGATAGTTATGCTGCCTCTGATCGCGTCCATCTTTGTCATCGGCAATGGCACTGGCACCCTGGCTGGAGAGGAAGAAGATGGCCGACTGGAAATGCTGGTTACCCTGCCTTTGCCGCGCTGGCAGATCGTCACTGCCAAAGCTCTGGCAGTAACGATTTCCTCATTTTTTATTTACCTGATCGTTTCGTTTGTCTCCTGGTTGGTCTTTATTGCAATTGAAGGTCAGATAGAAACTGAGCTGGTTGGGTTGGACATGTTCAGGGCTGTGATGGCTTCCTGGCCTTATGTGTTCGCTATGGGGATGATATCCATGTTCCTGGCCGCTTTTTGTTCCACCAGGCGATATGCAACCATGATCGCGACAGCTTATCTGGTGATCGGTTATTTTGGAAGCAATTTGGCAGCATCGACTCCTTTACTTGAGCCTTTTGAGCCATTCTTTTTAAGTACTTATCTTGATGGGACAGGGAAAGCAATAATTGAAGGGCAAAAAACTGGCGATATCCTGGTTCTATTGGGAGTAGGCTTGGCAGCCTTTATTCTGGCCTTGATATTTTTCCAGCGCAGAAAGCTCACTGTAGGCGCCTGGCCCTGGCAAAGAGGCATAGTCGAGAAGTCATAAAGAAAAATAAAGCTATTCAATAGAACCGCTCCAAGAAATTGAGAGCGGTTTTAGTTTTCCATCCTCCAGAAGGAGGTGGAAAATAAAATTTCCAATCAAAAATACGTTAAGAGCAACAATCGGTTATGATTTGAATATACAAGGAGGACATGATGAGAGACGAGAGGATTGTGTATCAGCTAATGAGAGAAACATCCGCTTCCATTTACCCCCTGTCCCGGGATATTATGCGCCCGCTTTTCGAAGAGTATTTTTCTGAGCAGCGATTTTATCAGCCCCTATTCTTGGCCTATAACCTCGGGTCTGAACCGATCTCCGCTGATCTTTTCCAATTAAGGAATCCTTATGCGAACCCTGACTCCGTCCAGGAAATACTGGAAGATGCTGCCGAAGCTGGCTATTTGGAAAAAGTTAGCGGTGGGAAATACCGGCCTGCCAAGAAAGGATCCTCTGTCATTGAAACTGTACATGAGGCTTTTTACAATCATGTTAATCAGTTGAATAAATTCCCTGTGGATCAATTAAAAGAGCTGTGTTCTCTCCTGGCTAAGCTGGTTGAATCAATTAGCCAGACAGACCTACCTGGAAGGAAAATTTGTTTTGATGCATCATTCGGAGGTCACATCCAGGTTGATCACGCGACCTTGGGCCGGGTGGATCAGCATCTGGACGATCTCATTGCTTTCAGGGATGATGCCCATATAGCAGCCTGGAGGCCAGCTAGTGTGTACGGCCATACCTGGGAGGTATTGACCTTTGTCTGGAATGGAGTGGCGAACACATCTGAAGGGTTGGCTGAACGATTGCCTTACCGTCAATACACTATAGAAAATTACCAGGAGACCCTGGATGTTCTGGCCAAGAAGGGATGGATCGAATTAGGGTCTGAAGGTTATGTGGTGACTGAAGCGGGGAAGAAGATCCGCGATGATGCCGAAGAAACTACCAATCAGAATTACTTTGGTCCCTGGAAAGTCCTCCGCGATGAGGAATTGCTTCGATTGGGTGAATTGCTGAAAAACCTTAAGGAAACCAATCATAAAATGATGCCAGAGGAAAAAGAAGGATAATTATAATAGGTATATCCTCCCTGAAAACATCCAATCCAGGAAGGTCAGATTAATAGAATTATCAAGAACTGCTCTTTGAGCAAAGAGCAGTTCTAATTATTTTAAAGTTGTCATACAATAACCAGTGGAAAATGAAAAAAAAGCCAGTAAGGAGTCTTAATAGTATGCAATACAGAAAGATGGGAACATTGGATTGGGAAGTTTCTGCCCTGGGTTTCGGCTGCATGCGCTTGCCTTCCCGCAAGTTCAGCCTGATGGGAGCGGATTTTGAGGAATCCAAACGCATTATCCGTTACGGGATTGACCGCGGTATCAACTACATTGACACGGCCTGGCCATACCACCTGGGTGAAAGTGAAAAATACCTGGGTGAGATCCTCAAAGATGGTTATCGTGAGAAGGTCAAATTAGTTACCAAGCTTCCAATGTTCCTTGTGCGCAGGACTGAGGACTTTGAACGCTACCTGAACCAGCAGATGGAAAGACTGCAAACGGATTTCCTGGATATATATCTATTCCATTCAATGAATGCTGGAGCGTTTGATAAATTAAAGAAATTGGGGCTGATGAATAAAATGGAAGAAGCACAGCGCCAGGGAAGGATCGGCCATATCGGTTTTTCCTTCCATGATACCCAGCCAGTTTTCAGAGATATCATTGATTATTATGATTGGGATATGACCCAGATCCAGTACAACTATATGGACACTGCCATCCAGGCCACCACGGATGGCCTCGAGTATGCCCACAGCAAGGGCATCGCCGTGGTGGTGATGGAACCGGTTAAAGGTGGTACTCTGGCTAATCCACCACTGGAAGCGGTTGAAGTTATGGATACATCATCTGTCCACCGTAAACCTGTAGACTGGGCTCTGCAGTTCATCTGGAATAAGCCTGAAGTAGCTACAGTGTTGAGTGGGATGAGCAATATGCAGCAGGTTATTGAGAATTGTGACAGTGCTGAACGCTCCGGGATCAACTCCCTCAGTACTGAAGAAAATGAGGTGATTGGCAGGCTGGCAGCTATCTACCGCGGGAAGATCTTGGTGCCTTGCACATCCTGTGAGTACTGTATTCCCTGTCCACATGGGGTCAATATCCCCCAGAATTTTGCTATCCTTAACACCCTATCATTGGAGCAAAGCAATATCAGGCGATTTCAAACTCGCCGCAGTTACCGCAAGCTGGCTGGTTCTGAGAAAAAACTGGATAAAAAAAACCCCAACGGCAACGCTCAAATATGTACAGAGTGCGGGATATGTGTGGAAAAATGCCCTCAGGAGATCAATATCCCAGTGGACTTGGAAAAGGTCCACGCCATCCTGGGTAATAGAGAGCCGATTGCAGAGCATTTTGACTGAGGGAAAATTGTCCGATGGTAATACTTTTCATCTTCATTTCAATACTCCTGGCCCTGTTGATCTCTATTTCCTGGACGACCTATAAAGGGTCGCCCTGGGTGCCAACTTCATTGAAGATGACGAGGAAAATGCTTGATCTGGCTGAGATCCAGCCAGATGAGCTGCTATATGACCTGGGTTGTGGAGATGGGCGGATCGCAATCATAGCCGCTCGAATGTATCAGGCAAGAGTCGTAGGTATAGAACTGAACCCTTTACTATGGATTTGGTGCCAGCTGATCATAACTATCCTGGGCTTGCGAAGCCGGGTAAAAATTGTCCTTGGAAATTTCTATGACCAGGATTTGAGCGATGCAGATATTGTAGTATGTTATCTGCTGCCCAATACAAATAAGAAACTGGAAATAAAACTTCTGCGTGAATTACTACCTGGTACCAGGGTCATTTCCAATACTTTCCTCTTCTACCAGACCCGCCTGGCCAAAAGGGACGGAAAAGCCTTGTTATATATCTTTTCCCCGGAAAATACTCAGGTCGAATTCATTAAAAGGCAGCTGAAATCATCTGCAGAAGAAACATCATAAATCTATTGGAAGATAAAATTACATAAAGTAATAAGGATATATATATGAAGAGAAATGAATTAGAAGCTATGTTAAATAAATATGCTGATTTGGCTGTCAAAATCGGCCTGAATCTGCAGCCTGGCCAACGGCTTTTTATATGGGCCCAGCAGCTAGAGGTAGCTCCCCTGGTTAGGCATGTTGCGAAAGCTGCCTATCAGAATGGCAGCAAGATGGTCTCGGTTTTATGGAACGATGATCAACTGGGTCTGACCAGGCTGGAAAACGCTCCCCGGGATTCTTTTGAAGAATACCCTGCTTGGAAAACAGATGCCCGGTTTAATGCCATGAAACGTGGAGACGCTACTTTAATAATTGCTGGCCGTGATCCGAATCTGTATAAAGGACAGGACCCGGAACTGGTAGGCAAAACCGCCCGGGCTTACAGTGAACATTTTAAACCGATCATGGAGATGGTTGCCAGGAATTCAGCCCAATGGTGTGTGGTTTGCCCTCCAACTCCTGATTGGGCAGCAGCCGTATTCCCGGAATCTACTCGGGAAGATGCGGAAATGAAATTGTGGGAGGCAGTGGTAAAGACATGCCGCCTAGATCAACCAGATCCAATAAAATTCTGGCAGGGTTATTTTGATCAGATTATGACCAGGGGAGAATATCTAACGGCGAAGAATTATTCAGCCATGACCTTCAAAGCCCCAGGTACTGACCTGACGATTGGATTGCCGAAAGGGCATCTTTGGATCGGGGGTTGGGATAGAACTCAGGGGGGGATAACCTTTGCTGCCAATTTGCCCTCAGAAGAGGTCTTTACGCTACCGCACCGGGAACAAATTGAAGGTACTGTGACCGCGACCAAACCCCTTGTTTACCAGGGTTCTTTGATCGAAGATTTCTCACTGACATTCTCCGGTGGTAGAGTTGTCGATTTCAAAGCTAAAAAGGGGCAGGATATACTAGAAAACCTCCTGGAGAGTGACCCGAATGCAAGGTACCTGGGAGAAGTAGCTTTGGTACCACACGGTACGCCAATTTCCCAACTCGGGCTGTCGTTCTTGAATACCCTTTATGATGAAAATGCTTCCAACCACCTGGCGCTGGGCAATGCTTACCGCTTTAATCTTGAAGGTGGAACAGATATGTCTGAAGAAGAGTTTGCAGCTGCGGGAGGAAATGAAAGCATTACTCATAATGATTTTATGTTCGGCTCAGGCGAGATGGATGTGGATGGCGTTCTCCCTGATGGCACCATTGAATCAGTGATGCGGGCAGGCGAGTGGGCTTTTGAAGTTTAGCTGGATCAGTATCAAAAGGGAGTAAGCGGAAAGATTAGTTTACTCCCTTGTAAGTTAGTATTGTGAGGGGGAGATTGATGATGTCCAGAGCTAATAAGAACGCATAATATCAGGCTTGAGTTGTCTAGACAGATTGATAAATATGCTATGATATATTTATTATCCTCCCAGGATATATAAATTCCCATTGTTTTTCGGGGATGAGCCTGGTTTCCAAAAATTCCCAAATATTACTGGTTTGTATACACCTTTTTAATCGTAGGATTATTTCCCGGGATTGTTTTTGCGTTTAAGTATCCACATCTAATACAGATTTCATCTTTGGTTAGATAGATAAATTCGGATGTAACATTTTTGCCAGGCAGCTCGTTATTATAGTAAGGATGATGATTATTAATGTAATTGAATAGTTCATTGATGCAAATTATATAAGGAGATATGGATGTCGAAAAAATCTAAACTCTGGTTAATTCTTGGAATATTCTTCACAATCTTGTTATCCGGCTGCAAATGCAGCAATGCTGGAGTAGAAGCATTTGAAGTTTTTGCTGACCTCCCGATAGGGGGGGAACTGGTAAATTCCTTGACGCCATTATTTGATTGGCATGGCAGTGATTCCTGTGATCCTGATCAATATTCACTTTATATTAGTGAAGATCTCCTCTATGGACCTGCGGACACAGCACATGCAGAGGTAGATTACGATGATGTGCCCTATACTTTGGCGGGAGACAGTCTCTTACCCGGACGGGCTTATTACTGGACAGCCAGGGCTATGAATCTTTATGAGTCTTCAGAGGATCCTGGCGCTGTTGGTCCCGATTCGGAAAAAGCCTATTTCTTTACAGGCCCGGTATGTTCTGGAAGCCCTTTGATCGCGCCGGAACTAGAATATCCCTTTGATCCCGGGAGCATTGGTAAATTTGACAATTGGATCACCCATGATAATCTCCAGGATTTCCACTGGACCTACAAAGGTGGTTGTCTTCCTATATCGTATGATTATCAATTTGCCTTGGACGCTGGGTTCACCGCTATTGTATTGTCTGGGACGACAACTGAGCAATACGAACAACATATATTTGAGTCTTTCCCGAACTGCTCCAGCCTTTTCTGGCGGGTGCGAGCCAATGATGGCACCTCGGTTGGTCCCTGGTCAGATGCCTTGCAATTCCATTGGGTGAGGGAAGGTACCGATTGCTACCAGACCCACTATCTTTCCGACGATGCTGCCAGGATCGATGTCCAGCTTTATTGGGACGATTGTTCACAAACTGGATATTTCACTTCAATCTCGATCACCGATCCTGGATGCAGGGCGGATCATATTAGCCCGATGATTGTTGCCGATGGCGAGCGATCCCCATCTTCAGATTACGGTATGGGAGGTTTTGAAGTAGACCTGGGCAGCGGCCCCTGCCCATCCACCGGATTGGACCACAAAGAACAGCATGAGCTACCGTTTAATGTCTTGGCTCCTGGAACCTACTGCGTTTCGATCACCCTCGATCAAACCATTGATTCCTACCCCAATGCTAACCTGATGTCCGGGATCTGGTCCGAGCCCCGCACAAACGAAGTTGTGGCTAATAAAACAGTTGAAGTTGGTCCCGGCATTTCAGATATTCTGGTGGAATTCGGCTGGGATGAGTATGATCGGGTAATTGTAATCCCGAAATTCGAATTCACAATAAGCTGTGTGTTCTGTCTGGATCCGATGGGACCTGTGGCGGGATTCTTATTCGCCGGGCAGCCTGTGACGATCTACGGCCGGGATTGGGAATCGAATTGGAAACTATCTGATGTTGAAGGAAATGCATGTTATGCGTTGATCTCGGATACCATGATTGATAAAGCACTTGAGGATTTTGATGGTGTCGTATTCCGGTCCGCAGACCTTGAACAATATCCACCGGCGCTGCCATGTCCTGAAAAGGAGCAGATTCGAGCTTGTTCTTCATATAATGACCAATCATCATGTGAAAATGCTGATTGCACCTGGACTGAAAGTAGGGTGACTGCAGGTGGAACTTGTAGTACTAAATAGAGAATTTTGCAGTTCACTTATATTCTTTTTGTTCTTTCGGAATTGATTAAATAACCTAAGCCAGAGGGCTGACTGATGTCAGCCCTCTGGAAAACAAGCAGCACAAGAATTTCGTAATTTTGCGGACGTACCCTGATTTTAAAGGAGAGATTCATGTCATCAAAAACAAAATATTTGTTGGTCCTGAGGACATATGTGGGACCTACGATTTAGCCGAGGAAGGGGATGCAATCCCCATTTTGGGCAGGGATAGTAACTCTGATTGGAAATTAGCTGAACTCAATGGAACCCCCTCCTACATACTCCTGGGAAATGCTTATCTCAATGAAAAGCTGGCCAATTATGAAAGTTTAGATTGGCGGGCTGAGGACCTGGAGATCTTCCCCCAGCCGGATCCTTGTCCACCAGCTGTTTCAGAGTCAAGACAGAAAACCTGTTCAGATTACACAAATGAAGCACCCTGTGAGGCAGCCGGATGAAGTTGGTTGAACTTCGGCTCTGGTGGGATGTGTGTAGGCCCGTAATCTCAGTGAAAAAAGATATTATCTATTTTTAACTA
>Ga0307990_1001258_pt1 | contig 21542 bp, 14 predicted proteins | sample EllFjometagen129_FD_203168 | JGI IMG/M metagenome (GOLD analysis project Ga0307990, IMG submission 203168) | Marine microbial communities from Ellis Fjord, Antarctic Ocean - #129 | ecosystem: Environmental > Aquatic > Marine > Unclassified | place: Southern Ocean | collected 2014-10-08
GACGTTGACGACGACATCGACGACGACGTCGATGATGACTTGAACGACGACGTTGACGATGACGTCGATGATGACGTCGACGATGATGCGGACGATGACGTTGACGATGACGTGAACGATGACGTGGACGACGACATTGACGATGATGTCGATGACGACACAACGGAGCCGACAACGACTACGACTGTCACCACCACGACGACCACGAGCACCACAACCACGACCATCGCTTGCGAAGGCGTGCATGCGAATTTCGACCCCAGCCCGGACGCCGGATTCTTCGACATGCCTTTCCCAAACAATTTGCGCATCGAGGACGACGGCACGATCCGAATCCTGGACTTTCCGAATCCCAGAGGCGCCGCCCTGGTAACCCGTTATCTGGAAGAAGGCGATGAAGAAGCCAAGGGCTTCGGCGCCAACTCCGGCACATTCTTTAGCTTCAACGAAGCCATTGATCCGGCATCGCTTCCGGCCACGCCCGCAGATTCGATTCTTGAAACGGCTTCGGCTTTTCTGATCAGCGTCGATTCAGCGTCGCTCGATTACGGAACGCTCTATCCCGTGCGCTTCAACTTCATGGCGGACGCCACGGTTTACGCCCCGGCCAATTTTCTGGTTATGCTTCCTGTGCAGGGCGTGCCATTGCTGCACGGCGCAACCTACGCGGCTGTGTTGACAAAAGATGTGCTGGATGACCTCGGCGCGCCGATTACAGCCTGCGAAAACTTCGAGCAGGTACTGGCGGGAACTTCGGATAACGCGGATGCCAATGTTGTGTACGCGCCGCTGAGGGATTTCCTGGCGACCGACGCTTTCTTCGGCCAAGAGGACGTGGCCATGGCCACGGTTTTTACAACGAACGATCCGCTCCCGCCTCTTTTGGCCATGCGGGATCATATTTACAGCTATACCATGAACCCTATCGACGCCGATGCTTTGACCGTGCTGTACGAACGAACCAATTACTATTTCCTGGGAGGCACTGTGACGGTGCCTTATTACCAGTCTGGGACATCGCCTTTCTTCCTGCCCCCCGAGGGCGGAGACATCGTTTTTGATGAGTTCGGCGTTCCCATCGTGCAAGAGGATGTCGCGATCCGGATATCGCTGTGTATTCCCAAGGGAACGATGCCTGCCGACGGCTGGCCCATGGTGATCTATTCCCACGGATCAGGCGGTGATTATGAGTCTCTGCGCGGGAGTCATGGGCCGGCGAATATATTGGCGAGACGTGGAATCGCCAGTGTTTCCTCCGATGCTCCATACCATGGCGATCGCAATCCGTTTCCAGATGTCCTTGATCCATCCATGTTGTTCTACAACGCTCTGAACCCCGATGCTTTCAGAGACAACAACATCCAGGCCGCCGTGGAACTGATGGCCATACAAAAGCTGGTGGCGGACCTGCGTATCGCGCAGACCCTCGTGCCTGCTTCCGACGGATCGGCGTCGCCGGACAGCCTGGTGGGATTGGACCTGGATAATTCTTTCTTCATGGGTCATTCCCAGGGCGCCATCATCGGTTCCTTGATGACCGCCGTTGATCCGCACCTCAAGGCGTCCTACTTCAGCGGCGCCGGCGCGAGCCTGATGTGGAATATTCTGACGAAAACGAGTCCCATGAATATCGGCGAACTCGTTGCGGTGACAGGACTGCTGCTGACTCCGGCGGAAGCCGCCATCGAGTTCGACGAGTTTCATTCGACCTTAAACATCATCCAGCATATTTCGGACGTGGTCGATCCTTCATCGATCAACACTTACCTGTACGAGCGGGAAGTCGCCGGCAGTGAGCCAAAACACGTTTTCCAGGCGCTGGGCGTGACGGACACATACGTGGAAAAAACCTGCCAGGGCGCTTTTGCCGCCGCGGGGTACATGGATATGGTGGGGCCCGTGCTTGACCAGGACGCCGTGGACCGGATTACATTCACCGGCGGCCAGGTTCTTGCCGACACGGGCGTGACTGGAAACAGAACGGATTATAACGGCGACCCGATAACGGCGGCTTTCACGCAATACCCGGCGCCCGTCGATCCGGATGAGGACGGCCACTTCGTTTCCTTCGAGTATGAGTCCATGAAACTGCGCATTGCGTGCTTCTTCCGCACGATGATCGACAACGGTGTGCCGACCTTCGTGCCCCTGGTCGAGGATGAATACGCTGCGTGTGAATAACCCTTAGGATAAAAACCTAAAATCCCTCCGGCTTTTTTTAAGCCGGGGGGATTATATTGTTAAAGTCTGTCCGAGCGACGCAGAACGACGAAATACTGGTTTTGGCACTTGGGATCTTCGACGTAATGGTCATCAATCCAGGATTTGAGTTCAGGATAGACCGGCGCGTGGTCCGTGAGAAAGAACCAGGGAATCTCGGCGCTTCGCGCTGAATAATAAACAACATTGATCGGCCCCGCGGCACGCAGGTCGCTTAAAAGTTCCTGCCGGGAATTGTGGACGTGCGGGCTGACGCGGTCATGCCATCGCCCGGAACCCCGCGGAAGATCGACCGCCACATCGAAGTACATGAAATGCCTAGTCGGCGCGCGCATCTGAGAATAGAAGTACAGATGCGGCGCATAGTCCCAGACGTATAGAGTATCTCCCGGCTCGCTGTGATCCCGTATGCATTCGGCCAGACGCCTCGATACGTGGCTGAGCGACGAGTAGCGCGGAACCGTTGTTTTGGTCCAGAAAAATCTCGATTCCTGCGTCCAGGCGGCGCGACCGAATTGCGTGATGTTTTGAAGAGCCTGCCGACCGAGCGTGACTTCCAGTTTCATGTCATTGGTCGCTGCGGGGATTATCAAAAGCGCCAGCGTGATCCGCAATGCCAATGGAACCATGCGGTTCTGGCAGACCTTGCCGATCCAGGTTCCGGCTAAAAGCGCCAGCATTGGAATCAGCAGCATGAAATAGTGATCGAAAAATTTTGTGCCGGCGAAAACAGCCAGCATTGTCGCCACGATGTAGGCCGGCAATAAAATCGATCCCGGCAAGCGCTCTGGCTCAGGTTTCTGGTTTGCGTGAAATGCAGCGATTACGCCCATCGCCGCCAGGAGCAAAAGTGTGCGTGTGTTGAAAAAGAAGGGCAGCAGACTTTCTTTGATCTGCAGATTCAAAAACCCCCATCCTTCCGTCGAAGCATATCCCACGTAGTTGGAAGGATTTAAGGCGCCCAGCATGGCTGCGAGACCGCCTTTGCCGGCGAAGAAGATCATGACAAGGGCGGTGAGGCAGGCGCCGCCGGCCACGTACAATCCCAGGGCACCTGGAATCGAGGCGACCTTTTTGTTTCGCGGTGCGAGGTGCGTTTCTATGATGATGGCGAGGCCAAAGGCCATGACGTGCATCGCGGCCTGTTGCTTGAACATGACGCCCAGGGCGGCGAAAAGACCCGCCAGAAACAGAAGGGATCGCCATTGAACCTTGCGGGAGAACGCTTCCAGCAACAGGTAAAATGTCAAAATCGTCGGCAGAAGAGTCCAGGTTTCAAAGTTGGCGCACAGGCCGTTGCCCGCGGAATTCGCTGAGTACGCCGCGTACAAAAAAGCCGTCGCCAGTCCCGCGGGCAGGCCGCTCAAACGGCGGGCGAGAAAAAACAGCGCCAAAGCGCATAGCGCGTGGTAAATTATAGTCAGCCACGCGATGGGCAGCATCGATTCGCCGAACAGGCGAAAGACGAGATTGAACAGCAGATACGCGCCGGGAGGTTTGGTCTCCACGGCGTTTTGATATATGGATCCCGGCTCGAAGAAAAATTGCGAACTGTAGGCGGCGCCGCCAACGTCGGGGTCGCAAATGACGTTGTCTATGAGGGGGCTTCGCAGAAGATGCGTGAAAGCGAAAATGCGCCACAGGGCATAAAGGACGATCAATATCTTCGCGCCGCCGGTGATGGCTCTTTGATGCCTTCGCCAAAAACCGCCGATGAGTTCAGAGGCGGATTCCAGCAGGCCTGATATTGGGATCTTTCTCAAATCGCTTTCTCGTCGTTTTGCCGGATGTGGGCGAAATTAATAATCCGCGCCGAAGATTTTTTCAAACAACCACTTTTCAGCAGGATACTTGAAAAAGTTTTTGGCAAATCTGAATTTTGCAATGGGCTTCATCAAAGCGACCAGGATCATGATGATGGGAGACGAACGATAAAACAAGACTTTATCATCGATGAAAATGCTGTAAAAATACAGCCTCTCCAGGGTGTCGCGCCGTTTTTTCGTCAGCCAGGGGGAATGGGAACTTCGCCAGCTTCCTTCGGCAATATCCGTGATGGTTTCGGGACGGTGGAAACCAGCTTGCAGGGCAATCTCGTACAGCCGTGTCCCCGGATAGGGATAATAGGCGTAAACCGGCGATATCAGCGCCTTGGGATATTTGCGTGCGATGCCTGATATTACGCCGATGCTTCGCTCAAGGTCTTCGGCCTGTTCGCCGGGAATGCCGCTCATGAAATTGATCCATGGGATGATGTCGGCTTGCGTCAAGCGCTTGATCAGGTCCATCAGTTGCGCGGGGTTTATGGCTTTGCCAAGCGTTTTCGCCATGCCCGGCGAACCCGATTCGGCGCCGATATCCACACGGTTGCATCCGCTACGCCGCAAAGCGCGAAGATCGTCCGTGCTCATGCGCTCCAGATCAACCTGCGCTGCGCCTTGAATCTGATAAGTCAGATCAATTCCTTCAGCGATGAGTCTTTCGGTGATGTCCCGGGCGCGATCTTCTTCAAAAAAATAATTGTCATCGACAACGTATAAGTGTCTGACCTGAGGGTTTTCCGCCAATAGAAAACGAAGGGACTTCAGCACCTGGCCGGGGGTCAAAGTGCGGCGGGGAATTCTTTGCGAACTTTGATAACAATAGGAGCATCGATATGGGCAGCCGCGTGAGGTTTCAAAATAGGCCGTTGGTTTTCCCAGGGATGGGTAAAAATATCGATCTCCCACAATTTCGTAGGAAAGGTGCGGAAGCGAACTTAAGTCGGGAAGCTTCGGCTCGCCCGTGCAAATCGCATCGCCGATCTCGTTTTTCAGCCACAAACCCTTAATTTTATTTAGAGGTTGGTCATTTTTCAGCGCATGGGCGATTGAGTGAATTGTGATTTCACCATCGGCGATCGCCACCGCGTCAACGCTGGCGTGGCGAGCAGCCAGATCACCGGCGACCATGGAATGCGGACCGCCCCAGATGACATTGGTCGCGGGAGAAATTTGCTTGATCTGATCGCTTATGGCCACGGCGTGCCGAATCATTGGACCAGCGATAGCGGTGACTCCGGCAAAAAGTGGTTTTTTTTGTAAACTGATCCGCAAATCCCGATCAAAATTTGGGAGTCTCTGATCGAGTATTCGTATTTCAAATTCCTGATCCAAAACACGCGAGAGGCAAAGCAGGCCGAAGGGAGGGCTGGGTTTCCCTTTTTTTGAGTCGAGCGTTGTCGATTGGGGTTGAATCAGGATGGCGTAGAGCATTTTATTGAATCTTTTCATGAAATTTGAAACATGACAGCCTTGTTTTACTAATTCCTTGTCGTAATGCAAAGAGATGAATTTGAATTGTCTTGACGCCCTAAATGGGATACGCCTATAGTTTGAGCCTTAGAGAAAAGGTCATTTACTTCTTTTTGTTTAAACGATCCTGCGAGTGTAGATTATGGCGTCCGATTACCGCGTTTCATTTTTTGGAAATCTGAAAGACTTTTCCATCGGCGAGGTGCTTTTTTCACTGGCCTGCCGAAAGGAAACAGGTTGTCTTTATGTGTATCAGGGACAGGTCATAAAGAAGGTATATTTTCGTGAAGGGCATCTGCGACATATACAATCGAGCTTGGCTCGCGAAAGCATATTGCGTTTTTTGTTTGTTGAAAAAAATATTGGAAAAACCGATCCCTTCGCGTTTCTGCAGGAAGTCGGAAGCCTTCGCATTCCATTGCTGGATTGGTTGACGAAAAAGGAGATCATCAGCCCTCATGAAGTGAATTCGCTGGCGTCGGAGTTGCTCGGGCGCCGAATTCTGGATCTTTTTCTTTGGGACGACGGGGAATACCTGTTTATTTTTGAAGAAGAACCGGACGAAAGAGGCAGTCATTGGGAAATGAATATTCCTCTTCCACTTCTGATATACAAAGGCATCAAGACGCATTATCGCCTCGATAGACTGAAGGATGCGATTGAGGAATATCAAGATCGGATTCCTCGCCTAAACGCTGAACCGACTGAGATCGTGCGGACCCTTCAGCTAAAAGCCGATGAAGCGAAGTTTATTCGTTTGATCAACGGCAGCACGGCATTATTGGAAGTCGCTTTTCGGTCCGATTTGGACATGGAGCGCAGCTTGGGCCTGCTATGGTGCCTTATAGTCACAGGGTACCTGGAATTTCCCGGCAAAACCTTTGATTCCGATGCAAAATTAGAGGATCTGAACGAAGAGCAAACGCGCTTTGCCCAGGAAATCCTTGCAAATGTTCCAGAACTTCTGGAGAAAAATCCCTTCCAGATGCTTCAAGTCCGTCGTGAGCTTGATATCACGGATGAAGATGTGAGACGTGGTTATTATACGCTGGCTCAGCGTTATCACCGCTCCGGCCTGATGGAAAAAATGCCGCCGGAGATTCAGGATCTGTCTCAGAAACTGTTTAATCGCGCCAGCAATTTCTTTGAGGCCATCATTCGCTGGGTGAAGGCCAAGGAAGCCGGTCGTTTTGAGCATTTCACGGGTCTGGCCGAAAAGGTAATTGTTGATTTACTGGATGTTTATAAGGTCGAGGCCATATTTATTGCCGGACTTGTGAAATTGGAACATGGCGATAAAGAGGGCGCCCTGAAGGATTTTGAGATCGCCATGACTATGCGTCCCGCGGAAGGCGAGTACAGGACTCAGGCTTCGGTAACGAGATTCAAGCTGTTCCCGGCCGATGATAATTCATTCAAAAATGCGCTGAGTTCGCTTCGTAGATCATTGGACTTCGATCGAAATAACGTAGCAACGTACATGGCCCTGGGCTATTGCTACGAGAAAGTCGGTGAGTTGGAGTACGCCAATCGATCACTGATGGAAGCTCTGAAATTGGATCCTGATTCCGCCGAATCGCGTGAAGGCTATTACAGGAACTTATTTATTAATGCCAAAGCGTCCGACAGTGGAAAAATGGACGCGGAAGAAAGAAAAAAACGCCTTGACGATCTGGGCGCTTTTATGAAGGAAAAAGAAGGCAAAACACATTATGAAATCCTCGGAATAAAGCGAAACGCCGAAGTGGTTGAAGTCAAGCATGCCTATTTTGCACTGGCCAAAATCTTCCATCCCGATACATTGGCGGACCTGAAGGGGCATCCGATCGCCGTTCGCGCTTTCGTTATGATCAATGAGTCGTACGACACCCTTTCATCCGATGGGAAACGACGCGCATATGACCGGACTTTGCGTGCCCATGAAATACTGCAAAAACAGGAGGTTCAGGAAAAGGTTCTCAGGCGACAGCGCAAGCTCAGTCGTGCGAAAAACCTTGTGGACAGTTCTGATTTCGCTCAAAGTTTGAAGTTTCTCAAAGAATTTCTCGAAACGAATCCTGATGATAAGGAGGCGCTGACTTACCAGGCATGGGCGCAGTTCAACCTGGATGTCAAGAATGATCCCGAAGCTCGGAATTTCGCCGAAAACAAGTTGCGGGATCTTTCAAAAAAGCATCCGGATTACGATCAGCTTTTCTTTTTTCTCGGGCGCATCGCTATGAATTTCAGCGACTATTCAAAGGCCGATGCATATTACAGAACCGCGCATGCTCTCAATCCCGGCTCGGTTGACATCAACAGGGAGATCAGGCTTTTAGAACAGAGAATGATCAACCGCGAGCCGCCGGAAACGCCTCGCGCGCAAAAAAAGCAGGAGGCCTCCGAAAAGAAGGGGCTTTTTGGCCTTTTCGGTCGCAAGAAATAGTCGCTCTCTTCGGATGAAGAAAACTATTCAACCTTCTAACTTCTATCTTCTAACCTCTAATGAACGTATCCCCATTGCTTCAATAGGTCCTTGACCGCAGAATCCACACCGGACCCGGTAGGCATTTGATTAATCCAATCGATCCAGTTCACAAAGCAAAGGTGTGGATGCTCGCTTCCGTCAGCCGTTTGGGGGATGTAGGCCGTTTTTGCTTTGGCTATGTTCGTCGAATCATCAATGAGGTAGCCTTGATCGCCATCAGGCATGACAAAAGCAGGTCCGTAACGCAGTTCTGTTCTTTGTAGCGCATGACCTTGTTTCATCAGTGTGAATCTCAATTCTTCAGCGTCTGAATCCGGCCAGATGGCAAGGCGCACGGTTTTCTCCAGTTTCAACCTGAGACCTTTTTCATTGGATCGAGCAAGGATTTCGCCGGAAGCAACGGCAATCTTTTTTGCGCCGGAAATGATCACCTCGTCCGCAGAAGATTCCGGGATTGTCAAAGCCCAAACCGAGGGAAACTGCTCGGTACTTTCCTCAAATTGCCTTCGCATTCGCTGAAGCAGTGGATCATCGGCGCCGACAAGATTCTGCGTCTCTTCAGGATCGCTTTGCAGATCGAATAGTTCTTCGCGAAGGGTTTCAGGTTTCCACGCGCGGCGCACTCGGCGAAGACGATTGATGTCATGATGTCGAATATACTTATAACGGTCGGCAACTCGGATGCCGGTTGCATTCTTGCCATACAAAGCGATGACGGGTTCGGGTTCAAAAGTCGGGTTGTTTGAAAGTAAGAAAGGCGCAAGATTCCTGGCGCTGGCATTCGGATTATTTTCGACCCCAACCAGACTCATGATGGTGGGAAAAACGGAAAGAGACGAGTATTGCCCTTTGAGTATTCGATCTCCCGCAATTTCAGGGCCGTATATAATCATGGGGATTTTGAACTCTTCGTCGTAGAGGGTTTGGCCGTGGAAATGCATGGCTTTACGCATTTTGTCCGGGCCGTTCGGAGTCTTGATATCGTGCGAAATATCATTAATCTGCCCGTGATCAGCCGTGACGAAAATAAAAGAATTTTTTAATAAACCAGTCTGCCGCAGCATCTGGTAAAAGCGCGCGAATGTGAAATCGGCGTGCGCTACGCACCCCAGGTAACGCCCATAAGCATAATCGCCGGAACCCTTCCACGCATGTTTTGAAATCCGGCGGAATCGGTTCGGCGGCGCGTCGGCGGGATTGGGCGCGTTTTGGTGTATGAATAAAAAGAGATTGGTGTCTTTGTTTTCGGCTAGCTGACGCGCAACGAAGTACTCAACATCCATTGTGGAAATATTGGAGCGCATCGCCTGCGTTGTTTGATCGAAACCGAGATCGATGCCGGCCTTGGCCCAGGGCATGATGAAATAATTGTTGGCGACGCAGAGGCTTTCCCATCCGGCTTTGCGAAAAGCGGCAGGGAGAGTTTCAATTTCCGCGCTTTCAAACAGTTTGCGAATGGCGTGATTCAGAGGTCTTCGCGGCGGGCTGGTCGGTAGATAAAGATTGGGAACCGCCTTGCCGGTGAGCATTGTTGTCACGCCCGTGCGAGACCAGTTGCCGCCGGAAATATAGGATTCCACGACGACGCCTTTTTTTGCGAAGGAATCCAATTCGGGCGTCAAGCCGTGCGGGCAGCCGTAAACTCCCAAATTCCTGGCCGAAAATGCATCCATCACGTAGATCACGACGGTTTGTGGCGGTCCTAGCTTTTTTTCAAGAATTTGCGGCGAACCCCAGAAAGCCTGGGCGCTACTATCGCCGGAGCATTGCGTCTGCAGTTTAAGATCGACTTCACGCCCGGCCCACGGCGACAAGTCGATCTCGAAGGGAACCCATCTGGCTTCGCGGTCCTCGATTTCAACGTGTGCATATCGGTAATATTTCTTATAGAACCAATCTCTTTCGACATAAGGGAAAGGCAGCATGGACTCTTCTGTTTTGGAAAGAATCGTTTCGCCGTCGATGGAAATGGAAAATGTGACAGGAGCGGGTTGCTCCGGAAGAACTCCGTATGCGCCGCGCATAATGGCGTCGGGCGGAATTGTCAGGTTGTATTGAATTATTCCCGGTGGGGGGAGGTGGATGGCGCGCCTGCTGGTGCGGAAATTGGATGAACTGCCAAAAGTCGTCAGGCGCGATAAAAGATGCGGCTCACGATAATTCGGGCGAGCGTCAAGGTTTTTCGGCAGCGCTGCAATCGCCTTGTCAATGGACGGCGTCTCGAATTGGCTGCTGCCAAGAAGGCTTACGAGATCATGCGTGATTTCGTAGTGGTAGTCTTTTGGAGCCAGCCCCTTCTTCAGAGCCAGGGGCACGGGGTCAGGCCAGCGCTCGACGCGAGGCTGCACATAACGCATATCCCAAAAGGTTGCCGCGCCGCCATAAAGACCCAGGAGGATGAGGAGGGTCCAAACAATTTTTTTCCAATGGCGCTTAAACAATCAATAAGCCCCTTGCAAGTAATTTTCCAATTGCGCTGAAAGTCTTTCAACGTCCATTGGACGCACGCCGGACAGGTCGCGTTCGCACAGGGGATCGTCGCGCAGGTCATATAATTCGTAGCCCACGCCATCGACCATCGGCATCTTGATCAGTTTCATGTCATCGGCGATCCAGACTCTGTGCTTGGCGTAGTTGGTTAAATCTTCCCATTGACGCTGAATCACCATCTCGTGGTTATGCAGCGAATCCACTTCCAGAATCTTTGTCACGTCCGGATATTGAATGTGGAGTTGATTGTAAAAGGCTTCGCCCTGCGCATCGTACCAAAGGCCCGTTTCCACGTAGATGCCCGTGTCGGCCATACTTTCGCCGTGCAAAAATGGCATTAGGCTGCGACCCATGAAGGATTCGCGGGACATGGCGGTGTATTCGGCGATTGTGGGTGCGATGTCGATCAATCGAATGCGCTTTTTCACATGTCGTCCACGCATGATTCCAGGCCCGGCGAAGATGGCCGTTGTCTTCATGGAAAATTCGGTGCGAAGTTGTTCGCCATGTTGCACGGGAGTATTCGGTGTTTCAAAGAGATCCTCGCCGTGATCCCCGAAGAATACGAGAAGAGTGTTTTGCGCCAATCCGCTTTTCTCAAGATGTGACAGGATTCTGGCGATCTGATCATCCACGGCTCGCAAACAACCGTCGTACAAAGCGCTGATCTGGTTCTTATCGGCAACCGTCAGGTTCTCCACTTTCCCAGGGATAGTAAATTTGTGATAGCGGTATGCGCCTTTGTAGGTTGGGTCGGTGTATTTTTTATAGTAGGGCCAAGGCGGCGCGAAGGGGAAATGCGTGGTGGAGTAAAAAACCTTGAGAAAAAACGGCTCATCCTTCGCCAATTCATCCAGCTTTTGAATGACCTTGTCGGTCAGTGGCTTGGGGTCCGCGTTATGGGCGAATTCTTCCAGTATGGGGAGCAACTTGCGCCCATGCGTATTATTGACATAGGGCATGATGTTGGTCATCAACTCGGCGACGCGAAGCTCGGCCAGCGTCAGGATCGTAAAGTTCGGTGCGTCGATTTCATCGAAGCCAAGATCGACGCGGGGAAAAATGTCTCCGGCGAAGTCGGAAATGACGACCGTTTTATAACCGGCGTTACGTAGTTTGTCGGCGATGGTTTCGGGCAGAAAGGCTCTGTGCTCGTATCTGGGAAACATGGTTCGCACGCCGTGCTTAAGCGGAGTCGTTCCAGTCATGAGAGAAACGATGGCGGGGAATGTCCTGGGAAGCGGCGAGTAACAGTTTTCAAAAACCACGCCTTCATTTATGACCGCGTCAATGATAGGCGTTGTATCGCGATGATAAGCGTTGGCGGACAAGCGGTCGGGACGCAGCGAGTCGAGGCCGATCATGATGACGTTGGGTTGCGTTAAGGTCTTGCCCGCGTGCGCCGGTTTGGCGAGCACATTGTCAAAGGGAATTTGGCTCATCCCGAAAATGCCGATGGCGATGGAAGCGGCGACAGCGGAGGCTTTGGCCGCCCGAAAACGTATTATCAACCTGATTAGCGCCGCCGCGAAAATGGCGCCAAGGAAAAATTCGATGATTGTCGGATTGAGAAAATCTGTGACGGCGCATTGAACTGCCTTTCTTGCGCCTCCCTTGGCAAGCCACAGTTCGTAATACAATTGCGGCGACTGCGCCATCTCACGAAAATAGAAAAGGAGGTGGACGCCGACAAGAATCCCCAGCCGAGACCGGAGTCTGCGGGCCAGCGCGCCGGCCAAAATGCCGAGGAGAAACCCTACAGCGAGATGAAGGATCAGTTGTTGCGACAGCACCAGGACAATATCCAGCACGAAGTTGTCCATGAAAATCGTGGTGACGGCATCCAGGCGCTCGTCCTCAACGCCCAAAACGGTAAATCCGCCGTGCAGCGCCAGAGAATACAGGAAAAGAATAAAGAAGAACCCCGATCCGAGAAGGCCGGATTTTGCGAGCCTTTTCATCTCGTGTCCAGCGAAACCGGGGTCGGTATGTTTGCTGTCAGCTTCCTTCATGTATTTAATTTCTGATTCGTTTTCGGCCACTTCCAGGGAATGACCTTGTCGTCAAAAGTGAGGCGAAAAACATCCGGGTTGTCATTTTGATATGCGATGTTCGTGACGTTGAGGATCATGGATTCTTTTTCGCCAATATTCTGGATGCCGTGCAGGACCATCGCCGGGATTTTGACCAGAAGAGGATTTTCCGGCGTCATAATGAATTCATTGATTAATCCCGAAGTCATTGAAGCTTCCCCTTGATGACCGAAACCGAGTTTTTCGTTCCGGCAGTCATATAACACCAGCCTGATTTTTCCGCAAAGCGCGCAAAGGTGGTCGACCTGCTTGCGGTGAAAGTGCCACGCCTTTATAACGCCGGGAAAAGCGGTGCTGGTATAAACTTGGCCGAATCTTTCAAAGAGATTGTCGTCGGAGCGCATAAAAATGGTCAGTCGCCCGCGTTCATCGGCAATGACGGGCAGCTTCTTTACACGCACGCCTTCAATGCGTTGCGATGCGGGCGTAATAGTCGGATCGTTCAATGGCTATCTCCGGTTAATGGGAAATTCATTTCGAGGTCATCCACATGCGAGCATCCGCTTGTGGATTGCTCATTATTCACCAGGAACAGGTATTTTTAAATCCCTTCTGCTATCAAGTCACAAACAAGTTCGCCGATGGCGGGAGAGGCTGTAAGGCCGGGCGATTCGATGCCGATGAGATGGATGATTCGCCGATTACCCGGTTGCCGGGTGATGAGAAAATCCGCAGCGGGCTGATCGGGTCCGACGCGCTTGGGCCGGACGCCCGATGGACCCATTCGGAGATCTTCAACACGCAGAGTGGGGCAGAGCCGCCGCGCTTCTTCAAAAAATTCTTCCGGCGGTCGTCTGTTCGATTCGTAATCGCGCTTGTCAACGATGAATTTGGCTGTTGGTCCCAGCCAGAGTTCGCCATCGACCGTTTTCGTCAAGTGAACGCCGAGGCTGTACTGCGCGGGGACGGGATAAACAAGGTTGTGGACAAGGTGCGCCTTGCGAGCGATGACCGTGGCATATTCCCCGCGACAGGGATGGATGACGTGCTCGCTGAATCCGCACAGATTCGCCACTACGTCGGACCAGAGTCCCGCCGCATTGACTAAAGTGCGAACCCTGATATCGCCGCGTTCAACGGTATGAAGTACGATGGAGTCCGATTCAATGTCGATGCCGGCGACGTGGGAGTTTGCGCTGATAATGGCGTCCATTTCAATGGCCCTGGCTTCGAGTACGCGGATGTACTCTCCCGTGTCCATCACGCCTGTCGAGGGGGAATGCAGCGCGGCGACGCCGGCGATGTTCGGCTCGATTTTTCGCATCGCCCCCCTATCGATCAGTCGCAGATCGCTGACGCCATTGCCATGGCCGGCTTGGAGAAGATTTTCGAGTGCCGGAATTTCGCTCGTATCGGAAGCCACTATGAGTTTTCCGCCGATGCGGTGGGGAATCTTCCAGTCCTTAAGTCGCTGCGTGAGCGCCTTTCGACCCGCAACGCACAGGCGGGCCTTCAGCGAGTCTTTTTGATAGTAGATTCCGGCGTGGATGACGCCGCTGTTGTGCGTGGAAGTTTCCTCGCCAAGACGCTCATGACTTTCCATCAAAATGACGGACCCGCCCCTCTGGGCAATGCTGTAGGCGCAGGAGAGTCCGACTACGCCACCGCCGATCACCGCCGTGCCAACATCAATTTTGCTCATCGAATTCCTTTTTGATTTGTCTCTGAGGGTCAATATTCTCCAATCCAGAGTCTGCTATCGTAGCCTGTTTTAGCTATGTCGCCAAATGATGATCCATGCCACGTTTCACCATTGAAGCGGATCGGCTTTGAGGCTAATCTTTGAAGCGTTATGCGTGACAAGCATTTTATTCTTACCATTGATGTCGAGGAGTTTTTCCAGTCGGAGAATCTTCGGGGAGCTTATCCGATTGCCGATTGGGATCGGACTCCCTCGCGCGTGGTGGAACAGGTTGAAACGCTGCTCAATCTTCTGTTGAGCGAAAATGTCGGATCGGCGACCTTTTTCATTCTCGGCTTCGTGGCCAAAAGATATCCGAAGCTTGTCAAGCGCATCGCCGACGAAGGATTTGAAGTCGCATCGCACGGCATGATGCACACGCTCAATACGGAAATGACGTCGCCTATGATTGCAAGCGACTTTGCCACGAGCAAAAAGATGCTCGAAGACATTTGCGGCTGCGCGGTTGTCGGCTATCGCGCGCCGAGTTTCACCATCGACGCCAAATGCATCGAAGAACTGCGCGCGCAAGGGTATCATTACGATTCGAGCTTCAACGACATCGCCTGGCACGACCGGTACGGGCGACTGGACTTGTCGGAGTACGTCAAAGTTTCATCTGGAGTATTCAGGCACCCGGCAGGCGATTTTCACGAGTTTCCCATCAGCAACCTTCAAGTCGGAAGTCGTACGCTCCCGTGGGGCGGCGGCGGATACTTCCGCCTGCTGCCCGGCGTCGTCCATCGCGCGGGCGTCATGAAGGCATTGCGCCGGGAAAGTCATTTCAACTTCTACACGCATCCGTGGGAGTACGATCCGCAGCAACCCAGAGCCGAGGGGCTTGGCGCCGCGACGAGTTTCAGGCATTACGTGGGTCTTTCCCGCACCCAAACGCGGCTCATCAAGCTCATCCGCATGTTGAAGGCGCATGATGTCCAGATCGTCGGCGTCGGGGACATTCTGCCGCGCTAAAACATTTTTACTTCAAAGCCCGTCTGTAATTGTAGTTGTCGGAAACCAGGTTCTGGCCATCGCGAATCAGCTTCGCGGCGTCTTCGGGCGTGACGCCAAGTTTTCCGGCGACATGCTGAATCTCCTCCGCGTTGTGCTCGGCGCTATCCCAAGGGCAATACTGCGCTTTGGCCAGCTTGTCGCAAATGCTTTGGATTTTCCCGGCATCATAAGCCCATTCATCCCACCTCGTTTCCGGGATAAGGCGGATATGAAAGGCCCACGGCGCGATCCGCTCCTCGTCTTCGATTCGGCCTTCCCGGCACAATTGCGCCTTGAGCACCGGTGAAAAGGTTGGAGGCGTCAACCCCTGAAGGTAAATTTTTATTCGATGGCAGGTGTGGTCTGGGTGGGACAGGTACATCTCAATGAGCACTTCGCGTGTCGTTGCAATGAGCGGCGCCCGTGCGATGTCGCAGGGAACAGTGATTTTCCAAAGAGCGCCCGAGTCGCTGCCGTGAGGAGTGGGAGTTTGAGAAATGAGCTGCCAGGCAACCGCTCCAGGCTGCCTTTCGGCTTCGATGTCCAGCGTGATCTGCTCATCAATCACCTCGTTTTTGGGGATAATGAGCCGGAGGGTGAGGTATAGGGCGACAATACCCAAAACCGCGAACAAAATAATCAAGCCGGATTTGCTCAGGTAAATGGCGTCGGCTTCCTTTTTCCGGGCCATGACGGCGTCGCCTTTCGATGGTCGAAACTTTTCTTATTGTGTCCACGCGCCCGCCCTGCTGTCAACACAGGGCAAAGTTAGCAAGACACTGGACATTGCAGGCTTTATTAGGCTGTGTTAGTTCAGTTGTCAGTGTTGTCCAAGGAGGTCCTTATGCGTTGGATTTGCATGTTGTTTGCGTTGATTGTCTTGCCCCTGGCCGTCGCGTCCGCGGACGAGCTTGAGGATAGAGCGCTTTTGCATGAGCAGTGGTTTAACGAATACCATGTGTCGCCGTACGGCGGATCGGGCTACGCCTATTTCACGGCGCCCGACTCAGACGAAGTGGATCATTATTCTTTTGGCGATTCAACGATCTGGACGGGAACCTATTTGGCCTCGGAAAGTTTCCGCTACGCCGTCACCGGAGATCAAGACGCCAAGGCCAACGCCATTCGCACCGTGAACGCGCTAGATTCTCACCTGAAAATCACGCAGGTTCCGGGATTTATTGCCCGCTTCGCCGGGCCGGACGAAGCGCCCTGGAATACTGCCTATACGGAGCATGACCGATACGTGCCTGGCACGGGTGAATGGGCGGGATCTTTTTGGATAAACAATACGAGCCGCGATCAATATACCGGTTGGTTTTTTGGTATGGTGGTGGCTTATGACTTGATCGACGACGAAGAAACCAGGGCCTTGATTCGGGAAGATGTCCAGGAAGTGATAGACGAACTGCGGGCGGATTATTATTGGATTCTTGGCGAAAATGGTTTGCCCACCGACGCCGGACCGCAGGTGATCGGCATCATGCGTGTCTGCTGGCATTTGATAGCCGCGCACATTCTCGACACCCCAGAATATTGGGCGCAGTACGAACAGGTTTTTGAAGATCAGAAATCGGGCCTTGGGATCAGTTCGTTTTCACTGATGAATAAATATTATCAGTACTATGGACTCAACCTGTCTCACGAAACCTTTTTCAACCTTCTGCGGCTTGAACGAAATCCGGTGCGCCGGAAATTCTATCTCGACATATTTCACACGCATATCCGGCACCTTGTTGAACTCACGCACAACGTGTTCTTTGATGACATCTACTTGGCCAACTGCGAGCGGGCAGGGGAATGCCGCTATTATGACGAGACCTTGGAAGACGTTCAAAATCAGCTTTTTGATTTTCAGGATCCGCCGGTTCGGGAAGTGCCTCTTGAGATTCCTGATTGGCCTCTCGATCCTTTCACCGTGACGATTTCGGCTCTGATAGACGCCCTCAACATTCGAGAATTAATCGACATCGAGCCGCAAACCCTGGATGCTCGTCCCGTAAAATGGCGATGTCCCCGTTCATTCATGTGGCAAAAGACTCCGTACAACATTGATTGCCCCGGTGGCGACGGGACCGAAGTGTATCCGGGGATCGACTATATGATCGCGTATTGGATGGGTCGCTATTATAACTTTATTGAGCCCGGCAATCCCAACGAGATCACCTGGCCTCCCGACGAGGCGGTCGATGACGATGACGACGCCGATGATGATGTCGATGACGACGATACGGCGTCAGATGACGACACAAGCGATGATGATGAGCAACCTTCGCCTGATGCCGATGATGACGAGGACGACGATGACGAAAAAGGTTGCGGGTGCTAATAAAGGTTATGGAGTCACCGCGATGAGAAGAGTTATAATACCGATTCTAATTTTCGTTGTTTCGCTTTCGGTTTTCGGATGCGCTTTCAAACCGTCCGCGGCGGATATCTATCTCGACGACCGGCCCCGCGCCGTCAACGGCGACGCTCTTTTCGGCTATGAGGAAAAAGAGTTTCCCGTCGAAACGAAGATTGTGGAGAGTCGAGAGAAATACGATGTCATTCGCGTGCGCTTTGACGCCTATCATGATGATGATCCCGACAACCCCACTGTCACAGCCTGGTATTACCGGCAGCGCACCTCCCTGCCCACGCCCGGTATCATTCAACTTCCGATTCTCGACGGGGACTACGGTCCAACAATCATGTTCGCGGAGTATTTTGCCGAAAGAGGATTTCACGTCCTCAGGATGGAACGAAAAAAAGGGATGTTTCATCTGGAAAAACCGGTGAGTTACTCAAGAAATCTCATCATCCGGTCAATAGTCGATGAGCGCAGAACTCTGGATTGGTGGCTGGGCAATGAAGAAGTCGATACAGACAGAATCGGGATATGCGGCATTTCCATGGGCGGTTTCCAGGCCAGTCTGCTCATGGCGGTCGATTCGCGCATCGACGCCGGTGTTTTTATGCTCAGCGGCGGTGATTTTCCGAAATTGCTGATGATTAGCCAGGAAGGGGAGATCGTTGAGTATCGGAAGATTATGAAAGAGAAATACGGCCTAAGCGATGAGCAAATGTATGCCGAAGCCAAAAAATCCCTTGGCGATATCGACCCGATGGTTTTTGCGCCGAACCTGAATCCGGCGCGCGTGCTTTTCATCTCGCCACGTTTCGATCAGGTGGTCCCGCATGAATGCGCGCTGAAGTGGTGGAACGCCGCCTCGCAGCCGAATATGATCGTCATACCCACGGGGCACTACTCTTCCATATTTTTCATTCGATACATTCAAGGCAAAGCCGCGCAGCATTTCAGGAAAATCTTTGAGATGGAGTAGGTCTTTTAGGTCGCGCCTTTCCCAATTATTTCGTCAAACCATGAAGCCAGCGATGCAGCGGCGCCATATTCTTGAAATGGTTGTAGCAAAATTCAACGATGTCGGGAGTGTATAGCTCCTGGGGAATTTTCATTTCAATGCCCGCATAAAGACCGTTATAGCGCAATAGGTCGGCGTTTTTTGCTTCCGGGTCGAAGCCGCGAGGCACTCTCTTATAATGCTCGCCGCCCAGCGCATAGTCGCCGGCCTTCGCCACGGATTTTATGGCTCGGTCAAGCGCCTGGCCGCGGCTTTTATCCACGACCGCTTCACGGTAACGTTGCAGCATCGGTTTCGGAAAGACGTAGTAGCCCGCGCCCAGCATCAACGTTGGCGGCGCCAGGTGAAAGTAAAATCCGGAGCATTCCATCCTGGGTCCGGCGCCCTCCCAGAACCACAGGCCAAGGTGCGTTTTGTAGGGGCTTTTGTCGTGGGCGAATCGCGTGTCGCGGTGGATGCGAAAAAGAGATTTGTTCACGCGCGGATCGGCGTTGATGGCCGGTGTGATTTTTCTAAGCTTTTCTCCCATGGCCACAACGAAATCTTTGGAGGGCTCGAGAACGTCACTGATGTGCTTATCCTTGTTGTCTAAAAACCATGGCTTGCTGTTGTTCTTTTTTAAATCCTTGAAAAACTTGACGCATCCTTTGGGAAAACCGGAAAATTTCTGCGCGTCTGGCATGCCTGCTCCTCACCCGTTGTAATATCTGGAAAATGCCTGGCAACTCCACTTGGGAAACTTCACAACAGATGGCGCATTCTTGTCAATGTTTCGGAGCGTTGTTATGGTCATGTCGGGTAGGCGCTAATTATCGTATCCGAAGGGGATGAAGCCATGAAGCACTATCGCGAAGAGCTTTGGTTTGAGATTCCGTCGAGGCGCGGTCTGCGCAACATTAGCGGGCCGGTCCAAAAAGCCGTGACAAAAAGCGGCGTGCAAAACGGCCTGTGCCTGGTGAACGCCATGCACATTACCGCCAGCGTCTTTATCAACGATGACGAAAGCGGCCTGCATCAAGATTACGATGACTGGCTTGAATCCCTGGCGCCGCACGAACCGATAGATCATTACCGGCACAATCGCACGGGCGAGGACAACGGCGACGCGCATCTCAAGCGCCAGATTATGGGACGCGAGGTCACCGTGGCTATCACGGACGGGCAATTGGATTTCGGGACCTGGGAAAGAATTTTCTATTACGAATTTGACGGACGCAGGCGCAAGCGCGTCCTGATAAAAATCATCGGAGAATAAGATTGAGCAAAATCACAAAGGTCGAACTTTTCCATGTTTCGCGAGGCGTAAAACCGGCGTTTTGGCCCTCGTGGATTCCTGGATATCCTCAAACGCACAGTCGATTCACTTTGATTCGCCTGACCACGGACGACGGTATTGTCGGCCAGGCCGCCGGCAACGCTTTTTCCATGGAGCGCGAGGGCTTTGGCGATTTGCTGGGCGGTTTCATACTCGGCATTGAGGCCACGGATATCGCCACGGTTCGGCAGCGGATCAAGGAAGCGAGTTATTTGGGATGGCGCAATTGGTGGATCGAGCCAGCCTTTTGGGACATCAAGGGAAAAATCGAAGGCAAACCTGTTTATCAACTCCTGAGCGAGTCGGAAAAAGTTGTAGAAAAAATTCCCTGCTACGCTTCCACAGGCTCCCTAAAAAGCTTTGAAGAAAGAAAACCCTATCTGGATCAAATTCGTAAAATGGGATTTCGTGGCGTCAAAATCCGCGTACACTCATTCGACGAAAATGAGGATTTCAATATTCTCCGAAAAGTGCGTGAAGAGGTGGGAAAGAACTTTCATCTCATGACCGACGCAAACCAGGGTTGGCTAGTGACGCTCGTTGACGATGCGCCGAAATGGGATCTGGAAAGGGCGACGCGTTTCGGCAAGGTGGCCGACGAGTTGAAACTCGATTGGATTGAGGAGCCTCTGGACATGCACGCCTTCGCCGAATTTCGCGAACTGCGTCGTCGTGTGAAAACGCCTGTCGCCGGAGGAGAACTCTTTGGCAGTCGGCAGGAGATGCAGGCGGCCATGGACAACACGGCTTTCGATATTTTCCAACCTGACGCCACTTTTGCGGGAGGTCTTGAGGATGTGCGCTGGTGTTATGAGCAATGCAAAAAGCGAAAGCTTAAGTTTTCGCCGCACACATGGACGAACGGTATTGGGATGATCGTGAATCTGCACGCCATGGCGGCTTCGGGTTCGAAAATGCTGCTGGAATTTCCCTTCGAGCCGCCGGGATGGATTCCGGAAAACAGGGATGCTCTTTTCCCAGAGCCGATTCGCGTCGATCAAGGCGGGTGCGTCGCGGTGCCCCAAAAACCCGGATTGGGAATCGAGATCGATGAAAAGGAGTTGCGGCGCTACGCGAAAAGATTTCACCTAATGACGCCGGCTCGACTGGCCGTGAAAACCATTCGTGAAAAAGGTCTGAAAGCGGCCTTGGAATTGAAAAAGAAAAAAGAAAGTCGATAAATTCAAAAACGATGGAATACAGCGTTTTAAAGAAGGAGGCGGCATGAAATATGAGCATATCGATTACGTGGACTTTCCGCTCAAGGACACGTGGCTCGTTTTTAGAAACGAGATGATGAATCTGATCGATTATCTTCCCAACATTCGCAAAATCGTCGAATTGGAAAGGATCGAAGGCAAGGGCAAGGTAGAAGTCACCATGCAGTGGTACGCCAAGGCTACGCTTCCCGGCGCCGCGGGCAAATTGATTCCGCAAAGCGTTCTCACATGGGTGGACAAGGCGACGTGGACCGATAAGGAGCACGTGGTCGAATATGAACTGACTCTCCCTGAATTGACGAATGCGGTGAAAGTTGTCGGACGCAACACTTTTGAAAAGGACGGCAAACGAACAAAGGTTACGCTGACGGGTGAAATTCAAACGGAGATCAGCAAAATCAAGAT
>Ga0307990_1001259_pt1 | contig 21533 bp, 15 predicted proteins | sample EllFjometagen129_FD_203168 | JGI IMG/M metagenome (GOLD analysis project Ga0307990, IMG submission 203168) | Marine microbial communities from Ellis Fjord, Antarctic Ocean - #129 | ecosystem: Environmental > Aquatic > Marine > Unclassified | place: Southern Ocean | collected 2014-10-08
TAGTCTTTGGTATAGGTAGCTACAAACATAAAGAAGAAGACATTGAATATATTGCATGTACATATAGTTTCAGCAATGATGGGAAATTTAATAGTTTTGAATATTTTATAAAAGAAGAATTCAAAATATTGATAGGTAAAATTTCCCAATCTATAACCGATTATGAATCCATCCACGGTTATCCTGATAGACTAATACTTCATTTCTGTAAAAGCATGACAGAAAAAGAGTTAAAATATTTCGAAAATGCACTCATTGAATTAAACTTAGATATTCCGGTATTCAATATTTCAATTAAAAAAACTGAAACACAAGAAATTCTTGCTTTTGATAAAAACTCAAAAAAATTATTACTTTCAAATGGATCCTATATAAATGTAGATAACAACAAATACCTTTTGTTTATTAACAATCAAAATTCGATTAACAAATTTAATATTGTTAACTCTTGTCAATTCCCAATCATACTAAACATTAATTGTACTGATAAATCCCAATTAAGAAACAAAAAAGTAATAAATGAATTAATAGATCAAGTATTTCAGTACAGCCACATGTATTGGAAATCATTTAAACAACAAAACATACCGGTAACAATTAAATATCCCGAAATGATTGCCAGAATTGCCCCATATCTTAATGGTAAAATTATCCCCGATTTCGGAAAAGATAATTTGTGGTTTTTGTGATAACAGAAGATTTTTAACAATTAATAATATATTATCTTAATATATTTTTTACATTTGAAAATGAAAATTATTAATTTCATCTTTTACTACAAAATAATAATTAAACAAAAATAAATAATAAACTACTGAGTATAAAGTTGAAATATCGCGCATGCCATAGTGATTATTTAATAGTTATGCCTCACCTTGAAAGATAGGACACATGAAGAAATATACTATAAAATGAAAGTGAATATACCAACGCTTAGCAAAATCAAAAGAGCTGCAACCAGCCGCACAAAGTCAATACTTTGCAGCACATTTGATTTTGCCCCAATGCACAAAAATATTAATAGGATATGAAACTTGTAACAAGAAACCATTTGGAAGATTGGGCTGTTAGGATAGACTCAAAAGGCGAATTCCCCTATCTCATTTCAAGATTAGTAAGAGCAACTACTCCTGCAAACACACAGACAGACATACCTTCAGGAAGTGCTGCTTACATAGGAGGTTGGGATGGAGTTGTTAATTGTGATGAGGATACACCTAATGTTCCTAAAGGAACTTCTCTGTGGGAGTTCGGAACAGAAGCCGACAATAAAGGTAAAGCAGATGACGATTATGATAAAAGAACAGCAGACCCATTAGGATACACTTCTGCAGATTGTGTCTTCATTTTTGTTACACTGCGATATTGGAAACAAAAAGATAAATGGATAACAGCAAAAAAAGCTGAAGGAATATGGAAAGATGTAAGAGTTTATGATTCTTCCATATTGGAGCAATGGTTAGACAATGCATTGTCTGTTTCAAGATGGCTCTCTAGTAGAGTTGGAAGTTATCCTTTTGACGGAATTATGACTGCTGATGAATTTTGGGAAGAATGGTCAACAGGCCCTAATGGCATAGCACTATCACCCGAAGTTGTAATATCTGGTAGGGAATTTGAACAAAAGCAATTACTGAGTATATTGCAAGCACAACCAAGTATAAAGGCAATAAAAGCATCAACTAAAAATGAAGCAATCGCTTTCATTATAGCTGCTGCTATGCAATTTCCTTCAAATGAACCTGAAAGATTTTTTTCAAAATCGTTAATTATTGATACAGAAGGAAACTTTCGAGGAATTAGAATTAATACAGCAACCTCTTTGAATCTGATTCCAAGATTTGAAGAAACACAGCCTCTTTATGTTGCTGTAGCAAAGGGACATCATGTACTGATTCCTTTGGGAGCAGACGACACATTTAATCAAGAAACTATCACACTACCAACGATTGATCGAGATGGACAAGTAGACTCTCTTGTTAAAAGTGGTATTTCAAAAGTAGATGCTGAAAAATTTTCAAGGGAATCAGGAAGGAATATTACTATTTTAAAGAAGTTAGTTGGATTTCCTCATGTAAAAACAAAATGGATAGAGACAGAAAACATTCGTGAGATTATTCCTGTGCTTATTTTGGGGCGATGGAATGAAAATTTTATTGGAGATATTGAACTTTTGGAAAGATTATCGGGGGTCAAGTATTCTGATTATATAATTACATTAACAAAATGGAAAAACTTTGAAGAATCGCCTTTAATTCAAATTGGAGAAACATGGCGGTTAACTTCACCACTTGACTTTTGGACAAATCTTTCACCCTATCTTACAAAAAAGGATTTTGAAAGTATACAAGAAGCCTTTTTATTTGCTTTTAAGAATGGTAACCGTATTATTGAGCCTAAGGACAAAAAAGGTTTTGCAGCACTTTATAATAAGCAAAAGATGTTTTCTAGTTGGTCTAGAGAAGGTTTAACACAATCACTAATATTGATTGGGCAATTTGGAGAAGGCTTAAATATACCTAACTTTCCAAAGCCTCAGCTTTGGGTTGATAGCTTAATTCATGACTTATTAAATGAAGCTAGTGGCGAAATGTGGATTTCAATTGACCATGAACTTCCTCTAATCTCAGAAGCATCTCCAATAAGTTTTTTAAAAGCAGCGAGTAACTCACTTTCAAAAAAACAGCCTGAAATTATGGATATGTTCAAGGAAGTGGATGGATTTTTACATTCCACAAGTAATCATACAGGTTTATTGTGGGCTCTTGAAGGATTAGCATGGCTATCTGAATATTTAAGAGATGTCAGCTTGATTTTGTTAAAATTGGCACGGCTTGACCCAGGAGGTAATTTATCTAATCGACCTATTAATAGTTTAACCGAAATTTTTAAACCATGGCATTACCAAACTATTGCAACTTATGGTGAGAGAATGGAAATATTAAAATATATTTCTGAGCAAGAAAATGAATCAGGCTGGATATTATTGACTAGAATGCTTCCTGACCATCATGGGGTTGCACATCCTACGAATAAAATGAGGTGGAGAATGTTTGATATTAACTCCAATATTAATTATACGCATGAAGAAATCTGGAATACTTATTCATTTGCAGTAGAATTGCTTATTTCTCTATTTGATAATACAGAGGAAAAATTATCAAAACTAGTAGATGAATCTGTTAAACTTAGTCCTAGCGATAGAGATAAGGTTTTAGCTTTTGTAGAATCTGAATATTCAAATGTAAATCAAGAGAAATATACAACTTGGCATGAAATTCGAAAAATATTATCACATCACAGGTCTTATCCTACAGCGGATTGGTCATTGCCTGAAAAAGAATTGATAAGATATGAAGCTCTATATATTAAACTAGAGCCATCCGATACAATTCAAAGATACGTTTGGCTATTCAACGACCATTGGCCAAAATTTCCTGAAGGGAATGTATATGAAAATAATGAATTTGAAAAAAAGCATGAACAGCAACAGAAAAAAATTGATGAATTAAGAATCGAAGGCTTAAATAAAATAATTCAGCAATTTGGGCTTGATAAAACCTTTGAATTATCAAAGGAAGTCAAAGAAGTTTGGTCATTGGGGGAAACCTTAGCGAAAATCATTAAAAATGAAGCAGATGAATTATCGTTAGCTGAACTTCTTAAAAAAGATGAGGAATACAAATCTTTAGTGCATAGCTTCATTTTCCGTAAAACTATAATAACCAATTTGAATTGGGCATTTTCATTATTTGAAAAATTGCAAAAGAAAGGGTTTGATAACAAAGCATTAGCACAGATTTTTGTGCCTTTAAATCAATCATTAGAGCTTTGGTTATATATTGGTTTAACAAATGAAGAAATCCAGAAAGATTATTGGCTTTCAATGCACCCTCGTTTTTATCATTTTAAAAAGGATGAAAAGATTATAGGTCTTAAAAATTTAATTCAGTATAAAAGATATTTCTCTGCCATTGATATTTGTTCCCATTTTGCTGAAGAAATTCCAACAGAATTATTAGTTAATATTTTACAGAAATCAGCAACCGAGGATGCCAATGAAACAATACAAATTCGAGGTTATGAAATTGGTCGTTTGTTTGAGACTATTGATAAAAGAAGTGATATTGAACATTCAACATTAATTCAATTAGAATGGTTGTTTTTACCAATCTTAGACTCTTATGGCACAAGTAGGAACCCTAAAAATTTGCATGATGAACTTTCAAAAAGTCCTGAATTTTTTATAGATATACTTAAATGGGTTTATATACCAAAGAATAAGGAGATATTAGAGGAGAAAAGGAAAGATTTATCGTACAAAGAGGTTCAAAATAGAGCAAAGCAATCATATCAATTATTGAACTCTTGGAAAAAGATTCCTGGTCTAAATGATGATAATTCTATAGATTCAGAATTCTTATTAAATTGGATTGAGTCAGTAAGGTCTTTAGCTGAGAAAGTGGACAGATTAAATGTTGCAGATGTACACATTGGCAAAGTCCTTGCCCAATACCCTGAGAACATTCCAAACTGGCCGCCTAATGAAATATTCGATATAATAGAGAAAATCAATACTGATAGTTTAAAAAGCAATTATTCATCAGCATTTTTTAATAAAAGAGGTTCTTCAATAAGAGGTCCTTTTGATGGAGGTAATATTGAGAGAGAACATGCAGCATACTTTAATAAGTTGAGTGATAGTTATAAAAATAAGTACCCTAATGTTTCAGAAATTTTCAAAAAACTTTCAGAGGGTTATTTGTTAGATGCGAAAAGAATGGATGAAAGTGCTGAACGTGATAGATTAGAATATTGATTGCTCAACACTCGGTTGCACATTTACAATTCACACAGACCAACGCACAGGCAAAAATTGTAAAAGAGCAACCATGCCAACGCTTGAGAAATATACAGAAAAGGCGAAGGCATAACAAAGTGTCATATGTCATTGGGCAGCAGGTGGTAAGTTGAAACATGAGAACATTTAATAAACATATCATCGGTTTGAAAGTGAGGCGCTTCGAAATGCCCAACGCCACATACACAAATCGCAGAAATTTAATTATGAAACTCTTAAAAAAACATCATAATTATTAAGTAATTATAGGTATAAAAAAAAATAACCAAGTGTTACTAAAGGATAAAAATTATTTCACTTAGTTTAAGGTAATACGATTAAAGACAATTGGTAGTATAGTCTCTTTTAAGTACTGAATTGTATTTTTATTCTAATCACAAATTATTAAACTAAATGAGTTTATTAACCAATAGTTATATTTTAGGATTTGATTAAGTTTCAATCCTCACTATTCCCCCTCCTATCCGCAAAATTAACACCACTATCAGATCTCTTTTTTCTTTTTGGACAATTTGAAAATTTTAATTTCGCATGTGATTCCATACCAACGAAATGCTTCTTGATTTCATTTTTAAATTTTCCTTCAATAACCAAACCATTAGTAATAAGTTTAGCTCCCTCAAAGCTCGTTATCTCAATCCGGTTATTAAAAGTAACCTTATACATCCCAGCCTCATTACGCATAGTAAATGCAATACCATGCTTTTTACAAGCTAGTAGTATAGTATCTGCTTCTCTTTTATTCATGATTAAATTCTAATCAATATTTTGTGAGCAATATAACCAATGTAATTAGAAAACAAAAAAAACTGCAGACTTATTGATAGTAATATTTCCGAGTAATCTCATACCTAACTTTAAGAATATTTAAACATCTTCCTTCCCATCCAATTCATCTTGTGCTTCATTTATAATTTCAATAAATCTAGCCAACTTTTTATCCATTTTAAAATTACAGAATCTACCAATATGAACATTTCGTTTTTTTCTGTTTTTTTATTCGTTTAAGACTTTTCTTAATTTTTTTATTTTTCATAGTATATAAGTTTTAAAAGTGAAAAAATAGATTAATTCTATTACTTAATACCATAAATGAAATTTTGTTCCAGGAAAAATCAAAATAATTAATTATATATCAATAATTTAAAATAATATTTCATTTTTTTTAATCTATTTTTTATATATTTGTTTTTTAAAAGTAAAACATCCTTATTAATCTTTTAATAATAAATAATATATCGATGACTATAAGATAATTTTTGTTTTACAAATTCCTATAACAAATAAGGTTTATAGTAGTAAATTTAATTAATAATTTGTTACAAGCAGGAACAAAAATGCTTTGAAATCACATACAGAGCATGGCCAAAACGTTACCTAAAAGAATTAAATAAATAGACATACAATGAAAATTTTTTGGAAACTTACCACAATTGCGATTCTCTCTGGTTCTGCAATCCTATCAAGTTGCACAGGTTGTAATAACCGAAACGAAAGAATAAATGAAACAAAAACTGATTTTAAATCGAATACTAAAGAACAGAACAAATTGAATAAAAGTTCTGATATTTTAGAGCGAAAAATCAGTAAAGCAGTTTTTTTTATTGAAAACTCTGGTAGTATTTTTGGTTATGTAAATGGCTTTACTGAATACGTTGATGTGGTTTCTGGATTAGCATACAAGAATAGGTTTTCTGAAGAAAAGACTCCTCGCCAATTCTATTTCATAAACGGAGGTGAAAAATTAGAAATAGAAAATATAGGATCCAATCCTTCTGACTTGAATGATAAATTAAATTTAAATGGTTTTGATTGTGGAGACCCTTCAAAAAGCAATCTTAACTCAATGTTTCAGCTTGCATTATCTAGGGCTAAGCACGATACAATTTCAATACTAATTTCAGATGGCATTTATGATATTGGCAAACAAGCGCCAATGAATGCTCTTTCAACGGAAGGTAATGAAACAAAAGAAAAGTTTATTAATAGACTTTCTGAAGGTGACCTGCAAACAATAATCATAAAATTAAACTCACATTTTGACGGAAATTATTTTCCAGTAACTGGTGGTAGTGTGAAATTATCCCAAAACCGACCATTTTATATTTGGATTTTTGGTGAAACTAAGCTTTTAAATGAGTATTTCCCGGAAGATTATATTAAATCGCTAAAAGGTTACTCTGATGTTGCTCGATTCCTAAAATTAAGTGAATTGCAGATACCATTTCAAATCACAGCACACGAAAAAGTTGGAGATTTTAAATTTGATAGAAGTAATAAAAACAAATTGACAAATGTGAAAACGGATAGAACTGGACAAGGATTTCAATTTACAATTGCAACTGATTTTTCCACATTGCCTTTTTCTGATTCATATTTAAAGTCAATAACAAATTATTCTTGTAGTAATCTCAATTATTCAATCAATAATGTTTGCGATATAGGTGATATAAATCTATACGGTTTAAATTTTACACCAACTCATTTAATTACTGCCTACACGAACAGAAGCCCTTTTTGCCAATTAGATATTTCACTGTTAAACACAGTACCTAACTGGATAAAAAACACCAATATCAATAATGAAAAAAATATTATAGATGATACTTCTCACACTTTTGGTTTTAAGTTTCTTACAAATGCAATTTGCCAAGCTTATCAATATAAAAACCGAGAAGCCAATATTGTAACTTTTAAATTTGAACTATTAAAATAAAATATTATGAATGACCTTTTTGCAATTATTTATGAAGTTTGGTTTGGACTTTGGGAGTCTGAATATGATGTTATTTTTCAAACATTATTTGACTACGGTGGTTATAACCTTTTAGGTTTAACATTTATTACAGTACCATTAATAATTTTTGCTAGTTTCTATTTTTTATGGAAATACCCATATGCTAATCTTTGGCATTGGGTTTTATTGTTATTGGTAGTTTTTATTGTTACGGGTGTTATATCGTGGGGAATTTCAAATAATGAGATATTTTTATCAGACAATCAATCGTTAATTGATGCATTAGCCGACCCCGAATCTGGGTACGAACAATTTGCAAACACTCTCCCATTAAAACATGCATTAACTAACGGATTTTTAAGTTTAATTTTAGGATTTTTTTATAGTCTTATCCTGAAGCAGTTTAGTAAAATTCAAATTCATTTACCTTTTTAAATTGACATATTATGGCAAAGAAATTATATATTTTTGGAATAGGAGGAACTGGCTCAAGAGTCATTAAGTCTTTGGCTATGTTATTAGCCTCAGGATGCAAACTGAAAAATGATTTTGATACTGTTATTCCAATAATAATTGACCCCGATACCAGCAATGGTGATTTAAATAGAACAAAAGATATTTTAAAACTTTATCAGGAAATCAGAAATCAGGTTAACCAACCTAATGACTTTTTCGGACAAGAGATAAAAACCGTAAATGAGTTAGCGAATAAATCATCAGTTGTCAATTCTGAGTATTTTCAATTCAATTTAAATGATGTTGACCAGAGTACTTTTGGTCAGTATATAGGTTTTAATAGTCTTGATGACGATTACAAAAATTCTCAAGACGATAAGAATTTTACAAGATTATTATACTCCGAGCAAAATCTAAACTCAAATCTGAATGTAGGGTTTAAAGGTAATCCTAATATGGGAGCAATTGTACTAAATCAATTTACAGATTCAGGAGATTTTAAAAGGTTTGGGCAGACTTTTAATGATGATGATGCAATCTTTATCATCAATTCAATATTTGGTGGTACAGGGGCTGCAGGTTTCCCCTTGATTCTAAAAAACCTAAGAGGAAATACTAATATTCCTAATAGTGCAAAAATTAAAAAATCGAAGATTGGAGGAATAACATATTTACCATATTTTGCTCTGAATAAGAAGGATGAAGTTAATTCGGATTCATTTGAGGATAAAGCAAAAATTGCTATTGATTATTACAACAGAACTATAATAAAGCAAAATAAAGTAAATTTTATTTATTTCGTAGGTAACAAAGGAAATACAAAGTATTTGAAATATGCTGTTGGAGGGAAAGAACAAAAAAACGATGCTCATTTTTTAGAAATGGCAGGAGCATTGGCAATCTTTGATTTTTGTGAAAATATTAACAAAACCACTAATAAAACACAGGTAAAAGAATTTGGTATTGAAAATGATTCTGAACCAATTAAATTTAGAGATTTAAACCTAAATAATCAAAAAGAAATTGCAAAACCATTAACTAAATACAAGTTATTTGCGGAGTATCTAAACATTGGTTTACCAAAGGCTCTTAATAAGTCTAGATGGACGAAAAGTAACATTAAACTTGTTAATAAAACCGAAAATTCATTTTTAGATGAACAATACTTTAACAGACCCGAGTATAAGATTCAAATTGAGGCATTTAACAATCACTTTATTTCTTGGTTGAATGAAATGGAGAATAATAAACCTTCATTTAGTCCATACAATAAAATAAGTTGGAGAGATGCTTTAAACTTAATTAAGGGAGGCCCAAACTTAGAAATAACCAAAAGTTTTAAAGCTATTGACATTGAAAACTGTAAGTTGATAACAGAAATAGGTATTAGATCTACTTCAAAGGCAATGCACACTACCTTGATTAAAATTTTTGGTAAATCAACCGAGAATGTATTGAATAAACACAATCTTTTAAAACAAGAAAAAAATGTCTAAAAAAATATTCAGACTCCACGAAGGAGGCATTACAGGAAATACAGGATGGTTTATAAGTGGAATAATTACACCTAACCATCTAAAAACAATAATAACAGAAGGTAAAGACGCAGCTACTTCGATTCCGACCCCATTTGCTACTATTGATTTGGTGAAATCAGCATTTAAATGGGTTGCGGAAAACGATATAAAAGGGAGCTCTGCACATCATAAATTAGTTTCCGATGCTCTTGATATTGCTCAACTGTTTTATTCCTCTCCGAAGAATAGAAGTAAAATCAGGATCATTGCCTGGAATCCTAAAGACCGCTTAAAGGAATTGATTTTAAAGGGTAACAAAGTCCATAGGAAATATGCAGAAACACTTCAATTATTTTGGAATCAGGATAGTGTCGTAGAATCTAAGATTGGAAATGAGGTTATTTATAATTTTGAAAAAGTAAATAGACTTTATTTTGTTCTGAACAAAGAAAACAATTGTATTATTGGAGGCACCTCTCCTGCTACTTTGTTTTTTGCATCACCCGATGCAAGAAAAGTTACAAAAAACTTGAAAATTACAATTGGACAGGATACGCTTCTGGATGATAATTATGCATCTCTGCCAGAAAGGGACTCTTCGTTTATTAAATATATTTACACCTTATCAAAACAACTTGGTTTTGCTAATGTGTTTCCTGAAGTTTATGCTTACCTGGAGAAAGTGAAGGGAAATCATCTACCTCCGGATTTGACACAAATAATAACGGAAATAGAAATTGATAATATTAATAATTATAAGGCCTGTACAGTTCTTAATAATGACAACGATACTTGCGAAATACTAGGTATTAAGCTTGGGGTTCAGCAAATTGATACTGGTGGTATTTCTTTAGAAAGTGATTTTGTTATCAAATCAGACTTTGTTTCCAATGGCATTAAACCTTTAGTTTTGCCACAATACCCATTTTCGAAAAAATGGACATATACAACCAAAGGGATTATTTGGGATGAAAAAACTCAAACTCCATATAAAAATACTGATAGCCCTGAGAAATCAAAATTACCGGTACAGCTTGACCCTTATTTTTGGTTGACCATTGGTAACTTTTTTGAAGATAAAATCATTGAACTACCCTACCCAATAGATGATTCAAAATTCAAAACGTGTGGTTCAAAGAAACATTTACTTCCTCTATCCGCAACATTTTTCAGATATTTTAAAGCTGAAAATGCATCGCAGTTATTAACGATAAAAGAACGTTCAGGTGGGAATATTGATGCCGAACTTAAAATACCTGTTAAGGGAGGAGAAATTACGTTTAAAAAGCAATATTCAATAGCCGATAAGAACATTGAAATATTAGATGTTCATATGGCAATTTTCCCGTTTCTAAAATCTAAAGACTTTGAAATAAATCATAATATCGGACTGTTAGATGACCGTTTAGACAAATCAGTTGAATTAATAATGAGTTGTTTTAAGAAAGGAGAACAACTTCAAATTACAAGACCAATTACAAGAAATCCAGGCACAGGTGGAGAATTGATTAGTAAATACTATAAAGTAAATAATCAACCTGATGCATTTGGTATTTCTTCCAATTCTACAAATGGTTTTGTAGTTCCAATAATGAACGAAGTTAGCGGTTCAACTAAAGTTAATTTTGCAATTGACTTCGGTACAACCAATACTCATATTGAATACCAATACGGAGGCAATGACTCTATTCCGCTTGATAATACTCCAAATTTTCCGTTATGGCAATCACTAATAAATAGAAATACGAAAGGAATAGACCCTTTATATTTTGAAAATGAAAATACCTTTGAGCAAGAAATATTGCCTTTTGCTTTTTCTAATAATAATGATCTCAGTTTCCCGTTACGGTCTGCATTAGTTCACAATAAAGATGTTAACTTTAACTTTAAAGTTGATATAGTAAGGCAGGTTAATAATTATTTACTACTTGAAAAAAGAAGTGTTCCTAAATATCTTGAATTACACACTCAATTAAAGTGGAGTAATTACGCTGATACTATAGACGAAAAGAAAGTAGAATCATATCTTGAATTTCTCACCACAATTGTATTTTATAAAACATTACAACTTGGAAGTAATCCAGCTAATTCTACAATTATTTGGTTTTACCCTGTTAGTATGGATGAGGGAGAGCTTGGAGTATTCTTTAAGCTTTGGAAAGATGTTTATAAAAGAGTATTTAAACAGACCTCAGATAAGCGCATTAAAGGCATACCCGAAAGCATTGCTCCATACTTGTATTACAAATCTTCCGTAGTGGGATTAAGCTTGTCAATTGATGTTGGAGGGGGTTCGTCCGATATTGCGGTTTTCGATGAAGATGATAAAAAGGTGAAACTAATATCGTCGTTTAAGTTTGCGGGTAATGCAATTTTTGGTGACGGTTATCCTTCAAATGAATACCAAAACAATTCTGACAGAAATGGATTTGTTAAAACATTTCAAAACTTTGGAATGGATGCGGTTAAAAATGATGAGCAAAAAGAAAGCATTTTAAAGAACATCTTAAATGACCGTAAAAACTCGGCTGACTTTAGCAGTTATTTATTTGCATTAGAACAAGAGGAGTCTTCTAATTTCAGTTATACCAGACTTTTGGAAAAGAATAAAAAAATGAAACTCTCTATGTTGGTTTTTTATGGTGCTATTGCCTATTACTCTGCCAATCTACTCAAAAAGGCAGGTATTGGCATTCCTAAGTACGTATTGTTAAGTGGCACGGCTTCAAAGTCTGCATCAATTGTAGATACATCAGAAAAGTTAAGTAATCTATCAAATATGTTCCAATTTATTTTTGAGAATGTCTATAATACAAAAGCAACTGCACCTTTAAAAATTAAACTGTCTCCAATTCCAAAAGAAGTTACCTGCAAAGGGGCATTAAAGGCAAATATCGATGATAGCATAAAAGAATCTCCAATAAAGTTCTGGATTGGAGGAACACAACCTAATAGTTGGGGAGTTATTCTTGATAGAGAGAAAGACGTTCAAAATACTCCCAAATATGGTGACCTGGACGATAAGCATAAAAGTGAAATTGAAGAAACTATTAAAAATTATTATTCAATTTTGGATAATTACATCCAAACTGTCCGCATAGAATCTAAATATATTATTGAACCTGGTGCATATACAATATTCAAAGAATTAAGAAATGCCGGAATTAAGGATTTCCTTATGAGGGGTATAAAAGCCTATTATAAAAAGGATGATACAAGAATTGAAGAATCTCTATTCTTCTACCCTCTAATTGGGATACTTAATAAATTGTCTTACGCACTTGCTGAAAAACAAACCGAAGATGAATAAAGTAATTATATTAATACTCATAATAGTTGGATATGTGCAAGTATCTTTTGCACAAATCCAATTAAAGGATTCTACCGAAGCCTACAATTATTGGGCAAATCGTGGAATAATTGAAGCTGTTTATGCCTATATGAATGACTATATTGTAACTGTAGGTGAAGCAAATTCACAAGCTGAAATTCAAGGCAAAGGCAAATATTTTAACGAGGTTATTAATGGAATTGAATCAAAAGAAACCTTACCAACTTTTATTAAAATATCAACATTGTTAAAAGCAAATTCTTGGATTGGTGCAGAAAAAACACTCTTTAGCCCATTAAAAAAGAACTTTGACAATAAAACACCTCTTAATGAACTATTTTTTAAATCTAAAAAGCCAGGGAGTAATGATTTAATTACAGTAATACCAGGGAAGAAAAATAAAAATGAAAATTGGGACACCAAGACTAAAGAAATTATTTTTAATTATAATACTACCCTTGGAGGTTTTGCAAAAGAAAAGCCTGGTAAGTTACCAGAGAAAAGCCCAGAGCCATCAAGCTTTGATAATCCAATATCTAAGCCAGAAATACAAGAAAGGAACATATCTGAAAAGATAACTCCAAAACAAATTCCTTTGAAGAGTTATCTTGTGTTTGCTAGTATTTTTTTTATTGGGTTAATAGTTGGAGGTTGGTTGATTTTTGTAATTTCTAAAAAGAAAATCTATTCAATTTTAGATGTAGAAAAACACCATTATATAAAAAAGTATCTCAATAATGGGGAAAGATTTATTTTTAAATACATTGGCGTTGTTTATATTTTGAAGAAACAAAAAGATTTGTACAAAAATGAAAGTGAATCAAATGGTCGAAGCAAAGGATATGAATTAATTAATTTAGAAAATAAAATTTCTCGATTAGAGAACGAGAAAAAAGAACTTTTGGATGAAAACAATGAATTGGGAAAGCAGATTGAAGAAAAATGTGCAGGTAGTATTAGAAAAACAGGCTACGATAACCCTAAGCCCCTAAACTCAAAATATGAAGCTCCACCTAAGATGATGAAGTTATTTTTCAATATGCCTAAAAGTGATGGTAGTTTTCAAATGTCAAATGGAGAACCATTAAATGACGGAAAAAAATACTTTAAAATAGAGTTCGAGGATTCTTCAAATTGTGGAGAACTATTCTATTTGCCAAGTGAAAGAGACCAAAAAGCAATTAACCGTTTAGAATCATTTCTTAAACCAGTTTGTGACATTGAAAACATTTCGAACGATACAACTGCAACAAAAATTGAATTAATTCAGAGCGGTAAAGTATCTCTAATAAATAGCGGGTGGATTATTAATCCAGATAAAAAAATCAAGATAAGACTATATTAAAAATGATTCTATTACAAATAGATATAACACAGGTTAATCTGACTGCCAACGATGTTGGAAAGAATACTAACCTTTTGTGTAATATGGATATTGTGATAATCTTAGGGGGGTTAATATTTCAGGTAATCAATTTTATTAGTGTAATCTCAAATATTTTCAGACCAAACAATTTTTTTCTATCAAACTTTTTCGAAGAACTTGTTTTATTGAAAAAGTAAAAATTGAGATTTAAAAATTATTGATATAAAGTGTATAAAATAATATGTTGTAGATGCAATATCTGGAAATAAAGTAAAAGATGTAAATATTTTTAAGGAATATTTAATTAAGTAAAAAAGATTATGGATCAAATTATATTTTTAATAATAGCATTTATTGTAGGTTTAATAGTAGGTCGGTATATGATGCTGAGAATATTAACTAATTCAATCAAATCCCTAATTAATGAAAAGCCTACTAACAAGGAAAAGAGATATTCATATGAAATTTTAAATTTTGTTTCTGACTTAAAGGATGTTAAAGAACATCTTACAAAATGGAAGATTGATACAGAAAATTATTTAAGTCAATTTAAAAAAAACAATGATAACAACACATCCTCACATACAACAAATAATGATGATTTTGAAACTATTAAAGAAAAATATAATTTAATGGTTATTGAAAGGAATCGAATCAATCAGGAAAAAATATCCTTTATTTCTAAACTAAAAAAATGTAACCAAAATCTGGAATGGTATAAAAACAAACTATATGAAGGTAGCAAGGATGTAGATTTATATAAACTGAATGAACGTAAAAAGGAGGTAGAAATAGATAAGTCGAAACTATCTGATAATAAAAAAGAGTTTGAGATATCTAATACTGCACTATGCAAACGTATCAAAGAGCTGGAATTTTCTAATACTAAACTTAATAAACATAAAAATGAGGTGGAGTTATATATCTCTAAATTAGTTGAACGTAACAAAGAGTTGGAAATATCTGTTTCTAAACTGAGTGAACGCAAAAAAGTGGATAATACAAACAAGTCAGGTCCTAACACAAGATATGTTATAAAAACACAAGGTAATGATAAGCCTGAAACATACAAAAATAAGACCTTTTGTAAAATCGAAAATGATACTAAAGAATTTAAGTCTATAAGAAAAATTTATTTTAGCATGCCTGATACTAATGGTAGTTTTCAAATTTCAAATGGGGATCCTTCAAATGACGGTAGAAAATATTTTAGAATTGAATTTGTGGATTCTTCAAACCGTGGAGAACTTTTCTATATTCCAAGTGAACGAGATCAGAAGGCAATCAACCGTCTAGAAAAATTTCTTAAACCCGTTTGTGACATTGAAAACATATCGAACGCAGTAACCGCGACAAAAATTGAATTAATTCAAAGTGGTAAAGTATCACTAATTAATGACAATTGGATCATTGATCAGAATAATAAAATTAAGATAAAACTATATTAAGCAATGAATACTGAATTTTGGCACATCTTTGAAATAATTGTAATTGCTATTGTTATAATTGTTCAGGTAATACACTCTGCACTAGTTTATTCAAATATTTCAAAACTAAAAAACATTCTCACCTTCAAGTTGTTTTTAAGAAATGGTTTTGTTGAGAAAGAAAAAATTGGAAAGATTGATCTTGATTCAACAGATATCCATTATGAAGACAAAATAGATTTAAACGAAGAATCATTTACTAAGCATGCAGTTGATGAAGTTGTAAAGTTATCCTTAGTTGATACAGAAGGAAGCAATGAAACTATTACAAAAATTAAAGTAGCAATAAATACATACCTTATTAATAATTACGGGGCAGCTGTTAATTTTAGTATTATAAAAGACATTGTTGATAGAGAAATTGAAGTTAAAGATGAAGAAATATCACAATCTGTTACACTTCCTCTTTACCTTGGTTTAGCAGCGACAATGATTGGTATTATTTTCGGTCTTTTCTCAATGCCCGAACTAAATGGCGATGGATTTTTAGATGGTGTTAATGCTCTAATTGGAGGTGTTAAAATTGCAATGATAGGTAGCTTGTCTGGCTTGGCCTGTACCATTTTTTTATCTTCCTTTTCCTACAAGAAGGCAAAACGTATCATACAGAAAGACAAAAACGAACTCCTCACTTACTTGCAAGCAAAACTATTACCTGAACTTATAAAAGCAGAAGATACAGGAGTTTCAGGCCTAAAAGCAAGTTTAGATAGATTTGCAAGAGTAGCAACAAATATTTCTGATAATGTTCTTATGGCAGCAAATCAATCAGGTGAAAACCTTGAATTACAGAAAGAAGTAATGGAAAAGATTGATAATATGAAAGTGCTTAAAGTTTCCAAATGGAATCTGGAACTGTTTGAGAAGATGGAAAAAAATATGGAAGCATTCAATAATTTCTCTGGCTACTTAACCAACATGGAACGCATAACTTCACAACTTTCTGAGTTTGCTAATAAAACTTCAGATGTTAATAAAATAATCAATGGAATTGATACCACTTTAGTAGAGTCAAGAGATTTGACACGTTTTCTTTCATCTCACTTAGAAAAGATAGAAAATACAGGAAATGCAGCATTAAAATCTGTCGGTATTGTAGAATCACATTTTGAGGATGCAATAAAGTCATTGAGAGAAAGAACAGAAGAAATGATCAACCAATTATTTAAAAGCGCAGGGAATCATGAAGGTAAATTAGAAAACATCTATGCAAATATTGAAAAAAACCTCAATAGTATAACATCCCAATATGTGGATGCTTTTAAAGATGCATATTCCAAATCTATTCCTAAGTTTGAGCAATTGGAAAATCTTGCTTTGATACCGGAAATAAAATCTGAATCCAACACCAATATTCAATTCTTAATTGAGAGTGTTAGTGAGTTAAATTCTTCTTTAAAATTATTACAAGGTAATTTAAATAATCATACAATTACCAGTATCCTTAATTCAATTGATGAAAATTTAAAAATAAAACAAGATCGTAGAACCAACTACAATAAATCACAAATTAAGGCAAATAGTTCTTATAATAAAATAGATCCTTCAATTTCAGAAGATGAAACATTAAGCCTTGGAAAAGTAATAAAGAAATTATTCTAATAATCAGAATATGAACACTTATAAAACACAGACTTTAGATAACTGTAGAAAAAGTTTAATACTTTTTTTCCTAATTCCAATAATTTTAATAGGATTTATTTATATTAATTATGGTGATATTATTGAAGTAATCATTCGACGACAAAATATTATGTCAGAGCTTTTTCAACTTAAAACTCATCTTTCAATCTTCCAAGAAAAAATAACAACAATTCCAGAAAAGAGTTTGCCTATTGTCGTATCAACAATAGGGTATTACTCCCTAATATCAATCTACTTTTTGTTTTTAGGTTGGCTAATACTGTTTGTATTTTCCTCTTATTTAAAATTGTCTCAAAGAATGAATCAGGAACTTATTATACTTTTTGAAACAGTTATTCTTAGTGCTATTTATATTTTTTCAATTATTCCAGGATTAGTTTTATGGCTAACTATATTGGGAGGGTTATTTTTAATTTCTGTGGTTATAATGTTATTTCTTTATTGGAACTATAATAGACTAATTCGAAATGAAAAAAGATAATATTTTCTGGATAAGTTATTCTGATTTAATGACAAGTTTGTTTTTCGTTATGCTCGTTCTGTTCGTGGTAACAATTGGTTATCTAAAGTATAATTTAAAAACAACTAAAGAACAATTGAATAAGATTCACGAATTACAAACTGCCGTTCAACAATTGCCTGATGAGTATTTTGAATATCAATCGCAATACAAGAGATTTAAATTCAATAAGCAAATCCAATTTGAAAAAGGAAGTTCAACAATAAAACCTAAATATCATGGTTACCTAAAACAAGTTGGCAACTCAATTGTTAATCTTATAAATGAACTTAAGAACCAAGATAAGTTTAGTAAATTTGATATTAAATACCTTGTTGTAATTGAAGGTATGGCATCTAAAGACTCCTATTCAAAAAATTATGAACTAAGTTATAAACGAGCATTGTCTTTGTTTCGTTTTTGGAAAACTAATGGCATTTCATTTGAAGCTACAGACATTGAAATTCAAATTTCCGGAAGCGGTACAGAAGGTATTCGAGAATATTCTGGTGATTATGAATATAAAAACCAGCAATTCCTTATTCATATAATCCCTAAAATGGGTAAAATACAAAATAATGAAAATAGGTAATCCATATTTAATATTAAAAACTGCAACTATTTACGCATTTTTAATTGTAATTATGCAAATACAAAGTGGTTGTTCTGGATGTTCTCCATCAGGAAGAAAAAGTCATCAAAAAACAAATTCGTATAAAGCTTCAACTCCACATTCTACAAATAGACATGATTCAAAAAATAAAGAATCTCAAATAAATTCAACAATTAGCAGACAAATACTACCTTTAAATGAATTATACAACAAATACAAAAGATCTGTATTTATAGTTTATACATCAGATGGTATCAACAATTACCAAGGTTCCGGTTTTTTTATTTCAAAGAGTGGTGTAGCCATTAGCAATTATCACGTTTTTGAAGATACGTCTCAGGGGTTGGAGGTTATCGAAGTTCTAGATGGTAAACAATTTAAAATATTAGACATCTTAGAAAAAAGCAAAGAAAATGATTACATAATTTTCACGGTAAAAATTGGCAATTATAATATTCCTAATCCAATTCCAATTGTTTCACGAACTTCTCAAATAGGTGAAGATGTTTTTGCAATAGGTAATCCTAAAGGTTTAGAAAGCACATTGTCAAAAGGTATTATTTCTGCATTTAGATATAATAACAGATTAATACAAACTACTACTGAAATTACGAATGGTAGCAGTGGTGGTCCATTGCTAAATATGAGAGGGGAAGTAATTGGAATTACTACATCAGGAATGGGAGAAGCGAATCTAAATTTTGCTGTTAATATTAAAAAACTAAAATTACATAGATTTACCAATCATTGATTATTTTGTTATTTTCTCCTCTTTCGTTTTATCTTAAATAATTCATCATAAATATTATCAACTGTTTTAGCATATCCTTTTTTTTCGCATTCCATTACTGCCTTATCAACTAATTTTTGTTCTTCTAAGCTAATAATATTTCGTTTTTGATTCTCCTTTCTCAAAGAACTTTTAAATTGTCCATGTCCAATTACTGTAGTACCAAAAAACTTTTTTACAAGCCATTGCATACCATATGCAAATAATATAAACGCAGCCATACCAAGAATTCCAATTAAAAGTCCCATAATAAATATAATTTTTGTTATTATTTAATAATAGGTTAAGTATTTAATGTAAAAATTTCAGATTTTTCAAAAACCAAAAAACCATATTGCTAATACTTACTGGTATTCGATTATTTATCTAATTCCTTAATACACATTTTTACAACCACATTAAGCAAAATAAAAAAAATCACGCAATAAAAAATCGTCATTCAACTTAATCCAAAAAAATGAACTATTAAAAATCTACTTTTTTCCTTACTTTTCTTCCCAAAATTTCAAATCAAATTGCATTTCAATATCTTTCTCATGTCTGTTAGGTAATAAATGATAAAAATCGTTTCCTGTAATTATTTCAAGACGATCAATACTTACAGCATAATCAATAATTTCTTCATTACATTTTTCATGAGGAAATAAAAAACCTATTCCTTGCATAATACTGTCATTATATATCAATATGGTTTTAAAAAAATGAGTCGGTATAACAACTTCATTGATACCAATTGTTTTATCAGTATTTTCAAATATTGGTCCGGTAGTAATGTACAAACAATAATATTTTTCAGCCCATTTTCTTACTTTTGTCTCTAACTTTTTCCATATTCCACGATTAAATTCCGGTAGCTGAGGCGATATATTAGAAAAATAAAAACTTTCTTTCATGGCTTGTTTATTCCAGGTCATATCTGCTGCCGGAGCTAAATGTCCTTTATCATAACCTGAATATTTGTAGTCTGCATTTGTAGCAGTACCTGTTATTACTAAAGTATCTTCATAAAAATTATTAGTTCGTTTATAATTTGCTTCTAATTCAGATACCAATAATTGATATGAAACCCAATCAGATTGTTCAATTTCTTCATTATAAAGAAAAGAATATGCATAATGTTTAAAATATAAACTATCATCTTTATTATACTTCGGTTCTTCAATAAATCTATTATGCTTTATAACCGAGCAACTTGTAACGGTGATGAAAATAGATATTAGTAATATTATTCTCATAAGTAACTTGTTTTTCAAATACTATTTTAACATTCTTATAAATCCTTACCTATACAAACTTTCATGCGCATCATCCAATATTCTCTTAAATTTTGCCAACTTATCATCTTTAATAGCATTACTAATTCTACTCCAAAGATCAATACGTTCTTTCCTGTCCTTTATGTGTTTTACTCCCTTCTAACTTTATCGTTTTCCATAAAAATTATAAATTATATTATTACTACTCTCTTTCAAAAAATTAATCTTTTTATCTACTTTCCATCAACTCTCTAAAACATTCTTTAGGCCGGTCGTAACTCACAATTCTAATATCTAATGGAGTATTCGCATATTTTTTCAAAGACCTTCTTATTGCAGAGGTAATCCAATCATTCCTGTTACCAAATGCTCCTCCCCCAAGCAATGTTAAATAAACTTTCTTATTTCCTGTATTCAAATAATTTAAAATGCCTGTACAAAATGTTGCCTCATAAGCAGCATTTAAAATAAACTTCGAAAATTCAGTCCATTTATCTTTATTATATTGCGAATATGCTACCGGTAATGCTGAGCAATATGCCTGTGTTACTTTATGCTCGTTATTATCAAGAGTTACCTGTGTATCAAACTGAATACCTAATCTCAACTTCCCAAGTAAAACATCATACTCAACATCATCTATAGTTTTTAATTTCTTTGTAATTTTATCTAAGCCGGTTTCACTTACAAGAGCATATCCATTTTGCATTTTCCAAAACTTACTATTGTCGTTTCCTAATGCATTACCAATATCAGCAATACAATCAATTTGATTTTCTGAAGTCTGCCCAATCTGTTTATTTATCTCAAAAAAGTAATTTCTAAATATTGTTCCTGCTCCACAAGCAATTGCACAAGCTGGTCCTTGAGTATTATCATTTTCATAAATCCCCACACCTCTTTCAGGTATTATTTCCGGACTTATCATCTCCAATAAATTAAACTGTGAAGCAACCTGAAACAAGGCTCCGGCATT
>Ga0307990_1001260_pt1 | contig 21523 bp, 10 predicted proteins | sample EllFjometagen129_FD_203168 | JGI IMG/M metagenome (GOLD analysis project Ga0307990, IMG submission 203168) | Marine microbial communities from Ellis Fjord, Antarctic Ocean - #129 | ecosystem: Environmental > Aquatic > Marine > Unclassified | place: Southern Ocean | collected 2014-10-08
CGATAAGTAGTTCCCAAAAATAAACCATCAAGCAAATAATCGCATGATTGATATTTTGCCATTACATTAAAACCTTTTCCAAGATAATAATCCATACCCACTGATATTGAAGGATCCAGTGTTATTACCTCATCCTTACCGTAATCTTCACTATCCACAGTTTCGCTTTCATCAATTGATTCATGATCTTCATCTATGAAATTCAAATAATCCAGATGATAATTATAATAATCAGAATATACCAGATCACTATATGTAAGGTTCACACCCAGATCATCAATATTAAAATACATCCAGCCATCAGGCAGTTTCATTTTGAAACCCAAACCAAAGCCAGTTGAAAAATCTCCTGTTGTTGATAATGTATCAAAATCAGTATATATTGCCTTTACATGGCTTACAGCATAGAGACTATCGGGACTAGAAATAAATTCCTGATCACTTTCCAGCACTTTAGCAAAACCAGCAGAATTATATACACTCAATCGCGCACCCATATAAATATCCATCTCACGAAGGTAATTTAGTGTGCTTTCCAGCTTTATAACAAAAGCACCTGATTCTTTATTGGAAATCCTTACTGGCGGTATTGCTGCTAAACTCACGCTTTTGGGATATGCCCAATCCAGATTGAGTTTTATAAATTGATAAAAATAAGTATCTTCCATGGCATTTGTGTTATAAATATCCTGATCATTACCATTAAATAATACCTGCATAAATTCTTTATCAAGATCTCCAAGATTACCTCTAATATGTGATGTCATGCCCACTTCCCAATTTCTGAAGCCAAATCCTAAAAGAGTTATCGCTCCATATCCTGTAAAATTGAGATTGGAAGATGACAGATTATCTTTTTCTGATTCCGTAAGCACATGATCTTGATCAAACATCCCCAGATCATTAATAGTCAAGTGATTATTTGTGAAACCTCCATTCATATACAAACCGGGAAGAATAATATCTCCACTTTCACGATTTGCTATATCAGCAGGATTTTCGGCAAAGTCTCTGAAGAATCCTTGTAAACTAACTGCAAGCATTACTGCTATAAATAATATGATTGCCCTTCTCATCTTATTCCTCCCCATTATCGATCAGGTCCTGCGATATCCTGATAATTATTTCTGCCTTTCCTATCAACTGCACTTCACCTGCCAAAGCATGCTGCCCTTCACTTATTAGATTGATCCTCGAGGCTACATACGTAATATTATTGAGGAAATAGCTCAAGTCATCCTGATTAAGATTAATTTCCAATTCACCCGATTCTCCCTCTGAAGTTGTCTCCAATCCAGGTATTTCAATAATATCAACCAAACTCATATCAGGATTATCAAAATTATATAGCTCATCTAATACATTATTTTCATTATCAGAAAGCAATACTTCAGCAGCTACTTCCATACCCGTTGTATTTATATAAGTCAGTTTAAGACTGGCACTCTGGAAAGCATTGTATTGTTCCTGATCTAATTCGACTTCTTCCTCCTGGATCATCGCTTCTCCATCTTCTTGTGGGATCACCCAGGCATCTGCTGCAAGTGACAAAGTAGATTTAATTATAATATTTGAGCTCAAAATATCTCCCTGCTGGAAAATCACTTCAGAAGTTCCATCTCCTGCAGTAACCTGAACATCATACTCTATCCTATCTGGTAATAACGATAGGAGTTCGTTGATATTATATTCATCACTGGTAAACTGCAGGTAGATATTAGTCGTGTCGGGAATTACGATATGGGGCAATTCTCCAGTTATTAAATTTATTAATTGCACCATTTCATCTTCTGTATTATATGCCCTTACATCAAGATAAATATCTCCAGGAATTTGAGAACTTCCAGTATTTGCATCTACTATGATCTCACTATCACCAACGAAAACAAATTGCGCTCCTTCTTCTACTTCAGGATATTCAAGATCAAGAGTTATCTCATCACTGATCATATCCTGATCCTGAGGTTCTATGACGCCTCGGATATACTCAAATTCAACTCCGCTTAGTCCCGCTCTTACAAAATATGAATCATCATAACTAATAAGACGGTAATCATCAACGTCAGTACTATCTATTTCCGCAGCTAAATAAATCTCTATATTACTCAATAAATCAATACCATTACCAATTCTCGCACCGCTTAAATTTAGCGTCTCATCAAGAATTCCACCATCACTACTGCGTGGTATATCATAATCTGCTTGAAAACTGTTTATTCCATCAATATAAATTTCTGGTATTTCCACCTGAAAATGTAAGGCTACATCAATGCCATTTACAACATAAATACTCAATTGATAATCTTGATTATCAGCTATTATTGCCTCATAGATACGATAATCTTCATCAAAAGCAATATTTACTGTGTCTTCTATTGACTGTTCTGCTATCCGTGATTCTGCAGAACTGGCGGTAAGGTTATCCCAGAAACTAATATTTGTATCCAGTCGAGTATCCAGATTAATTACAGCACCGTCTACACCGGTACCTCGACTACCTCCACTTATTAAAAGCTGCATATATCGATAGATGACTATACCTGCCAGGTCGATTGACTCTGTATAACTTTCTCCTGGGTCAAGATTTCGATCTTCCAGACTAATAGGATCTATCACGTTTTCCAATTCACCACCATTATTCTCATGAACCAGTCTTAAGGTTAAATAATCTTCCTGCTGGTAATTTCCTAAACCTATGATCATATTATTAGTGATTTCCAGATCAAATCCACCTGACATCATCTCTACCCACAGAATTTCATTTACAGATGTAATAGGAATGCTAATATCGCCAAAACTAAATGCTGGTATTACCACAGAAACTGGCGGTGGTGGATCTGGAATATCCAGGTTAGCTGCAGAAGCAAAATCTCCGAATGATATTCCACCATTAACATCATCAACATCCGGTATTTTAATATCACCTATCTTGCCATCCTCCTCCTGATTGGTCGAATTGGTGCTCCCAACCTCTAAATCCTGCTCACTGGTATTTTCCTGATATATACCTAATACCGTGTCTCCAGCAGCATTTTCAGTCAATACAATTGAGCTGTCTTCATCTGCAAGTTCCAATAAATCATAACTGTCATTTAGCATATAAAAGCTTAACTTTGTATCCCAGGTCGGAAGCCCTGGATTATCGGGTAACGAACATCCCAAAAATAATAGCAATACCACCATTTCGAGAAAAATCCACTTTTTCATATTATCCCCTTGATTCAACTTATTTTTTTCGTTAATACAAAATAATTGAGAATAGCATCAGATGTCAATTTTTTCCTTTACTACTTGTTGAACCGGATTCGAGACCAATCAATCTTTATGATTGATTTATTCACTTTCAGGTGATGTGTCATTTTTATAAAAATTGACAAATATAATTAATATGTGCATTTTATTTTGCCCAAAATTACTATTTATTTAAGTTTTCAATTACTTAGTTTGAACAGTCTCCGGAAACCAATTACACAAATTTCACTCTAAATATCTATATCAGAATATTAAAAATTAGCAGTACAATTATCCGCTTGAAAAACTATTTTCTTGACCTCTCCTATCATGATTCTTAAAATTTAATTTACAAAATAGATTTTATTTATAACATAATACCCATTTCTATAAGTTTTCACCTATCATAACAGTAATTTTGTTCTAATATAAAACCTTTGTATTATATCTGTACCTATAATTCATATATATCAATCATTAATGCAATTAAATATCACTATTGTAGACTATAGATTGAACAACAAAGCACATAGTGACATTTTTTTGTTATATTGAGCTTTGTTGTTCCTTCTGTTTCACACTTGTAGATATATTTTTATTTTATCAAAATGCAAAAATAGAACTCGTTTTCCTAACATTTGGGAGCATTATGAAGCGATAATTTCCTGTTATTTGAGCAGTAAATTCTAATGAAATTGGATGAATTCGTTTGCGGTTACTATTTATCAAAAAAAACTCTCTAATAAAATTGCTGTCAATCTCAATGAGTAATGGAATTATATAGACAAGAAAAAGAAAATTTAGTTTTTCTATTTTAACAATTGGATTATATTATTATTGATTTAAGTTTGTTGATCGAAGCAGATTTTTATCTGATTAACATGATCAGTTAATTATACAGAAATTATTTATTAGCAGTAGATTAGGGATAATATCCGGATATATATTTACCACTTAAAAATAGTGGAATAGGATAAAAAAGAAGAAGGGTATGGGTTAAACAGCACATGGAAATTGCTATATTATGTAGAGGAAAAATAATTTTTCTTTGCTGAAAAAGAAAAAATTATTGACAACATAAAGCAGAAAATACAAAGATAGAAGGGATTGGGAGCGAAGTGTGAGGTTAAATATTACAAGATATAAAAAAAACTAAACCTTATGGAGGTATAATGAAACGGAAAATCTTTTTGATTTTGTTTATTGCTCTTACTGTTGCTATATTGCAGGCTGATCTTGCCGGTGCAGGATTTGTAATGAGCGATATAGACCAGATGGGGCTTGCCCAGTTTGATTTTCAAGTAAATAGTAGTGACCTTTTAACAGAAGATCAGGCAATATCATTTCAATTTCATTTGAATTATGATGCAAACCTGTTTGAGTATAATGGTTATACTGCTGGAGCAAATTTACCAGGCATGCTGGTAGTTAACGATCTTATTCCCGGAGTGATCAATGTAGGTTATGCAAATGCTGATGCACTTACTGGGATCAATGAATTAATGTCCATCAATTTAGAGCCTTTTGAACCCTGTGAAACAGCGATCACACTCACCGAGGCTCGCTATAACAATACTGATACTGATATCAATAACTTAACTGGCGGCAATATTTCAGTAGTTCCTTTCCCGGAAATGGGATTAACTATTGAAGATGTAGCTCATCAGGGACTTAGTGCTTTTAATGTTTATGTACAGTCCAATGACATTAGTGCAGAAGATGGTATACTCAGTTATCAGTTTAGTTATAATTACAATCCTGAGATGTTGGAATATACAGATTCTGCAATTGACCCGGATTTGGGAGGTCAATTGGTGGTTAATGCTGAAGAGCCAGGTTTGATCAATGTGGCTTATGCAGGATATGACCCGATTTCAGGAATCAATGATGTTTTGATCATTACTTTCCAACCGATAGTATATGGATATGATACTCAATTTATTACTGGTGTCTTCATGAATAATTATGAAGTTACTGATGTGACTAATGGTATGATAGCAGTATATCCAGACTGGGACGAGATTTCAATATCAGTAACAGATGCAGATGTATTTACTGGTGACCAGTTTATGAGCACCGTGAATACTTCTTTCACGATGCCAGAAAATGAGATTCTTTCTTTTCAGTTTATATTAACTTATAATCCGGAATTACTGGAATATGATGGAGTTAATGAAGAAACTCGTCTTTATGATCTAATAATCAATGATACAGAGCCAGGTGTGCTGCAGGTAGCATTTGCTATTAGTGAGCCAATTTATGGAGAAGGCTCAGTAGTAGATTTCCTGTTTATTGCCATCAGCGATGGAGCTACTCAGATAGAAATAACTGAATTTGTTTATAACAATGAATATATCGATAATCTCATTCCAGGTAATATAACAATTACTAATCCAAATAATCCACCATTAGCCAATGCTGGTGCAGATATAGAAGTATTGGAAGGTGAAGCCGGAATGCTGGATGGAAGTTTATCTAATGATCCAGATCTTGATGAGATCACTTATTTATGGACAGGTGATCTGGTACTTGATGATGAAACTGCTGTAAATCCTTCTTTCACTGCTCCAGAAGTTGATGAAAATGTTGATTATGTGATGACCTTGACCGTAGATGATGGGGAATTAATCTCAACTGATGAAGTAATAGTTACTATAATCAATGTTCCTAATCCTGCTGATGCAGTAATATCAATGGAAGATCAGGATGTAGCATTAGATCAGGAATTTGCTGTTAATGTATACACAACACCCCTTGATGTAGATTTTGGTGTTATTTCATATCAGTATATTGTCAATTATGACCCAGCAGTAATAACTTATACAGGTTACAGTAATGGAACTGGAATGCCCGATGGTACGCTGGTTGTAAATGATACTGAGCCAGGAGTTCTGCAGGTTGCATTCAGTAATCCAGATGCTATCACAAATCCTGATTATCTTACTCAATTTACATTTGTGGGCACAGTTATTGATCAAGCTGAAATTTCACTTAGTGAATTTTATTATAATAATACTCCCGTGCTTAATGTTCAACCTGCAATGATATCAGTACATGAGTCCTATTATTTCACAGATGTTTTTGTAGAAAATGAAGAAGCAGGCATTAATATGGAATTTACCTGTGATATAATGACAGAAGAGTTGATGGCAGACTGGGAGGTAATATCATTTCAGTTTGATCTTTATTATGATCCTGCCATGCTTGAATTTACCGGATATCAATTAGGTGATGTACCCACGGGTGGAAGTCTGCTGGCTTATGAGATGACTACAGGACACCTTTCAGTAGCTTTTGCTGATTATAATTCCTTATCTGGTACTGGAAGTATTGCTGGATTTAATTTTATCCCCCTACAATTAGGCAGCACGGACGTAACTTTAGAAAATTTCAAATACAATGCTACTTATCTGCCTAATGTTGATAGTGGTACTATTGATATTATTATTCCTTTTTCAAATGCTGTTATCAGTGCTCCTGAACTTACTGTCGGCGGTGGTGAGACATTTACCGTAGGTATATCAACCTCTGACATTAATCCTGCCTGGGGCGTTATCAGTTTCCAATTTAACCTGGGATTTGATCCAGAACTTCTGGATTTTGTAGGATTCAGTGAAGGCTCTATAATCACTGCCGGAAATCTGATTGCCTATGAGAATGCAGACGGAAACGTGGCAGTTGCATTTGCAAATTTTGCTTCAATTGGTGGAGAAGGTACATTGATAGAGCTGGAATTTACAGCAGCAATGGAACTTGATCAATCAGTACTCGATTTAGGAAACTTTAAATACAATACATTATTCCTTGATAATGAAAATATTTATGATGGACTTGTAACTATCGTAGAACCTTATAGAGATGCAGTGATCACCTGCTCAGATGCAGATACTCGTGAGGGACTGGATTTTACAGTGGGTATTAGCACAACCGAACTTCAGGAATACTGGGGTGTGATCAGTTTTCAGTTCAATCTTGGCTTTGATCCAGAAATGATGGAGTTTACAGGTTATGAAGCAGGTAATGTGATCACCTCAGGTAACCTTCTGGCCTTCGAAAATGCTGCGGGAAATATCACTGTAGCCTTTGCAGATTATATGTCCTTGAGTGGAGTAGGGGATTTAATTGTATTGGAATTTACGGCATTAACTGCCGGAGAAACGACTCTTGATCTAAATGAATTTAAATATAATGCACTTTATCTGGATAATATGGTAGATGGAAATGTATTTATCGACCTTGGTAATTATCCTCCAGTAGCTAATGCTGGTGTAGATCAGGTAGTTAATGAAGGTGAAGAAGTAACCTTAAATGGAACAGCTTCTTATGATCCTGATGATTATTTGAGAACCCCGGATTGGGATTTTAATATTTCAGATTATCAGTATAATGGTTCAATCTGGGGTATTATTATGTTCAATGGTGTTGAGGTCAATATAACCACTGGCATGCTGGGCTGTTTTGTTGGCGATGAATGTCGCGGTATTGCCACTGCAGCTGATGGTTCGGTTTTAGATTACACCGTTCCATTTGGACATATTATATTCCTGCCAATGGTTAATAGCAATGTTCCATCTGGCGAAACTCTTACCTTTAAATACTGGGATGCCGGAACTAATATGGTCTTCGATGTCGAAGAAACCATGGAATGGGAAGCTGATATGGTTATAGGAGATGGTAACGATCCTTTTATATTTTCAGTAACTGGTGAGCCAATTTATGATCTTACTTTTAACTGGCTGGCTCCAGATGGCATAATCCTTGATGATCCTGCCTCGGCAACACCAAGCTTTACAGCACCCTGGTTTGATGCTGATACTGAGCTGGTATTTGGTCTTGAAGTTTTTGATGATCAAGTATGGTCTGAAGTTGATGAAGTAGTTGTTACAGTGATAGATCACCCCATAACTGAAGTAGTTATTAGTACACCAGAATTTATATTTAATGAAGACGTGCCGTTTAATGTACCAATTCTAACAACGATGTTACAGCCTGATATGAATATTATATCTTATCAGTTCAACCTTTATTATGATCCAGCAGTATTGCAGTATGATGGTTTCTCAGCTGGAGAATTATCACCTAATATGCTGGTAGTTAATAATGTTGAACCAGGAATTATCAATGTAGCTTATGCAGGTTCTAATCCAATAATTGGAGCAGGCGAACTGCTTTCCTTCCAGTTCATAACTTTGGAAGGAGGAGTAAGTCCTCTTGATATTGCAAACTTTAAATACAATAATGTATTTATAAATGTAATGGATGGTTCAGTGGAAGTAATCGCAGAAAATGATACTCCAATATTTGATCTTCCACAAATGCTTAGCTTTAATGAAGATGAAGTGCACACATTTGATTTTAGTGAATATATAGATGATCCTGATAATGATATGCACACAATCACCTATTTTGGTAATACAATTATTACTATTGAAGTTCTTGGTTATAACGTAACGATGTCAGCTCCGTATAACTGGTTTGGTTCTGAAACCGTATCATTTTTAGTTGATGACAATACACAAAGAGCAGTAGCTTTTGATAGTGCAGTAATCAATGTGATCTCAGTAAATGATCTGCCAATTGCTATAGCTGGTGAAGATCAATTGATTGATGAAGGTGAAATGGTCTATCTGGATGGTACTGGTTCTTATGATACTGATGAAACTGGATTAGAACTAACTTATAACTGGATAGTTCCACAAGAAATAGTACTTGATGATCCTAGTTCACCAACCCCCAGCTTCGCAGCACCATGGGTAGTTGGCGATACAGATTTCGTGATTGGTTTTGAAGTATATGACGGTCTTGACTGGTCAGAAGTTTCTGAACTTACACTAACAGTAATTGATCATCCAATCACAGAAGTGGTAGTAAGCATCCCAGAAGTGACAATAAATGAGAATGAGATGTTTGATGTAGCAGTAAGCACTACTATGCTGCAGCCAGATATGAATATCTTATCCTACGAGTTCAGCTTGAATTATGATCCTGCCCTGCTCACTTATGAGGGTTATGCAGCAGGACCATTATCACCAAACATACTGGTAGATAACACTATAATGCCTGGAACAATTAGTATAGCTTATGCAGACAATATAGCCGTGACCGGTGAAGGAGAACTTTTATCGCTCTCATTCACAGCAATTGAAGGTGGCATCAGTCCTCTTACTTTAGTAGATTTCATTTATAATGATGATGCAATAATCACAGATGATGGTTTCGTAGATATTTTCAACGTAAATGACACGCCAATATTTGATCTGGATGATTCCTACAGCTTCAATGAAGATGAAGAATTAGTAGTAGATTTCAGTCAGTACATCATTGATCCTGATAATGATATGCACGATATCTACGCAACAGATAATACAGAAGTAATGATAGCAGTTGATGGCTATATGGTAACTTTCACAGCCACAGAAAACTGGTTTGGTTCAGAACCCATAACCTTCTCTGTGGATGATAATACCAATCGGGCAGTAGCTCAGGATATCACCATCATCAATGTAATTTCTGTAAATGATGCACCGTTACTGGACGTTCCACTCGAGATGTATTTTGATGAAGATGGAGAAATAATCTTTGATATTGGCTTATATGTAGAAGATGTAGATGAAGACGTATTAGAGCTTTATGTAACTGGAATGGATCACTTAAATGTAGAGATAAATGGCTTAGTTGCCACTATCACAGGTGATGGAATCTGGAATGGTGAAGAACTTCTGGGATTTACAGTTGATGATATGCAGGGTAGAGCAACCGCTACTGACGAATGTAATTTTGTAGTAGCAGCTATGAATGATGCTCCAACCCTTGATCTGCCAGATTACATTTCATTTAATGAAGATGAAGAACTAAGCTATGATATATCTACTTATGCAGAAGACGTAGATTTTGATGTTCTTGATATTGTCAGCGTGGAGTATGATGGAATGAACCTGTTGAACAATTTTACTGGTTTAACAATTAATTTCAGTGCAGAAGAAAACTGGTTTGGTATCACCGAAGTAATGGTTACTATCACAGATAATTATGACCGTGCCCTTGTTTCTGACATGATCACAGTCGAAGTGCTGGCGGTAAATGATGTACCAGAAATTAACCTTGATCCAAGTGTAACATTTGATGAAGATACTGATCTGACGATTGATTTTGCATCATTTATCTTTGATGTAGATATGGATCAGTTAGTTCTCACAGTATCTGAAGGTGTAAATGTGCATGCTGCTATCGAAGGTTATATGGTAACATTTAGTGCTGATGAGAACTGGAATGGTGTAGAATTACTGATTTTTACTATCAATGATCAGCAGGGTAGAGCAACTTCAATGGACACAGTTAATGTTATTGTGAATCCAGTAAATGACGCTCCAGTGATCACAGAATACCTACCGGAAGTAACTCAGTTCAATTTTACTGATACAACCTATGTTGAATTTAGTATAGATATTCTGGATATTGAAGAAGATTCTGAGATCACCTGGTATCGGAATGATGGATTACTGCCTTGGCTCGATAATACTCTGGAATTTCCGATCACTTTTGATCGTAATGGAGATTTCGTTATTAAAGTTCAGGTAGCTGATGCGGATTACATGGTAGAGACAAGCTGGACTATCAATGTATGGATGGGTCCAGACTGGGAACCAGTAGTATATTTTTCCAATACAACTGCTTATACCCGCATAACTATTGATGGATTGCCAGTGAGTGAACTTGATATGGTAGGTGCATTTGTAGAAGGAGAAATGCGAGGTTGGGACTATCCCAGGTATTCAGAAGAAGATGATATGACTTATGCCACAATTCTGGTAAATGGAATAGAAATAGAAGAAATTGACTTCATTATATATGATTATTCAGCAAATAAATCTTATGAGCTTTATGAAACCTTTACTACTAATCCTGGTGGAGTAATTGGAACACCTCCGGACTTTATAAACCTTGCCTTTGCCAGTGGTGAAGGACCTAACTGGACACCAGTTATCTACACGAACAGCACTATTGTATATGGTTATGTTCAGGTAGAAGGGATGCCAGCAGAGTCAGGAGATCGGGTTGGAGTATTTGTGGGACCAGAATGCCGCGCAGTAGCTGATGTAATCGTGGCAGAAAGCGATACCGCGTTTGTGACCTTGGTAGTTCAAGGTAATACTCCTGAAATAGCTCATTTCAAAATCTGGGATTCCAGTGCAAGCGTAATTTATTCTGTACCTACTACTATAGTCACTATTCCAGGTGGAGAAATTGGTTATCCACCAGATCAGATACTTATCAATGCTACCGAAAATTTTACTATCACTCAAAATATCTCTCTGCAAAATGGCTGGAATCTGATATCACTTAATATATATCCTACCAGTTATCAGATTAGTAATATCTTTGCTGACCTGATAGCTTCTGAAGAACTTATTAAGATCAAGAATATCTTCAACAGTTATGATCCTGAACTCTTACCAGTGTATAACACCTTGACAGAATTCGAAGATGGAAGTGGTTATTATGTTAAAGTAGTAAATAATACTTCTCTTTCTGTAGAAGGACAGGCAGTAAACGTTAGTTATACCGAGATACCTTTATCAGCCGGCTGGAACCTGACTGGTTATCTGCCTCAGATGGATCAGGATCTTGATGTAGCTTTACAGACTATTATGTCTTCACTGCTTAAGATCAAGGACTCATTTGGTAGCTATGATCCGAGCCTTCCTCCAGAGTTCAATACACTTACTACTATGAACCCTGGTTCTGGATACTGGATAAAGATGTTTGCAAATGCTACTTTAACTTATCCTGCTGGAACTCGTGACGCTGAGCAGTCTATTGCTCCACAATGCCCAATCTGGCAACCAGTGATCTACACAAACAGCACAATTGCTTATGGACAGGCTTCCTGGAATGGATTACCAGCAAAAGGATTTATAGGAGCATTTGCTGGAGAAGAATGCCGGGCAGTTTATGCTATAGATAATGGCATTGTATCTCTGGTGATCAATGGTATAGAAAAAGAAACTGTCAGCTTTAAGCTTTATAATAATGGAATGGTTTATGAAAGCAGCCAATCTTACACTACCGATCCAGGGAATGACATCTCTGATCTGGCTATATATTTTGCCACAGGAGATGCCCCACTGGTAACCAGACTGGCAAGCATTTATCCTAATCCATTCAATCCACAAACCACAATCAGCTATGATCTTTCTCAGGCTGGTAACGTATCGGTGGATGTGTACAACATAAAGGGACAGAAAGTGGAAACACTTGTAAACTCACATCAGGATGCAGGTGAATATAAATTGACCTGGAATGCTGATCAGCAAGCAAGTGGAGTTTACTTCCTGAGATTCTTAACTATCGGACACTCAGAAACAAGAAAAGTAATTCTAATGAAATAGTATGAGGGGGGAAAAAAGCCGGACAGCTAACGCTGTCCGGCTTTCCCTTTTTTATAAGATTAAAATTTATATTATAGTATCTTTGAGATATTTATCATCATCCCGATTGGGATAATCATTCACATAGTGAGCACCCCTGGATTCTTTTCTCATCAATGCTGATCGAATTATCAAAGATGCCACTATAGCAATATTACGCGTTTCTATCACTTCCTTTCTCACGGAATTATGCTGATAAAAATTATTGATCTCTTCATAAATGTTAGTTACACGAGAATGAGCATACTTCAACAATCTGCGAGACCGTGTGATCCCTACGTAACCCTGCATAATGGTATTCAAAATCTGCCTATTATGCGAAATGATCACCCATTCATTCTCATTAAAGATGTTTGATGCCTGCCAGGGCAGTATTTCCGGAAAATCTTCGTCTTCTTTCATACTTGGATGATGAGAAGCTCTCCAGGCGATAACTAATGCTTCCAGTAATGAATTTGAAGCCAAACGATTTGCCCCATGCAAACCAGTGCAAGAAACCTCTCCAGCAGCAAATAGATTTTTAATCGCCGTTAACCCGTCAATTGTGGTTGTGATCCCACCGCAAAAATAATGAGCGGCAGGCACAATAGGAATCGGCTCTGATGTGATATCTACTCCTCTACTCAAGCACTTTTTATAAATATATGGAAAATGAGTAAGTAACTTATCCTTAGGAATATGAGTTGCATCAAGATAAAGGAATTTTTCTCCACTCTTTTTTAATTCAAAATCTATTGCCCTGGATACAATATCACGAGGTGCAAGACATTCTAATTCATGATATCTTTTCATAAAGGTTTCTCCATTAAGAAGCTTTAGTATTGCCCCTTCCCCTCGCACAGCCTCGGAGATAAGAAATGGATTATTATCAGGATCATAAAATGCCGTGGGATGGAACTGAACAAACTCCATATTTACCATTCTGGCACCAGCAAGATATGCCATGGCATATCCATCACCAGTAGCAATATCTGGATTAGTATTATAAGAATATACCTGTCCCCCACCACCGGTTGCCAGCATAGTTTTTCTTGATCTGTATATCTCTATTTCTCCTGTGATAGTATTCATCACATAAGCACCCCAGCAGGTTATCCTTGGGATAAAGTGTTTTGCCTGCGATATATGATGCTGCGTAATAAGGTCAATTGCCAGATGATCTTCAAAAATCTCAATATTATCATTTTTTTTGCAAGCTGCAATTAATGCCGTCATGATCTCATGCCCGGTAGAATCAGCTGCGTATGCCACTCTTTTTTGGGAATGTCCACCTTCACGAGTTAATGATAGATTTTCTAATCTTCTATCTAGTCTATCATTTTCCAGGGTAAACTTCGTTCCCAGATCTATCAGGTATTGTAATCTTTCTGGTGCTTCTTTCACGATCTGTTCTATCACTTCCTGCTTACCCAATTCTCCACCAGCAATGAAAGTATCTCTTACATGATTTTCAAATGAATCCTGCCGGTCAACTACAGCAGCGATTCCTCCCTGGGCATAATCTGTATTGCAATTATGCATCTTCTTCTTAGTAATAATTGCCACTTTACCTTGTTTGGAAGCTTCCAAAGCAAATACCAGACCTGCCAGTCCACTACCAATCACCAGATAATCATAAGTTTTCATAAATTATCCTTTTTTGTATTCCTTTCATCCATCATCATTACAATAGCATCTTCTGCTGGATAACTGTAATAACCCTTTCGGACGTAAATTTCTTTGAATCCGAGACTTTCATATAAGCAAAATGCAGCTTTGTTACTTCTGCGTACTTCCAAAAAAAATACTCTCACTCCATAATCCCGCATATCGTTTATAATATTTCTGGTAAACCAGCTTCCTAATCCCTGTCTTTGATACTTACTGCTTATTGCCAGATTATGTATTGAAAATTCATCCATAACCTTCTCACCAATCATATAGCCAATGATCCTGTTAGCTGTCTTTTCAAACAATTTCCAGCAATAATAATGCTCAAGGGATGAATAAAACATCTCGTTCTCCCATGGATTACTAAAAGCTGCTTTTTCGATCTCAATGACTTCATGAATGTCTTCTGCATACATTCTATCGATGATAATGTCCATCAGTATTTCAGTTTTTGACCTGGAAATATGCGACAATTACCATTCTTATCCTTCATTAGATTATTTGCACTAAGTAGATGATTAGTTGTCACACCCAAATTGTAAGCGATCCCGGAAATATAATCTCCTTTTTTGACAATATATTCCCCGTTGCTTTTTTGCTTTGTATAACCGAATAGTTTTAACTTCTGCCCTGGATAGATAATATCTGAATGTAATCCATTTATGCTTTTTAACTTACTGATACTCGTTTTGAATTTTACGGCTATTTTATATAAACTATCTCCTTTCTTTACAGAATATTCTGTGAAATATCCGTCATTACTTCCCTTGAACCCTTTTTCAATCCTCAGGACTTCTTTTTCGTCAGGGATTGCATCTTTTGGTAGACATACTGTATATACCCCTGGTGGTAATACTACATCCAGAACTGCAGAATATTTCTTTCTGCTGCGCTGATAGGTCTTTATCCAGGGATTAAGCTCCCAGACCCTACTTACAAAAGTGCCTTGTGCTTGCGCCCACTCATCAATTTCATAATATCCCATTAACGTCACATGAACCTTTTTTACTTCAGATAATATTTCCTGCTGACGCGTGAATTCTTTGTTAAAAATCTCTTTCTCATTTTCATAAATCAGCTTCAGAGCAACTGCTTTCCAGACATATCTATTAGTCTCATCTACTCCCATGATCAGATCAAAAAAGTTCTTACCACCCTGCTCACGAATCACTTTTTCCACATTGCCTATGCCGGCATTATATCCACAAAAAGCCAGTAACCAGTCATCAACTCCCTTTCTCTTTAGATATTTATAATTATTCAGTAAAAAATATGACGCTGCTTCTGTTGCCAAAAACACATCACATCTCTGATCTACAAATTCATCTACTCTCATACCATAACCTGTTGCTGTTCCTTTCATGAACTGCCAGATACCCATAGCCCCAACAGGAGATTTAGCCAAATAGCTTAATCTGCTTTCTGCCACAGCCAGATACTTTGCATCCACAGGAACACCAATCCTGGTTAATACACTATCAAAATAAGTGAAATATCTACCACTACGAGGAATGTATTTATAGGCATCTTTAAGTTCCTGATTATATATAGTTATGAATTTATCAGCAATTCGCTCATTCTTCAGATCAAAAGTTACTCCGGCAAATGATATCGTATCAGGAATTTGAAACCCCTGCCTGATAGCAACCATCTGATCAGCTTCATTCAAAGCATATTCCTGCTCAGCGATTACGCTGTCTTGAAAGCAAATAATTGCGGTTAGTGAATCTATCTGGTCTTTCTGATACCTGATAACTTCCTGAAGAGAATCACGCTCTGCTGTCCAGAAATGATCTGCATCTTCCGGCGTTTTGATCACCTCACTCATTTCATATTGCTGATGACTGGCACATCCTGTTAATGTTATGATAATTATAAGTAATAATAATTTTCGCATTAAAAATACCCCATGATCTTAAGTAATATATATAAAGCCGGTGCAGCAAATAACATGCTGTCAAACCTGTCTAATATTCCACCATGATTTTGTAATATTGTTGAACTGTCTTTTATCTCCAGATCACGCTTGATCATTGATTCAAAAAGATCACCATATTGCCCAAACAATCCTCCTGAAATAGCTAACATCCAGATAAAATTCCCGCTAAGATCTTTATAAAATAATACTATTATAGCACTTGCAATCAAAGCAAACAAAAAACCCCCAATATAACCTTCAACTGATTTATTAGGTGAGATTTTGATCACTCCTTTAGTTCGACCCAGAAGCATTCCCGTTATATATGCCATTGTATCAGTTACCCAGATCACAACCAGTAAAGAGATCACCACTAATCTTCCATCAATATTCTCACTGGCAATATTCCGCATATTCATTAAAAGCCCTAATGGAATTGCGGTATAAAATATTGAATACCAGGTAACAGCAATTTTCTTAGTTGATTTATCTGCCCGATTACTGAATAAATAGTTACCACTTGTTACTATCAAACCAATAAATACTGTGCCCACTAAATATTCAAATGGTAATTGAAGAGAGATATACACTAATACCCCGAATATTTGCATGGTTATCGGAATTTTAAAACCCTTTTTCGCATAATTCTCACGTAATTCGCTCAACATCATGATCAGAATTATACCCAGAAAAGCAAATGTATAAACTCCACCCAAATAAAATACCAGCAGCATAACAGGTACAAAAACCAGACTCACAAGAAATCTATTAAAAAATTCCATTACTTCTCCCTTTTGCCAAAACGACGCTTTCGCTCCTGATAATCAAGAATAGACTGAATAAATTCTGCCCTGCTGAAATCAGGCCATAAAGTATCTGTAAACCAGAACTCTGAATAAGTTGATTGCCAGATCAGATAATTTGAAAGTCTGATCTCACCACTGGTTCTTATCACCATGTCAGGATCAGGCATACCGGCAGTATAAAGATGATCTGATATCATCTGCTCAGTTATCTCTTCAGGTTTAATAATTCCATTCCTCACCTTGGTTGATATTGCTTGAATTGCCTCTATTAATTCCCTTCTGCCACCGTAATTCATCGCTACATTAAGATATAAATCCTTATTATGCCATGATCTGCTGCAATTCTCTTCCACCTTGACATCGTATCCCGGAGGAAGATGCTGCTCTGTACCTATGAAGCGTATATTAACTCCATTTTGCACCAGATCATCTATCTCACCTATCAAAGAATCAAGGATCAGTTTCAACAGATAATTTACTTCCATCCTGCTCCTGCCCCAATTCTCAGTTGAAAAAGCATATACTGTCAAATACTTAAGGTTTATCTCTCGTGCAGTTTCTACGATTTCCCGAACTACCTTCACTCCTGCTTTATGTCCATTAACTCTCTTTAAACCATTCTTTCTTGCCCATCTTCCATTACCATCCATTATAATAGCAACATGATTTGGCATCTTTTCTTTATCTATTTTGGGGATCAGCAATTTATAATTATCTGACTTCATTTTTTCCTCTCCGCTTCAAATTTCAGCCAGGCATTTATAAAGCCATCAAGATCACCATTCATTACTGCTGATGTATTACCAATCTCATGATCAGTTCTGTGATCTTTCACCATCTGGTAAGGATGAAATACGTAACTCCTGATCTGATTCCCCCAGCCAATATCTGATTTTGTATTTTCTATTTCCTGCCTTTCCTTTTGCTTCTCCTCTTCCATATGCTGATATAATCTTGATTTTAACACCTGCATTGCCACAGATTTATTTTTGATCTGTGAGCGCTCATTCTGGCAGGATACCACTATCCCAGTCGGAATATGCGTGATCCGCACAGCCGAATCTGTAGTATTAACTCCCTGTCCACCTTTTCCGCTGGCGCGATAAGTATCTATCCTCAAATCACTGGGATCAATTTCCACCTCTATCTCTTCATCAATCAAGGGATATACAAATACCGATGCAAATGATGTCTGCCGTTTTCCCTGAGCATTAAAGGGTGAAATCCTCACCAGCCGATGAATACCTATCTCGCTTTTAAGCATACCATAGGAATATTCTCCTATCACTTCCACTGTCACACTCTTGACACCAGCTTCATCTCCAGGTTGATACTCAATTATTTCAAATTTCCTGCCACTGGATTCTGACCAGCGTGAATACATGCGCAGTAGCATCTCTGCCCAGTCCTGTGACTCTGTTCCTCCTGCTCCTGGATGAATTGATAGTATCGCACTTGTGTGGTCTGTCTTACCGTTCAACAGCAATTTTGCTTCAGCTTCTTCTACTATCTTCCCATTTTCCATAAGATAGTCTGATGCCTCCTTCTGCAATTCTTCACTTTTCTCTTCATTCAAAAGTAAGAGATATGTCTCCAGATCATCCTTAATCCGCTCTATTAATATTATATTGTCTATCACCAGTTTCTTATGACTCACTTCCCTGGTTACCCTCTGTGCCTCCATCTGATCATTCCAGAAGGTTGGCTCAGTCATCTTGAGTTCTAACTGCTTTATCTCCTGTTCCAGACGGGAACGGTCAAAGTAACCTCCGCATGGAAACTACCTTTTCACTTATATTTTCAATTTCCTTTTCCAAATCAAACATTTCCATCTTTTGCTCCAATATATATATATTTACTTTCTGGTAAAAAATACCGTTTCACTTCCTCATTAAAATATCTATCTGTCATGGTTGATAAAAAATCTCGCACCTTCTCTTCAGCATTATAAAGACTGCAATATTCTTCAGTCTTGTGATTTATGAAATGTTTAAAGATATTGGACTCTTTGTTATGTTTTTTAATATCTTCCAGGTACTCTTCAAATAGAAGTTTCATGCTGCGATTAATTACTTCTTTGGACTTCTTTACTTTTATATTTGTGTAGATTCGAGCATAATTGAAGTTTTTCAGTTTCAGAAGCTGTTGAGATGTCTCTTCATCAAAAGCGATATAACCCTTCTCCAGGCTATTCACAATCACACTTTTTACCAGCGCATCTATGATCTTACTGTTGCGTTCTCCCAGATGACTGACAATATCCTGCGGTAATTCTTCTCTTTTCAAAATATTCAATCTTATAGCATCTTCAATATCCTGACCAATGTAAGCAATTGTATCTGATATCCTCACTACACAGCCTTCCATGGTTGCCGGCATCCATTCCACTTTTTCACCCTGCTTTTTCTTCTGGATGTATTTTTCAATATCTGCCTCAGTTTTAGCTCTATCCGGTTTTAATATAGTATTATGCACTTCTCCATCATGAGAGATTATCCCATCACGCACCTGAAAGGTAAGATTCAACCCCCTTCCCTTACGACTGATGCTGTCAACTATCCTTAAACTCTGGATATTATGATGAAAATGTCCCAGACCATGACTCAAACAGCAGGTATTCAATGCCTGCTCTCCGTCATGCCCAAAGGGAGTATGCCCCAGATCATGACCCAGTGCTATTGCTTCTATCAGTTCCAGATTCAAACCCAGAAATTTACCTATTGTTCTACTGATCTGTGATACGTAAGTAGTATGAAGACTACGATTGGTCATCTCCTCATCTATCAGATTGGTAAACGAAAACACCTGCGTTTTACCCTGATACCTGCGATATGCACCACTATAAAGTATCCTGTCGCGATCCCTAGCAAATTCTGACCTTACTGACTGATGCAGATCCTTATGAAGTCTTCTGGCGGAACTATCACGGCAGGCATCCTCAGAATAATATCTCTCATCTTCACTTATCTTGTTCTTATATATCTCACTCAGTTTCTTCAAGTCCATCTTCACTCCCTGAATCCTGTTTCTCTGCCTTTCTATAACTAATATACACGGGATAATTTCCTTCCCGCATTTTCTTTTCCTCAAAATATGTTACTATATGTCCATGTCGAGGTATTTTTGTGCTGCCACCCATAATGGGCTTAAAATCATCTCTTGCAACCAAATGCTTTAAGATGTATTCAGAATATTCCTGATGATCGGTTTGTATTTCCAATATCCCTCTTTCATCAAGGATTTTATAAAGTACATCAAGAAAACTGTGCTGAATTATTCTTCGATGCTGATGCCTGCGTTTGGGCCAGGGATCAGGATGAATAATGCATACTTTTCTAATTGATCCTTCCGCAATATATTCTATTATGCTGGAATCTACATATAAATTCAATATCCTCACATTCTTATGCCTTTCAGTATCCAGCTGTCGTAAAGTATAATCTATCCGCTCAGGATTTATCTCTATCCCCAGATAGTTATAGTGCCAGTCTAATAACGACTGCCCCACAATATACTCTCCCCTGCCAATACCTATCTCCAGCACAATCGGGTTGCTGTTTCCATAGATTTCTTCAAAATCAAACAGCTTCCCTTTTTCCGCCTGAAGTTGAAATATCTCGCACTTATCAACTATTTCCTGGAGTATTGCTTTGCTTCTTATACTGCGACCCATGATCTTCTTTTTCTCTCCCTAATCCCTTTTTAGTCCGGATCAATATGAATAGTAACTTCTATTCTCAGCCGGTCACGCAGTATATTCTCTATCTGGATCAAAATTTCATGCCCAAAGCCTATTTCCCAGTGTTTTGGCATTCTCACGTGAAAAGTAAGCTCCTTATGCTTTCCATACTGATGCACATGAAAATGATGAGGATGTAATTTTATGTTATTATTTTCTGCCACTTCATTACATATTTCCATTACTTCTGTTCTCAATTCCTCGTCAGCACACTTGCCAAGTAGCCTGTCAGCGGACTCGATAAATATCCTGTAGGCTGCGTAACCTATCATTATTGCTACTAATATTCCTAATACTGAGTCCATCCACCAAAATCTGCTGCCTGCAATAATTCCAACCAGTACCACAACGGATGATAGTGCATCACTCCTGTGATGCTGTCCATCGGCTATCAGGGTAGATAATTGGTGCTTTTTTCCAAAATGGATGGAATATCGAGCTAATAATTCCTTCAATATAATTGATATCAGCGTCACAATTATTGCTATTGTGCCATATTCTGCTGCTTCCTGATTATGAAATTTATCTATTGCCTGATGAACGAATTCCACACTTACAATAGCCAGAAGCACACCTATCAACATAGATGCTATCAGTTCTGCCCTGCCATGACCATATGGATGATCAGCATCTGGTGGTTTACTCGATATCTTTGCAGAAATCAGTACTATCACAGAAGAAATAGAATCGGACAAAGTGTGCCAGGCATCAGCTATCAAAGCTAAAGATAAACTTACTATTCCTGCCCAAT
>Ga0307990_1001261_pt1 | contig 21516 bp, 22 predicted proteins | sample EllFjometagen129_FD_203168 | JGI IMG/M metagenome (GOLD analysis project Ga0307990, IMG submission 203168) | Marine microbial communities from Ellis Fjord, Antarctic Ocean - #129 | ecosystem: Environmental > Aquatic > Marine > Unclassified | place: Southern Ocean | collected 2014-10-08
TCAAGTAGTAATTGTAGATAGTCCTGCAGGAATTATGGTAGGGCTGTTCTATGGCCTACACGACGCTTTCTTAGTTACACAGCAATTATGTCTATACACTGATTCAAGATTTGTTCCAGCCAATATGCCTTTGGCAGAAACTGATGTTTCTGCTTGGGTGGAGGATCGTACTCATTTAAGTCTTACCGTAGCTATTAGTTATACTGTCTCTAGTATTCATAGTAAGCATCGTATAGTTCAGGATTTCATGAAATATATTGAGCCTGTGGAAGAGTTAGAATCCATGTAACTAATACTGAGATGGCCGGCATTTGCCGGCCATCTTTTTAGACTGAATAATTTGTACTTATATCGAAGGACCCCTCACCTAATACAAGCACTCTAGCCAGTGTTATCATGTCAGGAGTAGGTATTGTTACTTCTAGTGTGTCTTCAGATTTGATACGATCAATTGCCATACTAGTTTTCTCATACAAAAAGACCGACTCCTTATTTTTAGCTATTGTTATAGTCTGTTGCATAATCACATCCTAACTGAAAGAGCTTATGAGGTGCTACTCTGCAAGGTTCAATTCCTTTAGGAAAGCCTCCTCTTCTGATTGCACTAAGGCAGGCTTCACTACAGAACCACTTTGTCTTAGAGTGTACTCCTGACCAACCAGCAATAGCTCCTAAGAAGTCGTAAGGACGAGAGTCCATAGCTCTACAGGATGCTCGAACCTTCACCTCATCTATATCAGGTAAATCCACGTATATCCAATTCTCTAGCTTAGGGACTATCTTCTTAAACCTAGTCCCCCCATCTCTATTACTAGCTGAAAACCACATATCATCAGAGAATACAATTTCACAGTGAGTAGGTGATCCTGTAAAGAATCTAATTAAGGCCTCATAAGTGCCTTTATGTTCTACATAGAATGCAAGTTTCATAAAAAGACTATCACATCTAAGGTTCAGGGATAACTTCTACAATACAATAGGTTCAATTGGTAGGAACTCAATAGTCCAAGTACCATTCAACGCTAGATCCTCAGTTTTTTCTATGCGACCACGTACCTTACGAGAAAACATCATCCCTTCAGTATTGCAAAGACCATACTCCGCTATATCTATACCATTCGCTTGGTTGTAACCTACCTCCCAATTAAACTGTATTATGTTTGGTGCAAGATACTCATGGGAGTTCATTGGTTGTGTAAAAGCTATGTTTACTCCTGCCTCTTGAGTATCCCCCATAACTAAGGTATCTGTATCTAGTAGGCTGATAGTAGTATCCTCTAGAGTCTCAGTGACTGGTGAGTTACCTAAGCAGATACGATCTATACAGCCTAAATCTCCACCCATTAATCCAGCTAAGATGTTGTTTGACATTTGGACCACAAGGTTATGCTCACTAAAATTAGTAACTTCTCCAGTAGACTTACGAGTGGTATTAACTGTCAAGACTCCACGAGCCCTATCGTTACTTAAGGTATCTTTAAAGTTGGACATATTAAATCTCATTTCTGTTGATAATGGATGCTAAAAACATCGAAGTTGAGTAGGTTCTTGGTATATTTACATCACTGATAACATTGCGTGAAAGAATGCTCTGTAAGAACATTGTTGTGGTTACAGTAGTAGGTAGATTGATTTGATCAGCTAGTGCATGCGCTAAGAATAGACGCTTAGCAGACCAGTCAGTTAAGCGTATAGGGGGCTTGATCCTATCCCCAACAAACATACCCATACTTGTTATAGTAGGTAGATCTATAGGATGAATAGTTATTGCAACTGTCAGGTCGTCCGCAGCTATAACAGTTAGCTGGTCAGCGTTTAGATACATAGCACTACTAAGGAACGCTTCTGTACTCGCCGAAGATACAGATTCTATATACGGAGGCATAACTACATTATAATCGAGAGATTCCTCAGTAGTAATTGGAATACTCTCCCCATACCTCAAGGTAGCAGTACATCCTAAAGTTTCATAAGACTGGTTAGGTAGAGCTTCATATTCATCTATGTAGAAAATAGCTTCTATAACGGGGCATAAATATACTGGGAATCCACTACGTATAATCTTATAGAGGTTCTTAGCCCCACCCTTAAAGAATTCGTAGTTATTGAAATTCAAATTAGTACGCAACAATACTAAGTTATGTTTTAATGTGGAGTCATATAAATCATATAAAAACTTCTCCCAGGTATTTCCATCCTTATGCGCTCTAGCATTAATATCAAACTCAGGGTGTTCTACACTAGTAATAGTGTTTGGTAGTCTTATACCTTCATACCAGTCTGGATCTGTTTTATAATCTTGTACTTCATGCCAGTACGCTAATAATGTGAACCGATCTACAACATCACCTACCTCTACCAAGACCTCACAGAATGGAGGTATTGAGTAAGTAGTCTGATCCGTAACTATAGTGACTCCTAGAATGTTTCCTTCATCAGAATATACATCTTCACAGGAGATAATTGTCTCAGCTGTATACCTGGTGTATGGAATTCCATATAGAACATTAATAATAGTTCGTATATTGTCCACAGTTTTAGCTTGCGTATAGAAAAACTGTAATGCTGTTACTAACGACTTATACTCAGGACTATTTACATCATAGTCATACAGGAAAGTACCAAACCGCTCATATATAGAGGTACTAGAAACTAAGGTGTTCATGCTCCAGAATAGTATGAACTTGTTAGCCCCTGAAAGTACTGCATAGGCTCCACGAGTAATTGCATCGTCCCCAAAGATATCTACTATGAAGTAGATTCTGCCCTCAGAAATGGAGTAATGCACATCTTTTTCAAGAACAACTTCTGGATCAAATAAGGAGCTTACTAAGTATTCAATGCTTGTCTCATCATCTACCGGAAAACTATAGGCAACTATTGTATCATCCTCTAGTAGATGAGTTTGTATATCCTCAATAGAGAAGTACTGAATCCCATATCTAATGGGTTCTTCCACAGGTATATGAGTAACATTACTAGATAGTACAGTATTGAGTACCCTAAAATACTCACTAGAGTATAATGTTACTGCACCCGACACAGCAGCTTTTAAGAGGTCTTGGTCAGTAAAGTACTCAGTCCAGTAGTCTCCCAAAGCTGCAAGGATATTTCTAGTAGATTGTCCTTGTGTAAAAGTCTCAGATAGAAACTGATCACCAACGTATGTAGTTGTATTTTCATACGCTATAAGGGCCATTAAGAAGTCACCGTAATGTTAAGTAGATTAGTACTTGTGTAAAACTGTATAGTTTTCCAAGAGATCTGATTAGATAGTGCCGTAATCTCATCATTCAATGTTGTAGGTATCGAGAACTCATTCACTAAGGATCCTGTAACCCGCTCTCTGGATTTTGGGTCAGTAAATGTATAGTCTACAGTTATGGGCAGTTGTACCTGATACAAGCAGGAGACTGTATTATGTAAGTGCCTTATTAATTCCGATAAGATGAAGACATCTCCGGATTTAAGCCCAATTACAAAGTTAGTAACTTCTGAGGCTATTAAGGCTTCTATGTCTGATGTAGTTAATCCCTCGGCAGAGGCTACTGCCCCAAATCCAATTTCTAATATAACAGGAAACTTAGTTTTAACAATTGGGTCATAACAGGAAACACGTTGTTCTTTATCTGTAACGAAGTTCTCGATTTGTACAGGTAGTAAGTGTGATAAGACAGTTAGTCTTATAAGGTCTCCCTCTATACATTCAGGTATACTTAAAGACACCGGATTTCCAACGGCACCAAAGTAACCCTCCTCTACATCATCCCAGAGATAAACCACGCTTTCCAAAGTCTCTACATCATCTATAACAGTTACTAAGTCTGCTGTAATAATTTCAGCGAAGTAGGCATCTAAGGTTATTATGTTGGTGTCTGGCATAACGAACTCTAAGACAGTTTGTGTTAGATCACATCCTACATAAATGTCTGATTTATTACCCACATGAACCTGCACATTTATATTGGAGTTCTCATCAGCAAAGATGGTGTGGTCTCTCATCTGCTCAGGATCTCCGTGACCAGCAACGTATATTGAATCTACACCAGAGAACTCATCCATAAGTACTGTCTCTATAGCACGTTCAGTTATTAGTTCTCGAGTTGTAATAGCCTTCTGAGTCCGGAATATAAACCCATCATTACCTTCCTGTAGTGTTCCTGGAGTGAAGTTCTCAGTGATCTCAGCTCGTAGAAAGTAAATGTCTGCTAGGTAGCTCTGTATTGCTGTACCTACTAGTATTTCAGTGGAGTCATTATCTATTGATACAACATCTAATTCTACGTAGTACTCTAATCCAGTACCAATTGAGTTAATTACAGAGCCGAAGTTCTCTGCCGAGAAAGAGACGTCTACTTCAGGTACAAACATTACTGAATTTATAGCAATAATAGGAATAGTAGCTAATAGCGTAGTAAAATCTCTTGGATGTGAGTACACTAGTCGGACTCTACCTGTAGTACGAGTCCCTCCTTTTCTCGTAACAAACCAATTACCTAGAATAGTATCAATTACAGTATCTAATTCATCTCCAAGCAATTCACTATTTTTTAGAGCAGAAGCTATTGATAAGTATGACTGAGCCTTATCTACATCTTTTTTAAAAAGTAGGTATAGTAATGACATACCTTTAACAATTATATCATATACAGCAGTACCATCTTCTAGGGAGCCATCGTAACCTGCATCTCGCAGATATTGAACTAAGAAGTTCTGGGCATCGCTAAGTTCATCTGTTGTTATAGTTATCTCGGCCATAAGTACCTGTATTATGAGTCTAGGGGTAAAGTTAAAAGAGAGGAATTTCCAAAGGTAGTCTTAATCTCTATATAGATGTCCACCCTATCTCTACTGTTCTTACTATAAGAAATTCTTAGTAAGTTGATTCTATTTAGTTGCTCAATATTACCGGATAGTGCAGCTTCAGTACTTTTTATATAACTAGTACAGCGTTTAATATCTTCAAGGACTTCTACTTGGAATCTAGGTAGATATGCCTCAGATATTTGTTGGTGTGTAGTTAAATACGCCCCATAGTCTTTATTAAAAACGTCAGAGCCTATTGTAGTAAGTAAAAATTTAGCTACTTTACCTCCTATAGTTTCTAGAGTAGAGGTTGTGCTATCTGACAGTGGGGTCGGTAACATAACTTCAGACGTGCCGGAAGTTCCTTCATAAATACCTGTTGTTGTAAATAATCTTATATCACTCATTAGTCTTTAGAAAACTCCAAGTACTTAGCCAGGACTGCTGATTGCTGCTTAATGTATTTCTTCTCTACTTCAAGTTCTTCAGTTGCTACAGAATAGTAACTGCTCCTATCTCTGCTGAATACTGAATTTAACCTACTATGTGTTTGGGAGAAGTCATAGGCCTCTTTCCTAGCTATAACTTCACTAACTCCTAAAAGTATTGGGTTCCTAAAAGCAGTACTGGCTAACTCCGCTGAATCAGTATCCAGTACGATCAGATCAATGTCATCTACACCAGTATTGGTTGTTATAGCCAATTGCTTATCTAGTATTTCATTACACTTAGGGACTGTTAGCGTAGTAAATTCTCCGAACACCTAATTACCTACGCCCCTGCATAAAGGATTGTATCTTCTTAGTAAGTAAATTCTTCTTGTAGGACAGCTGAGCCTGGTTAATATTTAGCTTCTTCATAATGTTAGCATTACTAAGCTTAGGTTTGTCCCCATAGCCTGTGAGGGCTTCAAAGAATATTTTCTCATCAGGCATTAAATCCATGTGCATAGCGGCTAGAAGGTCCGAATCTGTGTCATCTGCCTGACCGTAAAAGGAGTCGCTTAATCCTCCTTCAGACTCTACAAGGTCACGACGCATGTAAGTCTCTAGGCGATCAAGCTCTTTCTTAGCCCAGCCTAACTGTTCATGTAGCTGACCAGTAGTAGGCTCGTACCCATTAACAGTAGTCAGATGCTCTTTGGCGGCATTGTAAGAGTGCACTTTGAGTGTGAGATTCTCTGGAAGTCGAGCGGTATTCTGATGGGTGTACACGACACGGCTCAGTGGAGCTAGGCTGTTAGTGACGTGAGTAGATAGTGCAGCCCCTTTATTAGGGTTGTACGTATCAAAGGCTTTAAAAGCTAGGGCCTTAGCAGAGTTGTGTAGAACATCCTGTGGAATAGGCCCTGACCATTTATGTACTTGCTTCATAACAAGTGGCTTCATACGAGTATACAGCTTATCCCTCTCGGTGAGGGACTTAGTGTCTCGGTATATTTTCCACTGCTGAATGTCTAAATCTTTATCTATGCTCATAAACCCACCTAATAGTTAATCGAAACTATTAAATAGTGGGTGCTAGTCTACAGAAAATGAAGCGGAGTATGTACCATTTTCTGCAATAGTTGTAGCTATATCTGATAAAGTGTCAACTAGCTCTTGTCCTTGTATTAATTGTTTCCTGTTACCAAAATAGGTGGAGCCTTCTTTATCTAACAAAGTGTCTTTCATTGGGTCCTTATGAATGCTAATTATACTCGCATACTCAGACAGAGTTACAATACGCCTATAATTCTCCCGATAGGCTTCAGAAGGATCTTCATGTGCTGCAGAGTTAGCTAAAATACCATCTTTTATATCTTGGAATGATTCTACAGCGTCACAACCAAGTAGTTGCTGGTATATCTTGCACATAGGTTCATATTGCTTTGTTACTAAGTCTGAGATATCCTTTAAGGTGTTGTGTAACACTGAATTTGTAGCGGCTAAATCATCTGTCTCATCCCACTCATTAAGCTCATCGTCTATTAACCTAACAAATGTTAATACTGCAGATGTGGTTGCTGAAGTTTCAGATAAGGAATGTTCAACAGTCATTAGGTGCCCAATAAAAGTGAATCCTGTGTCCTCAGAGTCATAGACTACTGCAGGGTATCCAACTGTTAGGAATGGGTTATAAGGCATAGTTACATTCAACTGCCTAGACTCATATATTTTAAGTAATAGTAGATGCTTACGGACTGTGTCACTATAGGCATTTATCTCCTCCTTTGGCACTGTCTGTCCTGTGAAAGACATCCATCTAGGCCCTTGAGTAGTATATAAATGTGGTCCTGTATTAGTTTCACTAGCCAGTAATGTACGATTAATTTTTTCTTTATTATCTGGGAGAGAATCTGTATTAGGCATATCTCTAGGCCAGTAGTCACAATATTGATACCTACCTAGTACAGCGTCTGCACCTTGCGACATACTCGCTACGGACCCATATATATCTTCAGTACGAATTCTAGTAGGTACCTGATATACAGTTTCCTGAGTACTAAGAGAGCTACAATGTGCTCTATACACTACATTACACTTGGGAGGCAGAGCTTCATATAGTATAGGCTTTAAATACATGAACGGTACTCTAAAGTCTTGTGTCCCTTCAGTACCTACAGGTGAGGGGGAGTTCATGTGGGCTAATTCATATTCCATTAAGTCCACAACGATATTCATAAATGAGTTTAGAGTGCCAGAAGAAGCCGCATCCTGTGACATCTGATCTAGCATTTGGTACTTAGCTTGAGTTTGTAGAGCATGTAGTATTGGAAACCCTGCATCAGAATACTTCTCTCCAAAATCTTCACCATCATCAAAGCAGGGTATTGGGGCAATCCTAGCTCCAAGATTTAACCTATCATTAGTATACTCTTTATAAAAGTTACCTACCGCTGTTTCTGGTGCCTTTGGGGCTTCCCCTGTTATATATTTAATAGTGTTCTCTAGAAACTCGAATGGGTATTTTATAATGCTGCTACCTGATACTCCAGGATCTTTCTTGTTCCCAAATAGTCCGTGAGTAAAAAGTTGGCCTGGAAGTGCTGAAGTTAGAGTTCCTGTGGCTTGTAGACTGGCAAAATCCTCACCTTTAACTATGGTTCCTGCGTGCTCATCCTTAGTATTAAGTGTCTTAATACTAATATCATCTAGGAATACCATTACTCCGTGTGCATTTATTATGAACTCTTTACCTATAGCAGTACTATGGTATGCAAAAGACCCTATCTCTCCTTCAAATACTAAGATATCTTCTTTATACGTCTCTGTAGGAGGTCTTCCTAGTATATCATCACCATTACCTGTGAAGGTATCTGTTATAAATATCTGTACTGGAACTTTATCTCGTCGTCCTATCCCGTATAATCGGCTATCAGGGGGTAAGGCTATAGTTGCTCTAGGGACACTTCTCTGGGCAGTAGTGATTGATACGCTAATAACAGGCATTCGAACGCCAGAAATGTAAACTTTCAGGTCTATCTTAAATAAATTATGTGGGCGCATTACACGTCTCCATCCATGAGGTCACTTACTAAACCGAATACGCTATTTGTGTGTAGTCTACCTCAGGAACTCTGTACTCTCTCCTAGTGACATACTCTTCTGTAGTAACAGGATCACTAGTAGTAAGCCCGGTCACATAATCGGTAGTATAGACATCTCGTTTACCTACTATTGCAGCTAATTGTAAAGCGTTTGGTCTAGGCTTTAGTTCTAGAGTCTTCCTAGCCTTTATGTAGGCAGCTTCGGCAACTACGAAGTCTAGCTCTGGGTCATCCAGATAATTAGTAGATACCTCCTTGTATTCAACTACTTCAGAAGAGTAAATTATCTCCCCAGTATTTGGATCCACAGTCTCTTTATAAGTGCGTGTCACTCCTATTAGCTTAGGGGTATTACTTAATTCTCCCTCCTCAGAAACTATTATGTGAGTTAATTGCTTCTCTATGGACTCATTGTTTAGCCCTGCTATTAATACTTCATCCTGGACGTAGTTATTAGCTATTACAGCTTGCACAGCAGGTAAGGCTAAGGCTTTAGCCGCTGCCACTGTACCATGCTTCAACTTCACTTTATTAATAGCACGCATAAGAGATTTCTTAGAATCCTTACGCTCAGCTAAGGCAGTAATTCTCGCACCAGCAGAAATATCATTCGCAGCTACTAAGGCCATAACTGACTTGTCTTTAGAGATCCTCTGAGCTTCCTCTATACCATACTTATCCGCTACTGCCAGTAATGCATTGTTATATGAATCTCTAGTAACATTATTCGTAGCTATTGTGGCTGGTAGTTCCTGCATGTAGGTAGCAAGTTCAGTACGGGTACCTGAATAAGTAGCTTTATCATAGAGGATCTCTGAAAGTATTATACCACTCTCATTACTAGGATTGGTAGTTACTCTATTAAATACTAAGAACCTAGCAGATACGTGACCTATACACTGAGCCGAGGAGTCTTCAGAGATAGACATAGACATAAAGGCACCATAGTACACAGTATTTTCTACTTGTAAACAAGGGGTTATCTCTCTATTAGCTACTCCTTGTAGGCTAAATAGATTGTGGTAAAGCCACATTAGTAAACGCTTTGCACTTATAGATTCAGATCCATTAACTTCCTGTGTAGTGTCTAGAAGCTCCATCTCTAGGTTTAGGATAATTGGTGATTTTCCAAAATAATGTGCCGAGAAAGTATTACCTATATAGGAGGATATTTGTTCATAGTCTGCTAAAGTCTCACTTAGTTTAACTATAAGTAGATTTAGTTCTATCATACCAAAACTAGAACTTAGGGCGTTCTCTATTTCTGTCGGTATGCAAACAAACCTATCCTTAAGTAACTCCTTAAACTTACGGTAGTTGCTAGAGGTTAGGAATAAATGTGCTGCATCTCTTATATCAGTAGTAGGTAGTACTACCTCACTCATTGGTGCTAGTATATTCATATTATATAATCCCAAATCCCCCTTCTTCTCCCAACCAAGCATAGTCTTCTGAAGAGGTACTAATGTATCCTGAGCTTATATCATATTGACTAGCAACACCTTCTAAGGTTATTAGATCCATATCCTGCTTCTCAGAAGAATTTTGTATGTTAAGTGAGTGGGCAAAAATACACATTATTGTGTCTCGTACCTTGAGGTATATTGGCACTTTAATCTTCGTAGTAGATGCCGTACCTCGTAGACATTCCATGTAAACATATAAAAGGTCTAATCTATGGTCCGCTGAAGTAGCTTTAGCTACCCACCCCGAAATAGAAACACTTATAGGTAGTGTGCCTGTAGAAAACGCCACATATGTATCCGCTTTTACGTCCACAATACTACTAGCTTGTGTGTGGGTTTCATTGAAGGAGGATATCTTCACAGCCCAGAAGCCTTTAGTCACTAAGGTTTCTGCTAATTCTTTACTACCTAGTATCTCTGTAAGTACTTCTTTGCTATCCCTCAATAAATAAATATAAGCCTTAGACTCTTCGTATTCTTTAGCAATAGGTAGTTGTGCTCCAGGCTGATTAGTACCATTAGTGAATATATTCATTAAAGACCTGCCCTCTGTCTTTTACTAAGTGTCTCATTAACTCTTGACATAACAATAGCCGATTCCATCACAACAGCAGCAACCTTGTTTAGTACTGGTGTTAGGTCAGAGCTTATCTTACCTAAAGCACCTATCACGGCATCATCATTTCCGTTAGCTGGGTCAGTCATCCCGTCTACCTTACTAGCGTCTACGTATGAAGATAAGGAATCTCCTGCTGCAGTCATAAAGTCTTGCTGAGAAGAGATGGACCCGTCACCCACACCATCCCTTACCTTGTCTATTATGGCTTTTAATTCGGCATTATTAGTACCTTCAGATACTTTGTCCAAGGTCTCTACATCAAATAGTCCTTCAGCAACATCTTCCCCTTGCTTAGCAAAATCCTTACGAAACATGTTATACAGATTCACTGACTTAGACTTCTGAGCTACTTGCCCAAGAGACTTTTCAATAGTATCCATCCTAAAGCCTCTTCTAATAAAATCATCTGAATCATTCCCTTCACCAGCTCTACCTCCAGCAGTTAGTAGTTCTCCTGCAAAAGTCTTACTCATACCAATACCTCCATCCTCCGTATTGGTTAGTATTTTTTGCAGGGTAGCCGTGGAGTCACTATTCCCACCATCTGCTAACGCTCTCTCATAGTCTTCTTCAGTCCCACCAATCTTTCTAATTTGCTTCCTGAGTTGAGCAGCACGCTGTTTATACTCATCAGAATCCTCATTAAGCTTGTCATCTTTTAGACTAGAGAGTATCGCTGCAGCCTCAAAAGCATGCAGAGACTTTCCACTATGCTGAGTGGCTTTCTTTAAAGTGCCCAAATCTTCAGTATTATTGGCTCCAAATATACTCTGGTCTACCATCTCACCCATCTGGGCATGAGTATTCTCTAGTTGATCATTTAAGTAACCTACCTGCTTACCTGTTATTGCATGATGCTTCTCTGACATCGTGTCACGCATCTCTTGTAATCGTTCAGGATCATCTGTAGCTACTGTATTGAAAATAGTTTTACGTACAGCGGAATTCTTCATGACTCTTGCAGCTTCAGTTTCTGCGGCCCCATAAGTCATTCCAGGATTATTTGCTACGAGAGTACGCATCATACTGTTCTGTAGATTATCATCAGTTAGATCACCCATACCATCTATGTCACCTCCTATATTTCTTAGGTCTGACCTAGATACGGAGCTACTCTCTAAAAAGGTATCCACTTCTGCTATATCATCTTGAGTAAGTTCTGTAGCTTCAAGTACTGCATCTGTATTTCTGTATTTTGAGTCAACATCAGCATCATTTAGCCCTAGATCAGAAAACCGCCCACGCATATTCTTATAGTGATCTTCCTCCTGTCCCTGCATAGACTCCCCGATACCTCTTGTATTTCGTAGGCGTTTCTTTTCATACTCTGTATATCCAGCTTCACCCAACCCTAGTCCATATACCTCAGTACTAGCTATGCCTAGCTTCTCCTGCTCAGTCCTGTCTTTCTCTAAGGCTGCATCTGCTGTATATGAGCCATAAGCACTACCAAACATCTCGTAGGAAGCTTCACCCATCATAGTACCAATTCTGTTTCCTAATGTTCTATCCTGTTGTCTACTAGTGTATCCTTGAGTCTGGCGTACTCTTTTACCCACCTCCATTTGCTCCTGTAGGCTATTTACAAAGCTCTTATCTGACCATTGCTCAGCACTAAGCCTAGCATCCTCAGAAGATTGCTTAAATAATTGGTGGTAACCTGCCTGCATTTGTTCCTGCTCTGTGTCAAAGCCTATACTCTCACCAAACTGCATAGCAGCTTGCCGCTCTGCTAGTTTGTACCCGACAGGTCCCAAGTGATCATAAAGCTTACGCATCATTTCATCTTTATTACCTTGGTAAGCTAAGAGAGTATCTGCCCCACTACGCATTCTCTCACCCGTATCTACTAGCGTTTCCATGATATTTGAATCGCCAGACATGAAAGCATCTGCTCTATTAGTATCTATGTCTTCAAAGTTGAGTGATCCATCTTCATTAGTGGAAGCTAGGTGTGGTAGGACAACATTTGCTATAGCCTGCATACCTCTAGCCGTATTCTCAGTATTATTCTGAACCATACCAGAGACCCCACCACGTCTGGATACTTCAGCCTCATTAACAAGGCCTAGCTGTTTCCGCATATTTACCATGCCAGCTTCAGCCATACTAGATAGAGAACCTTGATACCCACTAAATCCATGTTGACTAAAAGTCATTGCTCCTTGCTGACCATAGTTGCTTATCATTTGTTGATGATTAAGGCCTGCCATCCTACCAAAAGTGTGCTCTGCACCAGCTACAGCAACGCTTTGGTCTGAAGTCATACCCATACGCTGTAAGCGTTTTAGGTCATCAAAGACTTCCTTAGAGTTAGTTGTCTCTAAAAGGGACATCATTGCTCTGTGATTCTTTGTAAGCTTCTCTAGTTTGTATTTGTACTGATCTCCATCACCTACGAAGTCAAATAATCCAGCTTGCATACCTAAGGTTTGCAGCTTACGGATATCCTCCTCTTTAAAAAGCTTGTCTGACACTGCTGTCTTACGAATATTCTCTTCAATCCCTGCTGAGGCGGATAGAGAGAAGCCCTGACCGAGACCTTTAGACATATCTCGACCTGACATGATCTTAGACATGGATTGTTGCTGAACATCTCGACTATTCCTGATACGATCAATATAAGGAGCATTACCACTAGGCATTAGCATAGAGACTGCCATACCAGCAATCGGTCCTCCCGCAAGAGAGCCTACCCCCATACCTAACCCCATGTCTGCAACTGTCCCGCCAAAAGCTGATCCTGCATCTGACACTCGTCTCTGTGCCATAGCTTGATGCTTGATTTGGTTTACTTGTGGTAGATAATTATTAACAAAATAATCAGAGTTAATACCAGGTAAGTGCCCTCTATTAGCCTGAAGGTGAGATTGCCATAATGATGGATTCTGGTACTGTCTGGTATTCTGCGCAAAAGATGGTGTGGTTCTAAACGCCCCATACTCTGAGGACGTTAAGAATTGAGCATCAGGCATATATTCCATCTGGCCACCAGTCATAAACTGGGTTGCTAGAGGATTTTGATTAGGGTATAGCTGCCCTTGACTAGAATCCGGAGTTATCATAGTAATCTTTCTAAAGGGTTACTGTTCGTCTAACTGACTTTGTAATGAAGTAGCTAGATCATCTAAGCCACTTAGACTATCAAGAACATCTGCAAAGGAGCCTACTATAGGCTCAGTATTTGAAATAGCCCGTAGGGTAGTCTCTACAGCATCTTTTCTCTGTACTTCTAAAGATTCACCAGCTAAGGCACCTAGTTCAGGTAAGTAGGAACTAACTAGGTCAATATAAGTACTCTTCTGATCATTTAGTGCCTCAGAAATTGCAGTGTAATGTGCTGAAGATTTAGCTTGTAACAGTGTTAGTGTATTTGACCTTTCATAATGCACTTTTTGTAATAGAACCTCCCGTACCAGCAAGGTTCTTTGATCTAAGCATAAGAGTCTATATTCAATTGACCCTAAACAGTACTGCACCCCAGATTGCTTTAAATAAGCTACCCTTACTTTTCCACCTGGGGTTCCATAAAATTTTTAATAGCCCAATCACTAGTAGCTACAGTTACCAACCTGTCAAATAATGCCAGCTTTTCTATTAGCTTAGCTTGGAACACGTAAGACAACCCATTAACAAATTCATAAGTAGTTTGTAGGTCTTCCTGACTATCTAAAGTGAATTTTTGGTCTCTAAAAGAGACTAATGATCCTGCCAGATTATAGAGACCTACAATGTTAGTAAACCTCATGTAAGTCTTAGCTTCTTGTAGTTCTAGCTCCTTGAGTAAGGCCATGTTAGTCCAGGTAGGTCGAGTTCTGTAAGTTACTGGTACCTTTCCTAAAATATTGAATGACCAAAACACTTCCCCATCAGTGATAAGAGCATCAAGTACAGCTTGAATATCATCGTCTTTTACTTCATGTAGTGTTAAGAATTCACGATACTCTCGCAGTTCTTCTGCTGTAGCCGAAACTTCGTTTGAGGTAACCCCACTTAGGTCATCCTTAACAATTCCTACTGCGTTCTTAGGTGCTGCCACTATAATTGGGGCGGTGGTAGTACCTTTAGTTTCTTTGTGTAGACTTCTGATGTCAATTTTCTTACTCATGTTTATCTCCAAATAAAGTTATTCAATAAAAGATTTCTCTGCGCCTGTTACTATTAATCCATTAATACAGCCTGCTACAGCATCACCAATACGGGCTGGAGGACTGCCTTCTACAACACATTTCTCTGCACCTGTTACTATCATTGTTATATGGCCACATACACCAATTCCTATATCCCCAATACGTGTAATAGGTGAGGACTCACATGTAGAAATTGAAGCTCCAGTTACTATAATACCTGTCATACCTATGGGAGTAGGATGGCATATACAGATCCCTACAAAGGCATCACCTATGCGAGCAATAGGTGTTCCCATTAAAAGGAGAAACTCGTACTAAAACCAGATACTTTACTCAGTAATCCGTCCTTAGCTGATGATACAGCTGCAGTAGCAGCCCCCATACCAGAAGCATCCATGACTGCTCTTTTACTGTTTGCAAAGATCTCCCCAGTTTTTGATCCCAGTAACTTATCTACTGCAACATTATCTGTAATATCAATTTCACCCATTGCTCCTTCTAAAAGGGAAGCTTTTTGATCATTCACAGTATTCAAGGCATTCATCATAGATGGGTTGTACGCAGCTAGAACAGCAGCACCATCCCCTATAGCAGTCATAACTTCTGGGCCACAAGATAAGGCACCAATAACAGCACCAATACATTGATGTGCTAGATCTATTGCGTTTTTAGCAAGTTCAGTAAAGGTCTTAAATAGTGCTGAGGACGTTACAAAGTCTTTAACCTTATCAGCCATACCTTTTAAAGCCCTATAACACCCTTGTGCTTTGTCATACAGACTTTGTAACCAAGCAATATTAGTTAGGTCAAAGTCTCCTAAATTAAAGTCCCCTATTAAGCCTGAGATATAGTCAGCACCTGCTTGAAATGCATCCCCAATAAAGCTAGTGGCCTGATCGAGGTAAGATCCCATTGTGCTCCAAAGGTCTGATACCATACCGGTAATATCTGGTAAGTCTATGTTGAGACATGCTAAGGCTTGTGTTGCTGAGGCTGAGGCTGTAGCAGCTTTACTAGCTGTATCCATTACGGTGTTAGCCATAGCTACTTCTGAAGACAACGCTCCTGAGATAGCAGAACTTAAGCCACTCATAGCTGTGTCTCCACCTAGTAGCCCTGAGAAGTCATCCATATAATCACTAGCAGCATCAGGCATACCTAGTGCTGAATTAATCATAGTCTTGTTTGACTCATATAGACCCAAAAGATCAGCACTTGCTCCAGACATAGCAGCAGAACCTAAATCTATACCTGCTGTTTTACTTGCTACGGACATAGGATTAGCTACAGCGGCTGCAGCAGATGCTGCGGTTTCTTTAAGTTTGTCCAGCGGAGATAGATCCATAGATCCTCCTAATTAATACTTACAGATGGTGCGTTAATGATGACTGAAGTGCCGGCGGTAATGGTGAGTGTTGTGCCTACATCTAAAGTGTCATTAGTACCAATCATAGTCTCTCTGTTATTTCCTACATCTACATAGGAATCAACACCTGTAGAATTGCTTTGATTATTACCTACAGTAATGTCTCGGTCATTAGTCACGTCTATTTTCTCATTGTTGCCATGTTTAGCATTACGATCATTTGATGTTTCTAAAAACATGTCTCCGTTTATATCCATTTCCAATGTAACGAACTTGGCATTCTCTACATCATTGACACGAATATGTAATCGGTTATCTGGGTTTGCAGGATCATCACCAAGCCAAGACTGAACAGTCCACTTTGTGACCATAGGATGAGTCTCAGTGGCTAGATTGGCTCCACCATGTAGGCTTGCCCTAACTCGACCTGTTGCAGTGTGCTCTAGGTGCATCTCACCAAAATCAGAATATATTTGAAATCTACGACCTATCATACGGATGAAGTCTTTATACTTACCTAAGACTATCTGGGCGAGGGGGGAAGCTTTTAAAAGAGCAATACCTCCTTGGAATAGTCCTAAGGTCACATCCTCACCAGTGCTTAGTACTTTGTCACCGTCGAAGAGGTCAGTTGCACGCCCACCTTGGTAGTTATTATGAATACCTTTACTGTATGTTAGACTATTTGATCCACCAAACTTATTGTCTAGTATAGGGTTCACAACTTCTTTATTAGTGGATTCGACTTGTGAGGGTAGGGTGTTAATGAAGAAGTAATGCCCGTTTAAAAAGATTAATAGTACTGCAGCCCCACGCAGTTTTTGAGTCTGTGTTATATCCCTAGAGTGCCAAGACCCGTAACTGTTAAGTAGGGGGATCCCTGCAAGACTATCTCCTCCTGAGAGTAAGACGTCAATTGTTAGGCTGGCAGGATTGTACTCTACTACAGTACCTAAACGGAACTGCTGTAGGTGTGCCTGTTGGCCTGCTAGATTTGAGGAATACGTTTTATTTTCATTCATAAGAAAAGCCCACTATTTAGCTAGTTAGAAACTAGTAAATAGTGGGCTAGGAGGGGTCTTATTTGAAGTAACTAGTTATTAAAATAAACCACCAGCTGGGTTTGAAACGTCCCTAGCTAGTTCTGGAGAATAACTAGTCCAAGGAATAATTCTATCTGCCATGAACTGTACTTGTTCCATAATCATAGCTTGACCACTTTGTAAAGATACGTTGCGGCTTTGCAGAGAAACTACCTCTAAGTAGTCAGCGCCAATGTTCTTAGAAGCAGCATTTGATCCTGCAGAGCGATAGATAATCCCAAGACCGAGTGGTACACGGAATAAATCTTCTTCTAAGTTAGCATACCAATTACTGCTCGCATCACCTTTAGTACCAGATACTTGAGCATCAGCTAATAAGTCTGTACCATCAGTTAAGGCATACAAAGCTTTGTACAAGTTCTGACCTAAGAAAAGTGCACGGCCAATACTACCTTGTACCGGACCATTTGTCCGAGAAAATACATGACGCTTAGACCCAATAGCTTTCATAGGTTGAAGTTGAGACTGCTCAGAGTACTGAAGACTCTGTACCATCCCAACAATGTGGAATTCTGCAGTCTCTCCCTTAGCAAGCTTCAATCTGGGAGGCCCAACAACAATTAATGCGTCATCAGGGTTGGCTAGAGTCAGCATTGATTGGTCGTGGGAGACCTCTAAATGCTGCTCCTTTAAACTAGTGTCCCAGGAATCTATAGTAGAGATGCCACTAGTTGGTGGATTTTTTAAGATATTGTAACTCATGCTTCTTTATCCTTTCCTACTGCTTTAGCGGCTAACTAAATGCAGACCGATTGTATTGAGGACATAAGGGAAGTCTACTTCAGCATAAATTTCTACTCTATCCCGAATATCATCAAGTTGTGTAACACTAGTAACATCATATCCAATAATCGGAGAACCTATTTTAGGTAGGCTATACAGACGTAAAGACTCTAAAGTAGCTTTAAGAGCCGTATCCAAGAGTGCTAATGTAGCAGGTGTGATATTGTACTGACCTAAGAAGCTCTCCATTACATCCTTACAGATGTAAGATACATAGTCGAAGTTCTTTACAAAACTAAACTCTCGGAACTCTATAGTGCTCATATCTGTAGTCAACTGGTGTCGAACATAAGGAGCAGCACTTGGATTCTCTTGGCAGAAGATGAATGTACCACCATCAGCAATGATATCTAGTTGAGAGGCATTAAAATAATCATTGGAGTGCTTCAAGCCACCTACACCACCAATACTAATACGAGTGAAACCTTGATGACTTGGTAGCCCTGCTGCCATACCTGCAACAGTACAAGCTAAATAATACCCAGGAAGTTCTACATCATCAATGACACAGACATCAGGCCATACATGTACAAAACGGCTTGTACTGAAGCTAGCTGATGCATCACGTACATCATAGGCTTGCATAGTCTTGTCTAATTTTTTGGAGATCTCGTAAGTGTAAGTTTCAGAATCAAGTGTGAAGATGGCTGTATCTACAGGATTAGCGTTGTCTACTAGGAGCATGTCTTCTGAGATTACATCCTCTACAATATATTCAACAGGAATTCCACCTTCATAAATAGAGATTGTGTGACCTGCGTCAACACCATTACTCAAGAACTGAGCATTAGAATCTTTAATTACGATAGCAAGGCTGTCATCACTATTTGAGATAGTAGCGACACCTTCTTGTATAGTTTTGGTGGTAAGGAGAGGGGTGTTACCAATACATACACGCCACTTACCAACTTCTGGAGTACTCATTTGCTGACAATGAAGTTTGTAGATTCCTAGAATCTCAGCTTCTTGACTAAGAGGAACAATGCCGTAAACATCTTCAACATTCTCTAAGCGGTCTTTAGCATCTGTGTAACCAATAACATCATCACTATCTACACCAACAAGTTTTACACTAGTGTTGGTATTAGCTAGTGTAAGAGCAACTGCATACCCGAGAGGATTCTCTGGTACCAGCTTACCTAAACGGCCTGTAGCCTCATCAATACTAGCTACGGTGTAAACATCTGAGAGGTCTTGACGTAACGCTTTATAGCCAGTATAGACTTTAGCGTAAACAACTGAACGTGGTATGTTGTTTATATCAACACTTTGTGGGGAGACTGAGAACATCTCATCGCCAACATCTACACTTAGTGTAGAATCCTCAGCAGTGATTGAGTACTCATCTACTTCACGGAAGATGTCAACATTCAAAGACTCAGGAGCTAGTACGTTCGTATTACTAAGGAAGAATGAGTTAGCCTCAGCGTCTACCCGAATAACCATAACATTTTCACAGATAACTGAAGCATCTGTTACTTTAGAGATAGAGACTAGATCACCAACTGCTACCTCTGAAGGAAATTCTAGGGTATCAAATGTTACTTTGTTGTCCTTTGTGCCTGTGCTGGTAAAAGGAGTAACACTTAGTGCGACTTTAACGTCTTTTAAGCGAACTACAACCGAGTCCTCTACAATTAGAGCACCTGGGTAGTTATTAGGAAACATAGTGTCTGGAACTCCAGCAACGCTAATATCATTAGCGTAAGCTAAAACCTCATCATCTGTAGCATCTAAAATATGGTAGCAAGGGCCTACCACGCATGCATTGAGAGAAGCGGTTTGTGTAGCTACGCTTTGCTTAGTGTACTCCTGGAATACCATGACTAGGGGGCGTAAATAAGCCATAGTTGGGTTCCTGCCTTTCTTGGTTATGAGAATAAAACATACTATGTAATTATAGTATTACGATTATTTTCTGCGTTATTGCGCTGAGAAGTATTCAGTGCAATAGATTCTAAGATTAGTTCTGGTACTGTTAGTGTCCATTGGTACTGTAGTAAGTATGAGACATCAATTTGGGCGAAGTACATATGATCCCCTTCATCAAATGTAGATATAGGACTCACGCTGATACCTACAATTTGATGTATTGTTGTCATCCTAGGTAGTAAAGTTCTTGCAGTTATCAGCATGTTGAAGACCTCATTAGCTAGTATATCTACTGTGCCATAATTATCCCCTATAACCTTTATAACAGTCCCACTAGTAATCAAAGAAGTGTGTTTAACTTGCATAGAGGTTAGTTGTGCTGCTGCTAGGTCGCCTTGTGATAGGTTCCCATAAGTATAACCATTACTACTAACTATTATTAAAGGCTTAGCCCCATGAACCTCAGACTCTTTGTTAAATACAGTGTCAAATACAACACCTGAGGTGTTCCAGTCGTCAGTCGCTCTAAATGGGTGGTCTTCATCAAAACTTCTAAAAGTTTGCTCTAGGTATATGCGGAATAGTTGGCTTACATGTAGTGGGGTTCCATACGGTGTATATTTATTACCTATTGGTAAGTCACCTACCATGTTATATACTTATACTCACTACTACCTACAGTGAGATAGCTGAGCCCTACAACTTGAGTAATTATTTCACCGGAGAGTGCTACTATTTGCGGCTCAGAATCAACTACTTTGTACATATCTTTTGTGTGTACAAAAGCTAGTAGGTCTTTATCTGAGAGTGGAGGGGCTCCAACCAAAACAAATTGATCTTTGCCTGTTCTAGTATTGTGGCTACTACCTAGATCACCTGTGAGTTTTAGTGCAGCTCCAATGTCAGCTAAAGCCCAGTAATCGCCCATGTCTTTATAGGAATCAGTGTATCCAGATCCATTACACACTAGGCAGTTCGTTAGGAGAACTTGACCTGTTACTTGATCTGTACATTCTGGACATCTGTCTGAGGAAGTTTGTAAGCTGAACAACTTAACCAGCTTCCCTGAATAGAGTCTAAATATGCGTTCTAGATCTAGACGTATCTTATTAGCATGACCTGTTAAGTAACTATGAGTTACAAAGTCTGAGTAAGGTCCTGTGCTATCTGGATTCTCTGGTCCGTAATAAGGATCCATGTTAAGACCTAAAGTTGTAAGGGTTTAGTACTGAATAAGGAGAGAGGCTATCACCCCAAGCATCTTTAGTATTCAAATACTGTTTGTAGCTCTGACAACGAGCATCAAACAGCCCTTTATAGTACGTGGCAAGCGAGGTATACATCTGAGTCTTATCGTCTATTCCAGCATTCAGTCCTTGAGCACTGTAATTTACTTGATTCCTCAATTGCCTTTCAGCTTCCATATTAGCAAGATGGTGTAGAGTCCCGAATAACAACAGGGAGTCATTATTCAGAGACTCTACATTGAACTGTGTTACAGGAGGGAAGACGTTGACATCACTGATAGATAACTTCATAGCCATTTCAATATCAGTATTCGTAGACTGTTCCTTACCCTCTAGAAGGATATTCCATTCTTCTTTATCTCTTATGTAGGTACGAATTTCCTCAACTGTTAAGGCCATGATCTATCCTGATTACTTAGAGGTATTTGCTTTACGACGAGTACGCTTAGCAGACTTTTTAGGAGCCTCCTCTTCAACTACTTCTTCAACTACTTCTTCAACTACTTCTTCAACTACTTCTTCAACTACTTCTTCAACTACTTCTTCAACTACTTCTTCAACTACTTCTTCAACTACTTCTTCAACTACTTCTTAA
>Ga0307990_1001263_pt1 | contig 21504 bp, 19 predicted proteins | sample EllFjometagen129_FD_203168 | JGI IMG/M metagenome (GOLD analysis project Ga0307990, IMG submission 203168) | Marine microbial communities from Ellis Fjord, Antarctic Ocean - #129 | ecosystem: Environmental > Aquatic > Marine > Unclassified | place: Southern Ocean | collected 2014-10-08
GCTCGCGACCTTTCTTGGCCTGCGTGTGGCCGATCTTCTGGTGCGTGGTCAGATATTGCACGCATTCGATTGGGATTGGCGCGTTTTGGTTTTCTGGGCGGAGATCATGATTGGCGTGATCGCTCCCATGGCTTTGCTTTCAATAAAGCGGGTCCGAAGTTCCGTGAAATGGCAATGGGTTGTTTCAAGCATGATCATTTTTGGAATCGTCTGGAATCGGATGAATGTCGGCGGCTTCACGCATCTTGATCTCGGAGTTGCCCAATATATTCCGGCGTGGACCGAGGTGGCGATGAGCCTGGGCGTTGTGTCCTTTTTCGGCCTGATCTTTTTATTCGCGGTGGAGCATTTCAATATTTGGGAGCAGCGACCTAAGGATTTAGAAAACGAAGCAAGCCTTAATCCGCGCAGCAATGTCTGGCTGGGCACGTCCGACTATTATTCCGCCACGGTATACTCCCTGGCTTTCATCATCGCGGCGGCCTTCGGTTTTGCCAGCGTGTCCGGCAGTGCACACACCGGCATGGCGAAAACTCCGGTTGAAAAGGCCCGGGGCGACATCAATGATGAGTTGTTCATCGACGGCAACCACGACGGCTACGGCTCGATGTTCAATCACCAGATTCACACCGAGGGCGGCCTCCAGGATTCATGCGTTATTTGCCACCACATGAATCTGCCGCGGGACAAAAACTCAGCATGTTCGAAATGTCATGCCGACATGTATCTGCCCGTCGACGCCTTCAAGCACGACTGGCATGCCTCTTCGAACGGCGCGAAGCTGTCGTGTTCGCAATGTCATCCACGCTCAGGCGCCAAAACAGGAAAGACGGCCAGGAAGTGCAAAGAGTGCCACAATGATCTGATACCCGAAGGCGCGCTTATCCATGTTAATCAATACGATGCGCCAGGTTACGTGGACGCGCTGCATAAGTTATGCATCGACTGTCATAAGGAAAAAGGTCTGGAAATTGATGAGCCAACATTGCCTGAATGCGGAACCTGCCATAGGGACAGGCGCGACTATATTGACAATAAAGCGCTCATGGGAAAGCGGGACGGACTGATCGGGAAAAACGTCGTGGTTCCGCTCAATTATGATAAGGATAGTCATGAGTGACGAAAAAAAAGACTGCTTTCGCAATCGACACTGAACGAATTGATCGAGCAGACGCCCTTTGATATCGCCGTGATCGACCGGGACTATCGAATCGTCGATGCAAACGGGAAATTCCAGGAGTACTTTGGCCCCTGGGAAGGGCGACGCTGCGATGAGGTTTATAAAGGGGAAAGTGTCCCTTGCCCGGATTGCAAGGCCAGGGAGACTTTTGAAGACGGGATGGTGCACGTTTCGGACGAAACCGGACACGACCTATTTCGATGTGGATGGGATCGAGGCGTCCCTGACAAATCTGCTTTCCAATGCCATGGACGCCGTCATTTTACGCGGCGAAAAAGACGGGCGCGTGATTCTTCACACCAGGGATGAAGACGGCGACCTGATCTTCGAAGTCGAGGACAACGGCTGTGGTATGGATTGGGAGGTCAAGCAGCGAATCTTCACCACATTTTTTACGACCAAAGGTGGGGAAGGCACAGGGCTCGGACTTTTAACGACTCGAAAAATTGTTTAGGAACACGGCGGGAAAATTGAGATCGAGACACGGCCCGCTATCGGAAACGTGTTTCGCATCAGAATGCCGCGCAAACGGCTAAGCGACCTTTAGGGAAAAACTCGCATGAACCGCGATCGGGACAAGGGGAAAATTTCAAAATCGACCTCGACGATCACGGATTTTCTCAACCCCGAAAAGGAATACAAGGCGCGATCTCATCGACATTTTCTTCATTTCGATTTATGGAATACTGGAGTGGGAAAAATGGGAAGGCTAAAAAATCATGGAATATGAAGTTATCGACCTTCGGTCGGACACGGTCACAAAACCGGACCTTGGCATGCGCAACGCCCTCGTCAGCGCTGTCGTGGGCGACGATGTCTGGCGAGATGATCCGACCGTTTTGTTTTTTGAAAAGCAGGTTGCGAAAATGCTCGGCAAGGATCGGGCGCTTTTTTTTCCTTCAGGCACTATGAGCAACGCCGTAGCCATTGCCTTGCACACAGAACCCGGCACCGAAGTTCTGTGTGAGCAAAACTGCCACATTTTCAATTACGAAAGCGGCCACGCCGCCGCTTATGCCGGCGTTCAACTTCATCCCGTACCCGGAGAAAACGGCGTTCTTTCGCCGAAAATGCTCCAGGAGCGCTTGCGGCCAAACAACATCCATTTTCCGCAAACACGTCTTTTGACGCTGGAAAACACGCACAATCGATGCGGCGGTCGGACAATTCCCATGGCGACATCCCAAGCGCTCTATGAATGGGCGTCTGAATCCGGCATTGCGGTGCATCTGGATGGAGCGCGCATATGGAACGCCTCCGTCGCCCTTGATGTTCCGGTTCATGAAATCGCCCAATGGGCAGACACAGTCAGTTGCTGCTTTTCCAAGGGACTCGGAGCGCCGGTGGGTTCGATTCTGAGCATGCCGGACAATCTCTTTGACAAGGCCCTTCGGCTGCGTAAGCGCATGGGGGGAGGGATGCGCCAGACCGGCATTCTGGCCGCCGCCGCGCTCTACGGACTGGAAATAAACTTTCCGAAATTGATCGATGATCACGCCAACGCGAAAAGACTTGCCGAGGGTTTGAATGAAATCGACGGTATCGACATCGATCCGGCGGACGTGGAAACGAACATCGTTATCTTCCACCTAAAACACCCCTGGACGGCGCCGGAACTGGAGGCTTCCCTGGCGAGCCGCAGCGTCCTGGTCGGCTCACTCGGACCAGGCAGCATCCGCGCGGTAACGCACCTGGGCGTCAGCGCAGAGCAGATTGAAAAGGCCATCGAGATCACCCGTGCGACGATGCCTCGCTGAAGGCGGAATGACACGGAAGCGACCGGAATATCGCCACATGAATTACTGATCTTGGACCACTGTCCGAATGGCTTCGACGATTCACGTTAGATGGTGAAATCAAAGTCTTGCATTTTTCGTTTCAGAGGTATAATTACGGGCGTGTCGCTCGCCGGACGCACATGAGCTTTTTTCCAACCCCACATATTTCACCGGCGAACCTGACGCGGCAAGAAAGGTTTGCTGGAATGACATTCGCCCCGATCCCAGAAGTATTGGACGTTATACGCCAAGGTAAAATGATTATCCTGGTGGACGATGAAGACCGTGAAAATGAGGGCGACCTCTACATGGCCGCCGAAAAAGTCATGCCTGAAGACATCAACTTCATGGCCAAGTTCGGTCGCGGCCTTATTTGCCTGACCCTCACCGGGGAAAGAGCGGATCATCTTCAGATAGCCCCAATGGTTTCGAATAACACCAGCCAGTTTGAAACGGCTTTCACCGTGAGCATTGAGGCCAGAACCGGCGTCACTACCGGTATTTCGGCCCATGACAGAGCCCGAACAATTCAGGTGGCCGTGTCCGACGACGCGCAAGCCTCCGATCTGGTGCGACCTGGTCACATCTTCCCTATTCGCGCCCGCAAAGGCGGCGTCATCGTTCGCGCCGGACAGACCGAGGGGTCGGTGGATATATCGCGCCTGGCAGGCCTCAAGCCCTCAGGCGTTATTTGTGAAATCATGAAAGACGACGGCACAATGGCCCGGCTTCCTGAACTGAAAGTCCTCGCCAAAGAGCATGGACTACTCATTGCCAGCATAGCGGACCTCATCCATTTTCGCATTCAGAAAGAGATCCTCGTCAAATGCGTGGCCGAGGCGAATCTTCCGACCAAATACGGCGAGTTTAAATCCATGGTTTTTGCTAGTGAGGTTGACGGCCTTGAGCACGTGGCGCTTGTCAAAGGAGACCTCTCTAATTTCGATGAATCGGTGCTGGTGCGCGTTCATTCCATGTGCCTGACCGGCGATGTTTTTGGAAGTCTTCGTTGTGATTGCGGTTCGCAGCTTCACGCTGCCATGAAAATGGTCGAGAAAGAAGGTCGCGGTGTGATTCTCTATATGAATCAGGAAGGTCGCGGCATTGGCCTGACCGCCAAAATCAAGGCCTATTATCTCCAGCAGGAGAAGGGGCTTGACACAGTCGAGGCCAACGTCCAGCTTGGCTTCAAGCCGGACTTGCGCGACTACGGAGTCGGCGCGCAGATTCTGCGCAGTCTCGGCGTCAAAAAAATGCGAATTCTTACCAACAATCCTCGAAAAATCGTCGGACTTCAGGGCTACGGCCTGGAAGTTACAGGACGTGTTCCCATCGAGATAGAGCCGACCGATGAAAACAGGAATTATTTAAGGGTCAAAGCCAGTAAAATGGGCCATATATTAAAAAACGTCTAGTGTCATGTCATGCGTCAACTGTTAGCATAGAGGTTGACGAGACACCCGGTTGGCCAGGCGGTCCCAGCGAGCATATCGGGAATATTTGAGAGAAGGCCAACGCCGGTAGCCGGGATGAATCGGCGACCGAATGCAACTTGTGATGCGTAACATGGCACTAACACTCACTGGAGGAAGCCTTGCCGAAAGTCATCGAAGGAAATCTGAGCGCTGAAGGGATGCGTTTCTGCCTGGTGGCGGGGCGCTTCAACAATTTCATTACCAAAAAACTGGTGGATGGAGCCTTGGACGCCATCGTGAGGCACGGCGGCGATGATCAGGCCGTCACTCTTGTTTGGGCGCCGGGAGCATTCGAGATTCCGGCCATCACGAAAAAAGCGGCTGATTCTGGAAATTACGACGCCGTGATCGCCCTGGGAGCCGTTATTCGAGGCGGAACGCCGCACTTTGATTACGTGGCGGCAGAGGTGAGCAAAGGCGTCGCGGCGGTGGCCATGAACTCTAAGGCGCCCGTCGTTTTTGGCGTTTTGACAACAGATACCATTGAGCAAGCCATTGAACGCGCCGGAACCAAAGCCGGCAACAAGGGCTTCGAGGCCGCGATGGCCGCCATTGAAATGGCCGATCTGTATCGGGCATTATAGGCTGACGGTTTAATTACATTACGGCAGGCGGAATTTCATGGGAAACAGGCACAAGGCACGGGAATTTACCCTACAAATTCTCTACGCTATCGATATTTCCGAAAGCGAAGTACAAGAAGTTTTACGATATTTCTGGGATTCTCTGACCAGCCCGCCGGAGGTTCGCGCTTTCGCCAGCCAGCTCGTGGACGGCGTGTTGGACAACCAGAACCATATCGACGCCGTCATCTCCAAATACTCTGAGCACTGGGCGATCGACCGAATGACCTCGGTGGATCGCAACATTCTTCGCATGGCGGTTTATGAGCTATTATTTCTATCTGACATTCCGCATAGCGTGACAATAAACGAAGCGGTCGAGGTCGGGAAAAAGTTCGGTTCCGATGAATCCGGCGCCTTTGTGAACGGAATCCTTGATCGCATCGCCAAAGAGTGCGATGAGATTGCGGAAGGCGAAGAAATCGAGGTCGAAAAGACGCCATCGGTCCCGAAGGTCGCCGTCCGCATGCCCACGATGCCGGCGAATTTTGGGTTCCCAGTCGAAGACGAGGAAGATGTCCCCGCAGATGAAGAGGAAGTCAAAACGCCGGATGAAGCCAAAGAGCTTTCCCGGATGCGCCGACTGGCGATAAATAAATCAGTGGCCAAAGGAAAACGCAACGGCATCATCACCTTGAGAAAGGGAGAAAATTCTTGAGGCTTAGGGCGGTTAATACAGACGTCGTCAAGCTTGATGTCGAGACGCTTGTCATCACCTTCTTCGAAGATGAGAGGCCGCTGAAAGGCCAGGCCGGGCTTGCGGACTGGCGCTTGTGCGGCGCGGTGTCGCAGCTAATCATTGACCGGCGAATTGATGGCTACGTGGGAGAGAAAATTCTTTTCCCCATGAGTCATCGGATGAAATGCGATAAAATTCTTGCCATCGGCCTGGGTCCGTCGAGTGCGTTCGGAGACGAGGCCTACTCAAGAATTTGCAGGATCGTAGCCGACTCCATGTTCAAACTCCGTTGCCTGGCCTTCTCCATTTCCCTTCCGGGCTCCATCATTGAGGGTTTCGACTCCGGCGCCGCGACGGCCAGATTGTGCGAGGAAATCGGCGACCGCTACAGAGTTGATAGAAAAATGTTCGAAGATCTCAATCTCGTTATCCTGGTGGATTCGCATAAGCTCAAGGACACGGTCCCAATTGCAACGAAATACGAACTGCGCTTTAATGAAGAGCTGCGTATTTAATTCGCGTCAGGTTTTTTATTACAGGTTGCTTGAAAAACCTTATCGCACAATCGGGAGCGGATATTATCGTGTCGAGGCAAATCACTAAACTTCTACTTTTCGATCTGGACGGAACGCTGATGCTCTCGGGCGGCGCCGGAAAGCGCGCCATGGAGCGAGCCATGAAGGATCGCTTCGGCATCGACGAGGCTTTTCGCGATATCAAACCGGACGGCATGACCGATCCGATGATATTTCGCGAAATATTCCAAAATTTCGGCCTTGAAATTGATGATCCCGACAGCGCCATCCAGCAGCTTGCCGAAGATTATCGAGTTTATATGCAGGGCGAAATGCCCCGGTCCAAAGAAGCTTTTCTTATGCCCGGCGTCGTGGAAGTTCTGACCGAGTTGTCAAAATATGACCACGTCCAGCTGGCACTGCTGACGGGCAACTTTGAAGCGACGGCCCGCATCAAGCTGGATCGTTTTGATCTCAACCGCTTTTTTCCTTTCGGAGCCTTTGCGTCCGACGACCCGGTGCGCTCAAATCTGCCCCCGATTGCCGTTGCCCGCGCCGAAGAACACGCAGGACATAAAATCGGCATGGGACGACATGTCTTTATCATTGGCGATACTGATCGCGACGTGCAGACCGCACTCGACAACGGCGCCACCGCGGTGGGTGTGGCGACGCTCAACTACACGCAAGAGGATTTGCGAAAAGCAGGCGCGCACCTCACATTAGAAGATTTTCGGGACATCCACGCCGTCTGCGAAAAATTGGAGATTTTAGCATGAAAAAAGAAACCGCTCTTTCGATATTGGAGATCCTTCATCAGTCCGGGGATATCGATGATGTTACCTATGCCAACGCGCTGCGCTGGCTGCGTGATAAGGAGTATAGGAACTATCGCAAGGATGTAACGGCGATGCTGCGCCCGCAGAAACTGATCGACAGCTTCTATACCGCTGTTCCCTTCGGAACGGGCGGGCGGCGCGGAACCGTGGGCGCGGGAACGAATCGGATCAATGAACGCACGATAGGCGAATCCGCTCAAGGCCTGGCGCAATATATCCTCAATGCCGATCCTTCGGGAGCCTATGCCAAAAAGGGCGTGGCGATTGCCTACGATGTCCGGCGCCATTCCAAAAATTTTGCGAAGTTGTGCGCCGGCGTCCTGGCGGCCAACGGCGTGAGAGTTTTTCTATTCGCCCAGCCGCGCTCGACGCCGGAGTTGTCCTTCGCGATTCGCCACCTGGGATGCGTAAGCGGCATCGTTATCACCGCCAGTCATAATCCGCCCACCGATAACGGTTTCAAGGCCTACTGGATGGACGGCGGGCAGCTGGTTGCGCCGCATGACAAGGGGGTCATGGAGCAGGTCATGGCGGTGACGGTCATCAAAAAGATGTCCATGTCCAAAGGGGAAAAGGACGGACTGATCAAAATCATCGGCGCCGAAGTGGACGACGCTTACATGTCCCTATTCCCGAAAGAACTTTGGCTTTGCGATGAGCGCCTGGCGAAAATCGTTTATTCCCCGCTGCACGGAACCGGTCTGACCATCGTCCCGCGCGCCCTGGCCGAAATGGGATTCACTGATGTGATCATGCCCGCGGATCAGATGAAAATGGACGGAACATTTCCGACGGTGCCCAATAACTATCCGAATCCGGAAATGCCCATCGCGATGGAAAAGGCCGTAACGTTGGCAAAAAAAGTCGGCGCGGACATCGTCCTGGCTTCGGACCCGGACGGGGACCGCATGGGCGTTTTCGCGCCGGACGGCAAAGGGGACTACCGCAACCTGAGCGGCAACCAGGTCGGCGCGGCCATGTGTCACTTTACGCTGTCGATGCTCAAAGAACGAAAAGAAATGCCGAAAGGCCCCTTCGTTTTAACCACTCTCGTTTCCACGCAGATGACGCGCGCCATATGCAAAAGCTTTCGCGTGCGGATCATCGACGACCTGCTTGTCGGGTTCAAAAACATGGCCTTCGAGATGAAAAAAGCGGAAGAAAAAGGAAAAATCGACGGCTTCGTTTTTGCCTTTGAAGAATCCATCGGCTTCTTGCGGGGCAGTTTCGTGCGTGACAAAGACGCCGCCTCCGCCGCGGTCACCTGCGCGCAGATGGTTGCACGCCTGAAGGACGCCGGCAAAACCGTCGTGGATTATCTGGACGAATTGTACACGCAGTACGGATATTTTTCCGAGAATCAGTTGTCCGTTTTTCTCTACGGCGCTGACGGCATGCACAAGATGGCCCGGATCATGGAAGCCCTACGCGCAAAGCCGCCCAGGGAAATCGCCGGCATGAAGGTGCTCAAAGTCATCGACCGCCAAAGCGGAAAACAGGCGAACCCGGCCACCGGCAAGAACACAACGATCAAAGGCGTAAAAGGCGACGTCATGCAGTTCTGGTTCGATGAGGAAGGTAAAAACCGCCTGACAGTCCGCCCTTCAGGCACCGAACCCAAAATCAAGCATTACGCGCAGGTTTATGAACCCGTTTCATCTCCCGAAAATCTGGCCGCCGCCAAAAAGAAGGGCCAAAAGAAAATCCTAATACTGATAAAGAGCATCAAGGCCTGGGAAGACAGCGTGATCGGCCAGTGAAGAGCGCGGCCCGATGAATTATTTGAAATCCGCTCCCGCCAGAATGGTATTACCGGTCAAAAATTAATTTCACCGGAAAATATGGATACCTCTTATAAAGCGCTCAGATTTCGAAAAAGGTTTTAACGAAAATCTGGATGAATCCAGATTTTTGCTTTGCCTCTGAGGGCTGAAATGCGTTTCTCGTAAATGGATTTCCGATCCGCGATCGATGATTTCACGGTCTCGAAGTCGTGTCTTGCGATCGCCCAACCGTCGGCAAGGACCTCCTCGCCGGGAGGGTCGGAAAGGCGAATTTTTTCATCACCGATGGGCTTGCCGCCGTCTTGTTTGAGCAATTGGGATTCAATCCATAGTCCAACCAGCTTGCGACTCTGCTCTTGGTCCCCGATTCCGGAAAGATAAGGCCGATAGGTGATGACGAGTTGATCGAGAACCTCGTGGGTGAGGCTTGCGCCGTTCACCGAGGCTATAGCGTTTTCCGTTGGCTGTCTTCCGGCAAACATGATCGCTGAAGTGACGACAACAGCCGCGACGATCAAACCGGCCACCAACATGATGAGCCATGTGCGGCGAGTCATCGAGGTAAAACATTTTTTCCAGGGAATAAATCGAGTCATGGATAGCAACTCCCTCAACCGGCTTGATGGAATGACGTGAGCACTGGTAAGTCGAAATGCCGCACGGATCGTCGCCATGCGATTTACGATAAAGTGACCATTTCAACGGATGTGCTCTTCGCCGGGATGGCGCTTTGCTCTTCGCATTCATTCTCATCGCATTGGGAGCGGCATAGGTCCTGAAGATTTTCATAGTCCGAACAGGCTAATTCCATGCAAGCGCATAGACAGGTCATGTAGGGAATGTAGGGGCATCGCGCATCCTCGCCCTCCAATCGCCAATATTCATCCTCAAGGCAGAGCGATTCCACGCCCGTGTACTCGGGATAGCTAACCTCCATGCAATCCGCATGATAGACGCAGAAATCCTCGGAAGTGCATGACTCCGTCGAGGTATCATCATCCACGCTGTCGTCGTCAGAACTGTCGTCGTCACCCTCGGTTTCGTCGGTGCAAGCAAGCCCGGCCAGCACATGGGCCAGCAGAATCGCCCAAAGAAGCGAATCAAACAGAATAACCGCCAGCCGCTGTTTTCGAGTTGTTTTCATTTTTCACATCCTTTTTCGCACAAACTTTCATTGTCGCAAAAGGTCAGTCATTAATTTCTACACAGTCATCTGAAGGAAATGGTAGCGGTGTGAACGAGATGATGCAAGCCATATTTTCGCCCAAAGAACCGTCCGGCACCGTGTATATCCATAAACTAGCACGGCCAGGACAATCATAGTATCCTAAAGAAAAGGAAAATTCTCCTCCGGCAAGTTCCACATAGCAAGGATCTCCTTCCGCGTCTCCCGTAAGGAGAAAATGAGGTCCCCCTGAGCTAAGGTAAGAGCCTTTTCCGGCGAAATTCGTCCTGCCTTTATTGAAGGATAAATCGATAATTTCAATATCAATTCCGACCGCCGCGCACTCGTCAAGTCCCCATACTTCGTATTCACTTCCGACGAGGTCATCGAATTCCCTCCGAGATGTACATTCACCAACGCCTTCTTCTTCTTCGTCGTCGTCATCGTCGTCACCGCAGCCTATGCTACCTGAAAAGCCCCAAACCAAGATTAAAACCAGAACGCTTAGATGAATTATTTTCATGACCGTCATTTTCCTCCCGGTTTTTTGATCGACGTTGAAATTTCAATTCGCATCACGAACACATCGCGCGCGACCGTCATTGAAAGACCCGTTGAATATGTAGCCGGAGTCGAAAATTACACCCCACGACTTTCCGGCGCCGGGGATTCCCGAAGAGGACCAGTACCGCCAACCCCTTCCTGTTTCGAGCTGCTCGGGCCAGTACTCACCTTCCGGCCCGGGGCCAAAATCCGACATACATCCATCGCATAAATAATTCCAACAATCATGATCGAGACAGTCATCCGTCACGTTGCAGGCGCCGCCTGCTTCCGTTTCAGGGCAACCGCGGATCAGGCTGCGTAACTCCGATATCGTCGGCAGGCGCCAATCGTCATACCCACCCCAAATCAACTCTCCGCAGTAGCTTAGAGCTTCATCCGCCCCCAATTCATTTTCATCGCCGTTTTGCCACATCAAACCGGAGGACAGGTCTGTACAAATGTCGTCAACGCAACTGAAATCACTGGGAGTGTCATCGTCACCTGTATCGTCATCGCCGCTTTCTTCCGGCCACAACTCATCCGGTCCGATGTCCCAGCCATAGCCGTTGTTACGCGGTTCTCCTTCGAAGTCGTATTTCAGTACGTCGTCGAGATGAAAGGCTTCGCAGAAACCTTCAAAACGGATAACGGTACCAAACATGTCTCGCCAATCCACCCAGGCATCAGCGCCGGCATCCAGGCAGGCGCTCTCTGGTCTAAGATGCCAATCCTGATTGTCCGGATCAACAAGGAGAGGGTCCGTGCTGATGTTGCCACTTACATCCACACCCTCATACACAGGAATATTCAACCCATTGATTTCCTCAATTGAAGAAAAGCAAAATTCCTCAAATGAGAAATCAACGAAATTAAAAAAACCATAAGCAAACAGGCAATCAGTTGTGGTCCCCCATATATTATTATTAAATATTGAAAGATAATTTCCGTTTTCAATATATAAAGCAAGCGAATTGCCGGCGCCTGTTCCGCCGTTGACAATGCTGTTTATTAACACAAAATCCCAAAATGGAAATTTCTCCCTTGGGCCATACACCGAAATGCCCGTAGAATATGAGTCCGTCCCCATCGGATCGCCGCCGTAAATATTACTGCTGACAATGACAACACTCATTAAATCTCCAGAAAGCCATACTCCGTGCGAATATTCTCCTAATTCGGAGGAACCTCCATGAATGATGCTATTTACAATTGCAATTTCTGGGAGACGAGCTTTGATTCCATAAGTCTCGATTGATGAGACATCTTCGCCTTCAGTATTGCTGCCAATTATTATGCTGTTAAATACCCTTAGGATGCCTTGAAAATCACATTCTAAGCCATAAGCATATTCATCCGGTCGCCCACCGAATATGATGCAATTCGAGATGGTTGCGCTATTATTAACAAGAACACCTCTTGAAGAAGAAATCGGATTTTCTTCAGTGCCTTTTCCTCCGAAAATGGAAAAACCTTCGATAATAAGGCTAAGGCTGGTTTCCACTCCATTTTCTTCGGTCGCAATAATGGTCGTTGTGTACTCCTTGATCTTCCTTTGCCATGCCTCGGATTCATAACCCCCAAAAAGAGATACGCCCTGCGTTACGACGGATTCATGGTAATCGCCCTGCGCCACGAATACGGATTTGTCTTCCAGTTCCGCTAGCTCCACTCCGGCGGATATGCTCAGTTTCGGAAGTTCCATCGTCCCGGGATTGTTGTCATCGCCGGTCTTGGCGACGAATATTCCTTCTTCATTTGATGGCGGCGGCGCGAATTCATAGGGAAACGTAGTTTGCTCGTCGTCGTCATCATCGGCGGTCATATCGTCATCGGAATCGTCATTTGCGTCGTCGTCGACATCATCGTTTGCGTCTTCGCCGGAAGAACTGTCGTCATCATCGTCCGACGCACAAGAGGCAAACGCTGCGAGGGAAAGGGCAAGAAGGAAAACCAGAGCGAATCGCTTGCATGGAATCATAAGGCGCTCCCGTATTGAAAGATTGCATCGCAACCTTTCAAAGAAAACCGTAATTTTGCCCCATTCAAATTTTAACAAATCAAATATACCGCATTGGCCGTGTGAATGATAGTTTTACTACGAATCAAAGCAAAAGTATTTTGATGCGGCGCGGTCGTCTTTGGCGATGAGCCTTTCGAATCACAGGCGCAGCTTTTCGACCCTTGGCGACTGATATCCATAAAATGGAATGACAGGGGCACCCGAGGCTTTGCAATGCCCATCGCAATTTCTCAAGTTCCAATGGATCGATAGAGAAACCACGAAAAAATCCCCGACCTTTTTTAGATCGGGGATTCGGATAATCGATATTGTTTTTTTGTTTTATCTTGCCCAGGCGGCGGCGGGCATTCCGGCGACAAATTCTCGCGCACGTTGCGGAGCGCGCTCTACTATTCGCCAGCTTTCGCTTTCGGTCATGAGCTTTCGCGCCAGGCGGTTGTTGAGGCCGTGGCCCGATTTGTAGGCGACGAAACGTCCCAGGATCGGCATTCCGGCCAGATACAAATCGCCGAGGGAGTCGAGGATTTTGTGTCGGACAAACTCATCCGGGAAGCGCAGGCCGCCCTTGTTGAGAACCGAGTAGTCGCCCAGAACCACTGCGTTGTCCAGTCCGCCGCCGGCAGCGAGGCCGTTGGCCTGGAGCATGCTGATTTCGGACAAAAATCCGAAGGTGCGAGCCGGGGCGATATCACTGATGTAGCTTTCCGGCGTGATTTCGATTTCCAGGCGTTGCGTGTTGATGGCCGGGTGCTCGAAATCGATCTCGCAATCAACGCGAAAACCATCGTGCGGATAAAGGGCGACGGACTTGCCGGCCTCGCGGATCATGATGGGCCTTACGATCTCCATATAAAGCCTGGGCTTGCTTTGTCTGCGTAAGCCGACCGAGGCGATCAGGCAGGCGAAAGGCGCTGCGGATCCGTCCATGATCGGCACTTCCTCGCCGTCGATCTTGACGATGGCGTTGTCCACGCCCATTCCGACCAGCGCGGACATGAGGTGTTCGACCGTGGAGATATAAAAATCTTTACCGGATATCGTCGTGGCGAAGCTTGTGCCCGAAACGGTCGAGGGACCGACTTTGACTTTATTTTTGCCGCGAAGGTCCGTTCTGACGAACTGAATGCCAAAACCCGACGGAGCGGGGCTGACTGTCAGATTGACCTTTTTGCCCGAGTGCAAACCAATCCCCGAACAGGAAAAGTCGGCGTTGAGGGTTTGCTGATAAAACATACTTTGTGCCCCGCCCATAAAAACGGGTCCTTTCGAAAGGAAATAATTAAAGAGAAATTTCAATGCATCCGATAAGAATAAAGAGCAAGTGGCGTGCCATTGGCACCGTGCGTTTACTTATAATACCTCTAAAGTCAAATTAGACAAACTTATCAATAAGTTACAAGCAACTCCTTAAAGTATTGGTTTCACAAATTCAGCGCCCGCAGAAGGCGGGTGTTGCGAAAATGCCACAGGCCTGTGGCGCTTGTGCAACTATATCAGGCTGCCGCCATCAACGAGGATTTCCTGGCCGGTGACGAATGCGGCGTCATCCGAGGCCAAAAACATCACCGCTCCGGTAATATCTTCCGGTTCGCCTAGTTTCTTGATTTTTTGAGATTCCAGGGCGAATTTCAAGGCGTCCTCCGAGCCCCATATTGCCTGGGAGAATTTTGTTTTTATAAGGCCGGGGCATACCGTGTTGACGCGAACATTGAAAGGCGCCCACTCCGCGGCCATCATGCGTCCCAATCCAACGAGGGCCGTTTTGCTCACGGAGTAAATACCGATCAGAGGCATGGGCTTGATAGCCGCAACGGAAGCGATGTTGACGATGACGCCGCCGCCCTGCTCCTGAAATACGGTCAGGACCTGTTTGGATAAAAAGAAAGGGCCTTTGACGTTGACCGCGAATATTTTATCGAAAGCCGCCTCTTCAGCGAACATGGACGGGCCGAAAATGGGATTGGTGCCCGCGTTGTTGACGAGAACGTCGATGCGTCCGAATTTTCCCTTGACGGCTTCTATGGCCTGCCCCGCCATCTCGGCTTTTCCCAGGTGAAAAGCGAAAGGGAAAGCCTCGCCTCCATCTTCGGCGATCTTTGCGGCGACGGCGTCCAGGGCTTCCTGCTTACGACTGAGCAATGCCACTTTCGCACCCTCGGCGGCGAATCCACGCGCGATGGCCTCGCCGATGCCGCGACTGGCGCCGGTCACCATGACGACTTTGTCCTGAAAACGCTTTGTCATTTCCCGGTCCTTTCAAAAATCAATGGGTGCATTTATCACGAACTGGCACCCGTCAGCGTAAAGCCCGCTTTGGCTATGGTCAACTAATTCCACGGCGGAATTATCTAGTTCCTGTCCCAGAATGGCCCTTTTCCGCGATCTCGTCGTCAATTTTCGGGTTTGATTGTGCGGCGTACTTGGGTACGCCTCCGCACAAACCCTTGATTTCCTTGACCTCACAAAAAATTGCTCAGTCTGGGTCGAGGAACCACGCCAGTCCCATACTCAGTTCTGGGATGGAAACTACCTAAGGGAAGCTCGGAATATCCTTTTCGTTGACATCATAAGGGAGATTGGCGGCGATGCGATTTTTTGGCTCCTGCAAAAGCGCGTACTTGACGTAAAGTTCAACTCGCTCCTCTCCGGCAGCCTCTTTCCATTGACCCTCATAGGATTTAGCCAGAAGTTTATTGGTGGTTTTTATAAACCACGAAGCCGCTTTGTTGATGGCGCTCGCCTCGGAATGTTCGCGAACAGTTTTTATCGAATCCAATCTCGCCTTTTTGGGGTTTATTCCCAGCCTTCGATTGTGGCCGATGATAGTATAATCGGTGCTTTTCCAATTGCCATGAACCTCCCCGGCGTAGGAATCTGTTGCGGGCTTCGGCGCTGCCAGCCCCAGATACAGGATGGTCGAAACGCTCCGAGTCTTATGCAGCCTTTGATAGGACCAATAGGAGTAGACGGGTTTCCGCCTGGTGCTCGGTGTTTTATTAAGCTCCCGCTCCCTTTCAATCACGCGATGGCGACGGCGCTGCAACTCGCGCTCCATATCCCGCCGCTCACGGCTGTGCTTGTTTCTCAGACGCGCTACTTTATCTTCCGCGCTGGATAAGCGTCTTCGCCATGATTCCTGTTGATTCGGATCTTCGGGCATGTCGCCTGCGATGCGACGCCTGTCTTTTTCAACCCGCTCCATTTCCCGCGACTGATCTTCAGACAGCCTCGATAGCCTCCTCTCATTATTCAGCTCTTGGCGCCGGGCGTCGGACAGCCTGTCAGCGGCGCGGTCATAATCAGGATTGCGCACCGATTTGTAGCCGCTTCGGTATTTTTTTGAAAGATTTTCCGGCTTTTGGAAATAATCCGACCGTTGCGTTGTTTCAGCAATGTTGAAAGTCCATACAGGAATGCGTGCGGTAGAGTTGGCGGAAAATAAATTGTTCGACTTTTCTTCCAGCCTTCCGGCGATTTTATGAACATATGGCCGTCCGCTTCGCCCCCCGGCCTTCACAACAAAGCTTTGCCGCATTTCCTGGGCCAGTGCTGCGATGATTTCTGATTCCAGACTGCGCAGTCTGTCATCTTTGACAGTTTGGGCGGCTCGGACGCAAACGAGGAGCGCGTGGCCCAACCGGTCGTTAGAAATGTGATCCCGTGCAAATTCAGAATATAAATCGGCGAAGGCTTCGCGAATTGGCCCGTAATCGGACAAAAACTTTGCTGAGCTCTGCAAGGCGCTTTCGGCTTCGAGATACTTTCCGCGACCAGCCAAGTCTTTTGCTCCGGCAATAAAACCCTTAAGCGCCCGTTTTAGTCCACGCAGTCCCTGATCTTCATCATTCGCAAATTCCGGATCGCGCTTTTTGGCATCACGGATTTTTGCCGCCGCTTCATCGAAAGAGCCTTTGGTCGCCAGGCTTGCGGCGTCATTCAGCATCGCCCGGACAATTTTGCGCTGCGCTTCTATCTTGCCCGATGCTTCGCGATACTTCTTGTCGGCTTCAGCAAAGCGCAAGGATTTTTGAAGAGCGAAAAAAGCTTCGGTCAGGTGGCCGCCTTCCAACTTTTGCATGGCCTTGTTGATAGCCTGATCCGCCGCGCAGCGCCGAGCTTTTCGGTAGCGACGCATAACCTTTTCGCTGTCTTTTAAGCTCGGTTTTTTCTCGAATCGGTATTCGTATTCCTCAACGGCATCCTGGCACTCACCGGCTTTTAACTGCCTGTCGGCGCTCCAGGTCTGGATGGATGAGCAGGCGGCGAGGATTCCTGTCATGAGCGTGAAGAGCGCCAGAAGAAAAAAGCGTTTTTTTAAGGCAGTCATTTTTATAAACTACCAAAAATCGGCGGCGAATAACAACGCTTTATGTTTTCTTCAAAAATCGATGTCTTTGATGGCTTCTTTACATAGACTTCTCAATGAAACCGTAGGCGGAAGCCATCCAATAGGCGACAAGATAATCGGCACCAGGATTCACCTTTTGCGGATTGTCCGCGCCGCAAGGGCTCATGTGCCAGGGATTGCGCTGCCATAAGAAATCCGTTGTGCACTGAAAGGGAACCGGATAAGCGTCCAGAGCCTGTATGTCAACATCTCCCATGATATCCGCCAGCCAGGGCGCGTTCTGCTGCAACTCATGCAGTAGCACCGAAATCGGGTCAACAGGCGCCGCTGGCGGCTCCACGAAATACTGATCGTTGGGAGCGTCGCGGAAATCGTTAAGATCCTGCAGCATCTGATCATATTGCAACTGCCAATAATCCTCATCGGCCAGATCGCTTTGACTCATGTGGATCAGCGTGAAAAAGGCGTTGTGCGAAAGATCGCAGTGGTAGTGCAACTGCTCTGCGAAAATGCGTTTGATGAAATCATTGGCCTGGCAATATGGCCTGGACAATCTCATGAGATTGAAAAAATTTTGATGCGCGAGATTCAGGCCGTAATGCTGCGTGTAGCGGTTCGTGATGGAGATGTTCATCGCCCGGAGCATCGGCCTTCGCTCCGGGTTGGCCCAAAATTCAAAAATCTCTTGAAATCGTTCCAGCCCCGTAATGTTATAGCCGATCAAGGCCCAGGTCTGCTGCATAGTGGGGAGGACTCCCGGCGCGGCGGTCGTGGCGATGTCGTCCACATCGATGATTCGCCAGTACTGCTCCATGAGCGCGTCGAGAACTTCCGTCATATCAGCTTCGATCATCGCCTTGACTTCCTGCACCTCTTCGTCCCGGTCATCGGTGAGCGTATCGTAAGCCAGAGCCATGCCGAAAAACCAGCCCGTGTATTGATCCCGGCTTGTGTTGCCCTTCCAGAAATCGCCGGCGAATTCGCCTTCGGTCAGGCAATGATAATATTCGGGCTCTTCGTCGCAGTCGGCCTGTACATCGCCATATTTTGGATCATCCATGGGACCCACGTAGCGGGCGATGAAACCCGGACGTCCGGTGACGTGCAAATGTCGATCAAGCGCCCGTACGGATTTGATGACGTTTTGCCTGGCCTGTTCGTCTTTAGTAACGTGATAGCGAAGGGCCTGCGAGGCAAGGTATGTCCCGGTCCACATGCATGAGTCGCCGGTTCCGCCGTAGAACGCGGCTTCCGGCCGGTTTTCATCCGTGAAGGTCACTTCCACCGTCGAACCGTAATTCGGCTGATGCCATTGTTCGTGCCACAAATCGTATTCAACGGCCTTTTGGCGCAGGATTCCCGGCCCCGGCGTTTCGTCATAGCTCATGCCCAGGAGGGGATCGGGATCGCAGACCTCATCGGTCGTGTCGTCATCCGCATCATCATCCACGTCATCATCCGCGTCGTCGTCCGCATCATCATCCGCGTCATCGTCTGTGTCGTCATTTACGAAAATGTCGTCATTATCATCATCGTCATCGTCATCGCCGCATCCGATTTGAAAAAACAAAACGGTGAATAGCAGGATTGAGACCAAGAAAACAATTTGCGTTTGCTTGAACATGGTTTTTTCCTCCGGTGGACAAAAGCGATGGGCTCACTTCATGCGCTATCGAATATCCGTTATCGGGCAGTTGCCGTCAATGATTTGTCAACAATTGCACATTGTGTATAATCACCGGCGGTTGAAGGAAGCTTCAATCGAATCACAGTTTCATTTTCTAAGACCCGGGAGGACATAATGAAGAATTTTCGCTGGCTCCTAACAATTCTGGCCGTTTTTTCGCTGATTTACGCAGTGGGACTGATCGCTGCATGCGGCGATGACGACGACGACGACGATGATGATGACGATTTGGATGACGATACAGACGACGCCGACGACGACGCCGACGACGACGTCGACGACGACGTGGATGATGACGCCGATGATGATGTGGATGACGACGTTGATGACGACGTTGACGATGACATCGATGACGACGTGGACGACGATGTGGACGACGATGCGCCGACAGACTACATCATTTTTTCTCTCGAAGACTTTGCGACGGGCGACGCCGTTGCCGACGCCACCTGTGAACTGGTGAAAAGCACCGACGGTGCATCCTTCAATCCGCCGATCACAACCACTTCCAACGCCGGGGGGCAATGCGAATTCAACGCTCCGGCAGTCAAGGGGCTATTTTCGGTGAAGATCACCAAAAATGGATATCCCGATCATTACTGCTTCAACTACGAAACCTTTGAGCAGTGGGTCTTTTACCTTGCTGATTCCGATACCCGCGCCGGGATCGCCATGGGATTCGGTGAAACCCTGGATCCCACCAAGGGCATTCTGGCGGGCATCGTGCAATATTTCGACGCTAATCCCGCTGAACCTCACTTGGAGTACGTAGGCTGCGCGGATGTGAGCGGCAACACCGGCACGACCTTCAAATATTTCGACGTCATGGGCATGCCGGACCCCACGCGCACGAATACAAACCCGAGCAACGGTCTATATCTCACACTCAATGTGTCTCCGGGAACCTATACGCTGGATGTCGATACGAATGGGCAGGCTATACAAGCCGCCGTTCCGATGATATTCGCCGACGCGATCACCTTTGTGAATCCCAACTACTACAAGAGCGAATTTCCTACGAATCCAACGCCGGATATCTGCATATAGCCGACAATAAAATCACTGTTCTGATACGCCCCGGTTCTAACTGAACCGGGGTTTTCTTTTTGTGAAACCAGAGCCGTATTAATTCAGCAGCCGCAGCATCCATCATCACCATCGTCGTCGTCGTCGCCAAGGTCCGTCGCCGAGTCATCATCAAGATCGTCATCGGCATCGTGATTCACAACAGCACGCAAACTGTCAACGGCAAAAAACACGCCCTGAGCCAATGAAGCGATTGAGCGCAAAGGTTTAATTTCCTCCTAAAATGATGTAAGGGGCTGTTAACAATTGTTAAGCTCTAACGATTTGGTCTGATTTTGAAAAAGAGAAATAAATCCCTCGCCGTTGCCATCCTGGTTTTGATCGCCTTCGCGGTTCAACCGGCGGAAGGATCGCTGGTTTATACCCCCAATACTTTCGGCATGTCCGCGCGTGGCATTGCGCTGGCCAACGCGCTGACCGCCGACGATGAGGACATTTCCGGCTGCTATTACAACCCGGCGGGGCTGGCGAGCGCTGGACTTCATCGTGTTGGCGTCAGCTATATTTACTCCCAGCCCAAGCTCGAAGGTGGATTGTCAGGCGGCGATCACACGAAAATGGAGAAGAACAATAAAATTGTCGTGCTGAACTTTCGATCCAACATTCGCAAACTCTTCAGCGAGGAGTTGCCCCTTCCGCCGATTGGCCTGGGATTCAGCGTTGCCGTTGATAATAACTTCATGACGATGATGTACTTCGATGATATACGCAGCAATGAGGGCGCCTTCGACCGTTACGGACTTGCCAACATGGTTATGCAAGGAGCATTCGGCGTCGGCCTCACCGACTGGTTGTCGCTGGGTTTCGGATTTCATGGAGGTTTCCGCGGCAAGGGCGAAGTCACGACAAGGGCGGAAGTCTCCGGCGAAAGCTCAAATGAAGGCACGCGGATGGAGGGAAGTTTCAATCCCGTGCCGCTGGGAGGAGTCTTTGCGCATGGTCAAATCTGGGGCGTGGGGCTAACCTACCGGTCGGAAACCTACGGTGCCTTCGATTCCATCGAAGTGACTGCGTATCCCTCTTTATCCGGGTTTGAACTGCCGGCCATGAACATGCCGATGAACTTTTTCGACACATTCGTTCCGCGCGAGGTCGCCCTGGGCCTTTCCGTCGATGTGACTGATGCGCTGACTGTATTATCCGACATCACCTGGCGGCAGTGGAGCCGCTACGAGATTCTAGCCGGTCAAACGGAATTTGTCGGAGCGCATTCTGAATTTCACACCATCGATATATGGACGCCAAAAGCCGCCGCCGAGTGGAAAATTAACGAACGCTGGACGGCGCGCGGCGGTTATCGATATGAACAAACGCCCTTTCGCACCATCGGAACCCGTTTCCCTGATGGCGGTGAAACGGTCAAAGGAAAAGCAACGCTCGACAATGACGTTCACGTTTCATCCACTGGATTCGGATATCAGTTCAAGGCGGGCGATTTCTTTTCCACGGACATCCGGATCGACGCAGCCTACCAGCTTCACTACTTTGTCCCACGTAAATCCCGGGCCTCGGACGGATATACCTACGAAAGCGAAGGTGTGCTTCATCTTCTGGGCGCTTCATTCGAATTGGAATTCGACTGATCGTTAGTGACTGACCTGAATGGCGCTAAGTTAAGCCTTTGTCGTTATAGTCCGGTATGCAGCGCAGCAGTTATCCACGCACCAATACCCCTCGCCCACCCGCTCACTCATCGCCTGGCGGCGATTTTGTCGTTCGCGGCTCTGTTTCATTGCCGCATAGTGAGTCGACGGTTTCCGAGCCGCGAATGTCAACCAC
>Ga0307990_1001264_pt1 | contig 21502 bp, 24 predicted proteins | sample EllFjometagen129_FD_203168 | JGI IMG/M metagenome (GOLD analysis project Ga0307990, IMG submission 203168) | Marine microbial communities from Ellis Fjord, Antarctic Ocean - #129 | ecosystem: Environmental > Aquatic > Marine > Unclassified | place: Southern Ocean | collected 2014-10-08
GTTTTGCTTTCTGGTCATCACAAAAAAATCAAGGATTGGAAAGAGAAACATAGCACAGCCCTTGAAAAATAATCATTTTATAGTAATATTAAGCGATAGTTGAGGGTAGGTGCCAGAGCGGTTAAATGGATCAGACTGTAAATCTGATGCTTTCGGGCTACGGGGGTTCGAATCCCTCCCTACCCACATTTTAGTGCCCGGATAGTTCAGTGGTAGAACATCTTCTTGGTAAGAAGAAGGTCGTGGGTTCGATTCTCACTCCGGGCTTTATTACAAAGACAAATAAAAATAAATAAAAATTATGGCAAAAAAAAGAAAAGCATTTGTAAAATTAAGGTGTGAGGAATGCAAAAGCATTAATTATCAAGCTCATAAATCCCATGATGCAACGGTGGCTGGGACAAAGTTAGAATTGAAAAAGTTCTGTAAAAAATGCAGAAAACATACCGTGCACAAGGAGATGAAGAAGTAAGAACCTGTGAGCTTCACTCACAGAACCTTGATTCGCTAAGGTATTAATATATAATCTTGAATAAATATGGAAATTAAAATCGTAAAACAAGGAATAAAAAGAACAGAACTTGTTGATATTGCCAAAAAACAATTTGGCGATTTAGTTAAGGCAGTTGTTGATATTGAAAAATGTATAATGGCTGTTGGTCCAGATTTGCACTCTGACGGAGAAATTCTTTTAGAAAAGAAAGAAGGATCGAAAAGAGAACATATTTGGGGAATTAATTTGCGCCTTGAAGAAGATGAGTTGGTTGAGTTTGACTCAGTGATTAACCTTAAACCTGCTTTTAATAATAGATCTCGAGATGTTGAAAATTCCGAAATTAGAAAAAAGATTAAAGAAATAGTTAATAATTTAATCATTTAAAATGCAAGATAAAGAACCATTATCTAGTAGATGGCATAAGCTTTCTTTAATTGAACAACTTGCCAATATCGGCAGTGAAGTCGGGAGAACTGGAAAATGGTTTGAAAAAAATAAAGAATATTTTGAAGGAGCATTCATGAGAGCTATTGAATTGTTTGAATTAACTCTTTCAGATGCGAGGTGGAATTATGGTCAGTTAAAAGAGATAGGACGTGTAAAAGAAGTCTTCTGTGATGCGGTCCGAGGAGGAAAAGAGTATAAAAGTTCTTTTGAAGATCTTGATAAATATTTTTTATTATTTGCATTAAGATTACGTATGGGGGTGTAGCTCCAATTGGTAGAGCGATGGTCTCCAAAACCATAGGCTGCAGGTTCGAACCCTGCCACCCCTGCCATGTACCCGTTATAAGCGGGCGTTTTGTTTGAACGAGTTTTCTCTGGGTTTTGTTCGGGTGTTGCCCGTCAAAGTCCTTTAAAAATTTGACATTTTTAGAAGTTTTTAGTATATTAAATTATTAATCCATAATAAATTATAAGAACCTTTCGCTCCGCTCAAGAACACTTGAAATTGAAGTCATTATATATATTTTTAAAGGTAATTCAATTATGAAAATGAAATTCAAGGCCAAAATCATTATTCCATTAATTATTATTGTAATTATATCGGTTATTTTAATTTTTAATTCATTTTCTAAGAAGAATGGAGAGCATACCTTTTATAAAGTTGATAGGGGAGAAGTTTATCAAGAAATTTCAGAAACAGGAACTATCAGAAGGGGAGATAAAATTATTTTGAGCTTTAAGAGCGCGGGTCAACTTAAATCACTTTATGTTAAGACAGGAGATGAGGTGGAAGAGGGGACTCTTTTAGCGAAAATAGACAACGATCAATTATATATTCAACTTGAACAAGCTAAAGCGGATTTGGAATTAAATCAAGCCGGACTAGATAAGCTTTTAGCTGGAGCGACAGATCAAGAGATTCAGATAGCTCAAACTAGTATTGATAATGCGAAAACTGTTTTAGAGAATGAAGAAAAGGATTTAGTAAACGCGCAAGCTACTGCTGACCAAGCATTGGAAGACGTCTATGAAGATGCTCTTAATAGTCTTAATGACTCTTATCTAAAGCTTTACAACGCTTTCACAGGAGTTAAATCAATCCAATTTAGTTATTTTACCGCTAATGATCAAAATTCTTTAGACGTAAAAGAAAACAAGAGTAAAATAGATAATAGTTTAGATGAAATGGATTTTTATCTTGATAAAGCAGAAACTAATTTTACTGAACAGAATATTGGTTTTGCTTTAGTTAATTTCGAGAAAAATCTTGCGGATAGTCGAGATTGTTTAAGCGAGATAAGAGCGATTATTGAGAATCCAAGTTATCGCAATATTGTTTCTTCAAGTGACAAAACATCTTTAGATGGTTATAGAACAAATGTTAATACTGCTTATAGTAATATTATTGGAGAGCAGCAAGATATTGCCTCAACTAAAATTAGCAACAAAACCAACATTGATACTGCTGAGAGTGCTATATCCTCAGCTCAGGACGCTCTAAGGGTAGCAGAAAATAATTTAGCCCTAGTAACAGCTAAACCAAGAGAGGAAGATATTATTTCGTTTCAGGCAAAGGCAAAAAGCGCACAAGCAAAGGTTAATATATTGGAAAGTCAAATTCGAGATACAATTTTAAGAAGTCCAGTTGATGGAATGGTGATAGCGGTAGAAAATTCTGTGAGTGAAACTGTTCAAGCAGCGAGTCCAATAATCTCTATTCTACCAGCTGAACCCTTTGAGATTAAACTTAATATTTATGAGGAGGATATTGTGAGTGTCAAAAAAGATAATTTGTCTAAGATTTCTTTAGTCGCTTTTCCAGAAGAAATTTTTGAAGGCAGAGTAGTATTTATTAATCCAGCGGAAAAGTTAATTGATGGAATCGTTTATTATGAAGTGACTATTAATTTTGAATCAGCTCCCCAAGGAGTGAAGCCAGGAATGACTGCTGATGTGAGCGTCGTCGTTGCCTCAAGAGAAGGAGTTTTAAGAATTCCAGAAGAAGCCATTGAGAGCGAGGATGATAAGATGTTTGTGAAGATCCTTAGCGACAATCAAATCAAAGAAAGAAATATAGAAATTGGAATGGAAGGCACTGACGATATGGTGGAAATTATTGTCGGACTAGAAGAGGGAGAAGAAATAATTATTGATTAATAATTATTAATTATAATTATGGAAGAAGCTATTATTCGTTTACAAAATATTCATAAAGTTTATCAGTTGGGCAAAGTAAATGTGCCCGCTTTAAGAGGAATAGACCTGGAGATTTTTCCAGGTTCTTTTGTGACTATTATGGGTGCTAGTGGTTCAGGGAAATCAACTCTTTTGAATATGATTGGTTGTTTGGATTCTCCTTCCCAAGGGAAAATTTTTTTAGATAACGAGGACACTGCTTTATTTTCAGAAAGTAAACTTGCAGAAATAAGGGGCAAAAAAATTGGCTTTATTTTTCAACAATTCAATTTGCTCCAAAATCTTTCAGCCTTGGAAAACGTAATGATTCCTATGATTTTTCAAGGGATTAACGAAGACAAAAGAAAAGAACGAGCAGAACATCTTTTGTCTCAAATTGGCCTAAAGGATAGAATAACTCATTTACCTTCTGAATTATCAGGCGGAGAACGTCAAAGAGTAGCTATTGCCCGAGCTTTTGCTAATCAGCCAGAACTGGTTATTGCTGATGAACCAACAGGAAATTTAGATTCCAGCTCTGGCAAAAATGTGATGGAAATACTTACTAAGTTTCATAAACAAGAAAAAGGGACATTAGTGGTTGTAACTCACGATCCAATGATAGCTAAATATAGTGAAAAAGTTTTTAATATTAAAGATGGGCGAATAGTTTATAATGATGTCCAAAAAGGAGAAATTCTATGGCAACATTAATAGAATATTTTAAGCTAGCTTTTAAGAATTTGAAGACGAGACAATTGCGCAACTGGCTCACGATTTTGGGAATTGTCGTTGGCGTTTTTTTGGTGATAACTTTGATTTCGTTGAGTGGCGGAATTAGAGATACAATTATGAAACAGCTTAAATCGTTGGGTGGTGACGTGATAATTGTTTTGCCTGGTTCAATGGATAGCCCGATGTCTCTTGTTGGGGGAGAGCAATTAAGTAAAGAAGATCTTAATATAATAAAGAAAGTGAAAAGCGTAGATGTCGTTTTGCCGATGTTATATAGTAGTAAAATAATGCGTTATAAGAACGAGCAAAAAATAGTGTTCTTGACTGGTATTCCGTGGAACGAAGGTATAGAAATTTTAACTAGCTTTCAGGGCTGGAGTTTAAGCCAAGGAAAATGGCCCGGTTCTGGCAAAAGAGAGTTGGTTATCGGCAATTTGGTTGCCAAAGAAGATTTTTTTGGCAAAGAGATTAAACCAGGAGAGGAGGCAACAATTAATGGAAAAACATTTAAGATTGTTGGTATTTTAGATTCTTTAGGCAGCAAGACAGATGATACAGCTGTTTATTTAGATTTAACTATTTTTCAGCAAATAACTGGAGACAGGGACGGTGGTGCTCAAGCAGCTATGGTAAAAATTGAGGAAGGGGTCAATGTTGATAAAGTAGCCAAAGATATAGAGGAAGCATTAGATGAGGTGCGCAAGAGGAGAAGAGGAGAGGATGTCTCTAGTTTTTCAGTTCTTACTTCTGATAAAATGGGAAATATAGTAGGTGGAATAATGGGAATAATTCAAGCATCAGTAATAGCTTTTGCTACAATTGCTATTTTTGTTGGAGGATTAGGGATAATGAATAGTATGTTTACAGCTGTTAGGGAAAGGACTAGAGAGATTGGTCTATTAAAAGCTGTCGGAGCTAAAAACAATGCTGTTATCAGTATTTTTTTGATAGAAGCCGGCATTATTGGTTTTATTGGCGGAATGGGCGGGATTGTATTGGGGCTTATTGTTGCCAAGACGATAGAACTATATGGACAAATTTATCCAATGTTTTATCTGGAAGCGTATATGCCTGTCGGTTTAATTATTTTTAGTCTACTTTTTTCAATATTAATTGGCTGTTTATCTGGATATTTTCCTGCTCGCAGAGCAGCTAAATTAAAACCAACAGAGGCGTTGAGAAGCCACGAGTAAATATATCTTGGGTTTATTCTATTTTCTTATTAATTTTTAGATTAATTTAATGTTTAAAAAATTCTCAAAATTTTTTATTATTCTATTCGTATTGATTTTTTTGGGCTCGTGGACATACAGTCAACTTTTCGTATCTCATTTAGGGAGAATAGATGAGGAGTTGACAATTTTTACGATTGAGCAGGGAGAGGGATTAGATAGTATTGCCTCCAACTTAAAAGAGAGAGGATTGATTAGTAGTAAGCTCTTATTCAATTCTTATATTTTTATCCAAGACGAACAAAGTTTATTGCAGGTAGGAGAATATAACTTGTCTCCGTTAATGAGTATAAGTGAGATTGCTGAAAAAATTGTAAAGGGAGAAACGATAGAGAATAAAATTACTATTATTGAAGGTTGGAATCTAAAAAATATTGCTCAATATTTAGAAGATAAAGAGATTACTCAAAAAGAAGATTTTTTAGAAATTGCCAGTTCTTCAAAAACTTTTAATCAAGATTTTTTATATCTTGATGACAAACCCACAGAAGAGGGGCTTGAGGGTTATCTTTTTCCCGATACTTATTCTATCAGAACGACAGATAGCGCAGAAGATATTATTAAAATGATGTTAAATAATTTTGACAAGAAGATGACTTCTGATTTAAGAGAAGAGATTGAAGAACAGAATAAAACTATATTTGAAATCATTACAATGGCTTCTTTGCTAGAAAAAGAGGTGCGGGGGGAAGAAGATAAAAAAATAGTTTCAGGAATTTTTTGGAAGCGCATAGCTAACAAGTATCCCTTACAGTCCTGCGCTACTGTTGCTTATGCTTTAGGTCAAGATAAATGGCGTTATTCTATTGAAGACACCAAAATAGATTCACCATATAATACTTATCAGTATCTTGGTTTGCCTAAGGGTCCCATTTGCAATCCCGGATTAGAAAGCATTGAAGCGGCCATTAAACCAGAAACAACGAAGTTTTGGTATTATTTAAGTACGCCCGAGGGAGAAACAATTTTCAGTAAAACCCTTCACGAGCACAATATTGCTAAGGCAAAATATTTAAAATAATTAGTTATTGATATTAAGAAGATGACCAATATTGCAATCATTATTGCTTTTCGGAATTTTTGTGACGAAGAATATTTTATTCCTAGAGATATTTTTTTGGAGGTGGGTTTTGAAGTAAAAACAATAAGTTCAGAAAAGGGAATTGCTGTTGGCGGAAGCGGGGGAGACGCAGATGTAGATATATATTTTGAAGATTTTGATATTTCTAAATTTGACGCAATTGTCTTTGTCGGCGGTCCTGGCGCTTATAAATATATTGATGACGAATCTATCTGGCAGATTGCTCGTAACACAATAAAACAAGAAAAGATTTTAGCAGCTATTTGTATTGCCCCAGTTATATTAGCAAGAGCCGGAGTTCTAGAAGGCAAAAAAGCTACTGTCTGGTCAAGCGTGATGGACAAAAAACCCATTCATATTTTAGAAGAAAACGGAGCTAAATATCAAGATAAGACAGTTGTTCAAGATGGCAAAATCATTACTGCTAATGGCCCTCCTTCTGCTAAAGAGTTTGCCGAAACAATAGTCCAATCTCTTATCAGTCCTACTGCTTGATAGCGAAATTGATTATTGTTTTTCAATAGCTGTGGATAAGTTATTGACAAAATGATAAATAATTGATTAACTAAAGATAGTTCATTGGGAAAGGGCCCTTTATGGGAAAAGTACGAGATACTCGTCAATAGGAGGTTCGCATGAACACTCGAGCATCTCCAATGTCTTCAGCCATCGTAGCAAGAACTACCATCGCCGAAGATCACATCGCTTTGTCACAACGCGACACCACCTTCACTGTCGGCAGCAGCGCCGGCCAGCTCGAAGACGCAGTCTAAGCGGACACACTCCTAGGCAGCCTCTTTCGTTGTGGTGCAATGTGCCAAGGCAAAAGATGGGGAGAGGTAGAGATATCTTTCCCCTTCGTTTATTTTTTGTATTTGACAAGATTTATTATAAGTTTAAGATAAATATATGGATGACATTAAACCAATTTTAAAAGAATATACTGAAGAAGTTAAAAGGCACATGAGTGTCCTTGAAGAAGGTTTTAAGAATAGTGTTCATATAATCGCTGAACAGTATGATTCTATTAATGAGAAGCTAGACTCTCACGGCAAGAAGTTAGATTCTCATGACAAGAGATTTAGCTCTATTGATGATAAATTGGATTCCCATGATAAAAAACTTAGCTCTATTGATGAGAAATTAGATTCTCATACTGAAATGATAGGAGAAATGAAGGAAGATATTATAGTTATAAAAATGGATATGGATTTTGTTAAAAACTCTCTTAAGAAAAAAGTGGATGCAGAAGAATTTGAGATATTAGAGAAAAGAGTTGGCGTTTTGGAATCTAAGACTAGAATGGCTTGAAACTAAAGTTTGCTGTGGATAAGTTATTGACAATATTTTGAATTTGTATATACTAAGAATTACCGTAGATAATAGGCCAGCCAGAGCTATAAGCCCTATTGAGGTAAACAATGATTAATAATCATTGATTATTTCGTGTCTGCGGTTAAACGCAGATTTTTTATTGAAAACTTATGGCTTTATCAAAAGAACAAAAAACAAAAGTTATAGATAAATTAAGAGAATCAATTGTTAAGCAAAAAGCAATGGTTTTTGTTAATTTCGCTGGATTAAAGGCCCGAGATGTTGAGAAATTAAAAGAGAACCTTATAAAGGTAGGAGCTAAATTTATTGTAGCTAAAAAAACTTTAGCTAAATTAGCTTTTTCAGAAGAGAAGATTGATTTTCCAGAGAAAGACATAAACAATGAATTAGCAATTATTTTTGGTTTTGAAGATGAGATAGCTCCAGCGAAAGCGATTTATGATTTTTCTAAAAAGCAAGAGAGTTTGCAAATTATTGGTGGCTATATGGAATCAGATTTTTTAGCAGGTCAAGACATGATTGCGTTGGCTCAATTGCCTTCCAGAAAAGAACTTTTTGCGAGTTTAGTTGGAACGCTTTCTGCTCCTATCAGTAATTTTGTTTATGTCCAAAAAGCAAATATTAAAGGTCTAATTTACGCCCTAGAGGCGATAAAGAGCAATAAATAATTAATAACATCGTCCCACGCTCGCTCTCCCTAACCTCACCCCCGTCTTCCAATTAGAAGGACGAGGGAGAGAGAAAAGGAAACCGGGGGTGGGGGAAGAAAATTTATGGCAGACGAAGAAAAAAAAGAAGAGGTTTCTGAGCAAGAGGAACCCAAAAAAGAAGAAGTGAAAGAAGAAACTCCCGAAAACAAAGAAGAAGTTAAATCAGAGGAACCAAAAAAAGAGGAACCAAAGAAAGAAGTTAAAAAAGAAAAAGAAGAAGAGGAAGAGGTTGAAGTTCCTAAAAAGTTTGAGAAGATTGTTGAAGAGATAGAGGAGATGAAAGTAGTTGACTTAGCTGAATTAGTGAAGATTTTGGAAAAGAAATTCGGCGTAAGTGCAGCTGCACCGGTGGCAGTTGTTGGAGCTCTGGCAGCTGGAGGAGAATCAGCTGGCGAAGAAGAAAAAGCAGAATATAATATTATTCTAAAAGTAGTTGGAGATAAAAAGATTGAAGTAATTAAAGCAGTGCGTGATGCTACTGCTAAAGGATTAAAGGAAGCAAAGGATATGGTAGATGCGACTGCTAGCGAACCACAAACAGTAAGAGAACAAGTCAAAAAAGAAGAAGCAGAAGAGCTTAAAAAGAAATTTGAAGCAGCTGGGGCAACAATTGAATTAAAATAGTTTTTTCCCATTTCGCCCCCGCCCTCTCTCAATAGGGGAGGACAGGGGCGAGGAAGGATTGAGATCAATAAAACGATATATCAAAAAGAATGCCAATAATTGGTGTTCTTTTTGATTGAATTGGGTAAGATTATTTAAATATCAGATATGATAATAAGAGGATAAGGATTAGAACAATGATCAAACGAACTTCCTTTTTTATTTTAATTAGAGGAAATTTTATTTTTGGAAAATGTAGCCTTCGATGACGAATTTGATTTATGAAAATTAAAAAGAAAATACCAGAAATTTGTTCCATTTCTTCCTTTTTTTCTTTGAACATTTTAGCAAGAGTTTTAGGAGTTAAGATAGAGTGTTTCATGATTTTTTCAGCTAGATAAGCATGGAAAAAATCAAATATATCTTGAGTTAGTATAATAATCTTATCTCCTTCTGACAGTTGTCCGGAAGCGACATTAGAAAAAGGATAGAATGGCTTGTTATTAGATGGTTGTTGGGATTCGAGATTTTCAGCGATATCATGATAATCAAGACCTCTCAGAAGAAGAATGTGAATATTTCCTGTTTTAGAAAAGTAAATAGAAAAATCTTTAAGAAGAACAGCGGTAAAATTTAGATTACCTAACCATCTTACGTTTCCTTTATTAGACAAATCTTCTAGAAAGTGATTTCCCTTTTTGAGGGCTTCAGTAAGAGCTTGTTTGGAATTTTCTGACGATTGAAAAAATTCTTTTTTAATGGAATTACTTAAATCGTTAAGAATTTTAGTATCGCAAGACAAAGAATCAGAAAGTTCAGCTACAATAAATAAATCACCTAGAGTTTTTTCCTCCTTCGTTTCTCCTTGGAAATAAAAGCTTTTGAAAACTAGCCCTTTTTTCAACTTTGGGCTAATGTGATAGTCAAATACTTGCATATGTTTCATTTTACATCTTTATTGTCTATAATAAAAGAAATAAAATAGATTAAGGGCGCATGGCTCAGGGGTAGAGCGCTGTCCTCACACGACAGAGGCCGATGGTTCAAATCCATCTGCGCCCACTAGTTTTAAGTATAAAAATGAGTTAGGCCGTTGAAAAAATCTCAACGGCCCTTGATGTTTTCATTCAGTTGTTAATGTGCACACAAAAGATGCTGACGATTCTTTTGGTTTGGAATACATCTTTTATGAATAGATCGGGCGTGGCCTCTGTTCATTCTTTTTACGCACGCAAGTTTTCTTCTGCTCGCTGCGCCATTTTCTATTTCTAAAATCGAATGCTTCCTTTCTGTCCTATCGTCTTTAGGCAATACGAACCTCCTTTTTGGTTTCCTTGCCGATAGGTCATACTACGATTTATATTAAAAAAATTCAAGAGCATAGCTTGTTTTTTAAAATTTTTGTATTATTCTTAGAACAGCTCCTAATAGAGCAAATATTGAAAAAGGAGGTGAAAATATGTGGGGAGAAATTATTGTGAGCTTTGGCGCAATCACAGGGTATCTCTATGTGGGCTTTCCTGATACGGATCGTGATACTTACTTAAGGCTTAAAAATCTTAAAGATGATACAAGAGGGTTAAGTCAGAAGGACTTATCTACGATTGTGGAATTATCTAGAAAAAGAATGAAACAAATTGGGATGAGTTTTGTTCCCCCCATGATAGAACAGACTGTTGATAAAATTGAAGAGCTTTTTATTGGAAAGGGAAAGAAGAAACATAAATTGTTTCCAAACCGTTAGGGCGGAGAATGATCTTGGCAAAAGACATTTCTCCGCTTTTTTAATCCACAGAATAGAGATTCTGTTTTTTCTTATACCATGATATAATAACTCAATGAGCCAAAACTTATTTGGACAATACTTTGTCTGGCATTTTTTTGATGTGCCGAAAGAGCTTGGAAAAGCGTGGAAAAATTATCTTCGCTCGTATTTTAATTTTTTCTCCACCGGTTCGCTTTTAAAAACTCTTTTTAATCCTTGGCACGGAATGGTATGGTCTTATGGTAGGGGATTTAGTTTTACCAGATATGCTCAGACCATAATATCTAATGGTTTTTCTAGAATTGTCGGAGCAATGATAAGGATATTTTTGATAATCTTTGGCCTGGTCGCTGAAGTTTTTATTTTTTTTATTGGAGCAATTGTTTTTTTGGGTTGGCTATTTTTGCCCATTATTTTAGCTTACGGCTTTATCATTGGTGTTAAATTACTATTTTAATGTTTAATTTTAATTTTCAAAAAACAGAGATTTATAGAGCGGTAAAGATAATAAAAAATCCTATTTTTAGAGCTATAAAGATTAAGAAAATAATATTTTTAGTGCTTTCAATTATTCTCTGTTTACTTTTTTTTGTAAGTACCTTTGGTTCTCAATTTGATGATTTATTGAGAGATAGATCTTTAGCAAATATTATTTTTGATTATAATTTTTTATTAGGTTTTGCCCTAATCTTTTTTAATGGTTTTCTCGTTTGTCTACTGATAACTACTTTTGTTAAGGTAAGATTGAAAAATCCTAAGCAGACTGAAATGACTCAAGTTTCGAATTTGGCTGCGTTTTTAGATTTTAAAACAACTAGAGCACTTTATAGCACTATACATTTTTGCAAGAGAGCGAAGGTTTTCCCAGTCAATTCTACGGTTTTTCTTTATTTTTTGATTCAAGAAAATCCCGAGCTGTCTTTTGTTTTATCACGATTGCTTTTAGATAAAGAAGCGATGATTGCGAGATTGAAGGAATATTTTGCTCCTCAAAAATTTAAAGATCGTTTGAGTATAGGAGTTTATTCCGAGAAATTTGAACAATGTATTAAAGAGGCATTGCAAATTTCCCAACAAAGAGGACATAAGTACGTTACGGTCGGAGATATGTTGTCTGGATTAAGTATGTATGAACCAATTCTAGGAGGATTTTTACTTGAAGCGGACCTAAGACCAGAAGACATAAGGAATGCAATTTTTTGGCAAGAGACAGAACAAGACAAAAAAAATCGTCAAAAGAGGTTTTGGGATTATGAAAATTTATCCCGCAAAGGAAGTATCGGCAGAGGATGGGCGTCTGGATACACTCTTACCTTAGACCAGTATGCAATTGATTACAGTCAGGTCGTTTTTCGTGAGGGGATTGGTGAAATCGTTGGTTACGAATCAGAGATTGAGCAAACAGAAACGATTTTATCGAGTCCAACTATTAATAATGTGCTTTTAGTTGGAGAACCAGGAGTGGGGATTAAAAATATTGTTACTGCCATAGCTCTAAAGAGCCTTAAGGGACAGAGCTTGCCCGGAGTAAATTATCAAAGAGTGATGGAGCTTAAAATACCTCAGCTTCTTGCTCAGCTACAGAACGCGGAAGAAGTAGAAAATATTTTAGATAAGATTTTTAGAGAAGCAACAAATGCTGGAAATATAATTTTAGTTGTTGATAACTTTCATAATTTTGTTGGAGGCGATGTCGCTCCCGGAACTATCAATATTGCTGGTTTATTAAGCTCGTATTTGGATTTTCCCGAATTTCAATTTATTGCTATCACTAGTTATAGTGGTTTACATAAACGGATTGAAGAGAATCCTTCGATCTTAAATCTTTTTTCCAAGGTTGAAGTGGAAGAACCTAGTCCCAAAGAGACTTTGAGTATTTTACAAAAATTAACTCCTTTTTTAGAAAGAAAATATAATAGATTTATTAGTTATCCTGCGATATCTCGAGCAGTAGATTTGTCCGATAAATATATTGCCAATGTTCCCTTTCCTAAAAAAGCTAAAGAGATATTAGAGGAAACCATAGTGAGAGTAGCGGCCACGAAAGATGCTTGGGTTTTGCCTAAACATGTAGATAAGGTTGTTTCTAAGAAAACGGAAATACCCGTGGGGAAAATAGGGGTTAAGGAAAAAGAGCTTTTGCTTAATTTGGAAGACCTAATTCACGAGAGACTTATTAACCAAAACGAAGCAGTCAAAGAAATCTCAACATCTTTGCGTCGGGCAAGAGCAAGATTGAAAAAAAGAAAGGGACCCATGGGAAGTTTTCTGTTTTTAGGTCCAACTGGCGTAGGGAAAACAGAGACAGCTAAAGCATTGTCAGCGATTTATTTTGGCTCTGAAGAAAAAATGGTTCGTTTGGATATGTCCGAATTTCAAACTAAACAAGATATTCCACGACTAATGGGTTCCTCGGGGCAAGAGGGTTTATTAACAACTCCGATTAGGGAAAATCCTTTTTCCTTGCTTCTTTTAGATGAGATAGAAAAAGCTCATCCTAATATTTTAAATCTTTTCTTGCAGGTTTTGGACGAAGGGTATATTACAGATGGATTAGGCAGAAAAGTTGATTTTAGAAATACTATAATTATTGCTACCTCGAACGCAGGGTATAAAATTATTTTGGAAGAATTGAAAAATGATTTAGATTTTCCTGAAATCAAACAGAAACTTTTAGATGAAATTTTTGATAAAGCAATCTTTAGACCAGAATTTATTAATCGTTTCAACGCTGTAGTCATTTTTAGTCCATTAAGTCAAGAAAACCTTTTAGATATTTCTCAATTGATGCTAGGAAAGATAAAAAAAGGATTAGAGGAAAAAAATATTGAATTTGTGATTAGTGAGGGGCTAAAAGAAAGAGTAGCTGAATTAGGATATGACGTTACTTTCGGAGCGAGAAATTTACAGAGAACAATCCAAGACAAGGTAGAGAATCCTTTAGCCGAGGCATTGTTAAAAGGGGAGATTCAAAAAGGAGATAGAATTGAACTTACTGCCGATAATTTTAAAGTAAAAATTTTAGAAAGATAAAGGTCGATTCCCTCCCGCTTCTGTTTTCCAACGGGGGAGCACACCCCATCTTCAATCTCCTTCTTGGAGGAGATTCTACTCCGCCCCCGTACTCCAAGCGGGAGGGTGGGGGCGAAGAAGTAGCCAGAATAAAATTAATTAAATAATTACAATGAACGAAGAAGAACAACAAGCCAATTTAGAAGGAAGAATAAATGGTTCTAATGTAGAAGAAGAGGTTCATAATCCTAATCTTGAGGCAGATCTTCAAGGGTTTCAAAAACCTCAATTAAAGAAATCAAAAAATAAGATTATTATAGGCGTAATTAGTGGATTGGCAGTAATTCTCGCTGGAGCAGTCGTTGTTTTGGCTACTGGAATTTGGAATCCTATTTGGAATCCTTTCCAGCCATCGCCAAACAAAGTTTTAGCTGAAGCTTTTGAGAATATGTTAGATCTAAAGACGGTTCACTCTAAAATTATTTACGAGATAGATGTACAGGGCAAAGAAAATTTTTCTGTAGAAATGATCATGGAGGGCAATTCCGACGCCACTGATATACTTAATCCTAAATCGCACATAACTATTGATACGAGTGTTTTTGTTGAAGAGATAGAAATGTTCTTTGATGTTGAAATTCGATCGATAGATGAAGTTTTATATTTTAAGGTTGGAACGATACCTATTATTTTTTCGCTTGAATTGTCAAAGATTGGAATTAATGTAAGTGACTGGACTAACAAATGGTTTAAGTTTGATTCTCAAGAATTAGGAATGTCTTTTATAAAAACATTGTCTGATGAAAAAAAAGTTAACATTGAGAAAGAGCTTGTACAGCTTCTATCAGAATATCCGATTGCTATAGTAGCAGAGAAATTAATTGACGAAAAGATTGAAGGTCAAAATACTTATCATTATCTTTTAGCCTTAGATAAAGAGAACCTTAAACAGTTTTTAGTTGGATTAATGGAAATCGTGGACAAATACTATGCGATAGATGATTTAATAAATATGCCGGAAGAAGACAAACAAGAAATGTCAGATGGAATAGATGAATTTTTTCAGGCAATAGGAGGGATAGATTTTGAGATTTGGATTGGCAAAAAAGATAAATTGATTTACAAAGTGGCTGGACGGAAAAATTTAGACCTATCTATAATGGAACTCGAAGGAGAGGGGACACTATCATTAAATTTTGATATGTCTTTTTCAAAATTTAACGAATCAATGGAAATAATCACACCAGAGAATTCTCAAAATATCATCGAAATACTAATGCCGTTTATCCAAATGTTTATGGGGGGAGGAATGGAGATTGAAAATCAATTGCCGGGTTATGAATTGCCATTTTAGAGTTTCCAACGAGTACGTGTCTCATTGACATATAACAAAACGGACATAATGTCCGCTTTGTTTTTTTGTTTGACAATTTTTAGAGAGGGGATTAGAGTAAATTAAATCTGTAGATATTTCAAATTTACATATATATGCACCGAAATTTATGGATGTTTTAGATACACACATTTGTCACTCGCATTCTAAGGACTTGGTTAGGAGTTTTTCCATTTAATCCACAATGTTCTAAATCATTGTAGTACATGTTCCAAAGTTTTAATCTATACTTCAATTCATTTTTTGAATTAAATTTTATCCTGTCATAGAAAGTTTCTTGGTCTGTTCTATGAGATCTTTCAACTTTACCATTCTGGGCAGGCTTGCCAGGATCAATGAGATAATGTTCCATCTTCATCTTATTACACGATATATCAAAGCCATGTAATCTAGGATTAAAAGGATCAGAGCTTCTCAGATAACCAGTATATCTATTAGTAAAGCAGGATCCATTATCTGTTTTAACTGCCCATATTTTAAAGGGAGCAACACTGACTAGTTCTTTTAAAAAGTTAATTGCAGAACCATTTCCAATATCATCATATACTTTAAGATATCTCCACCTGGAAGCACAATCAATAGCAGTGAACTGATAGTATCTCTTGCCGTCTATCCTGTCTGGCACCCACTTAACATCTATCTCCACCAATTCACCAATCCTTAGGGGGACTTTAATATATTTATACTTTATCTTCCTTGTTCTGTATTTCTTTGTCAATCCTTCTTTCCTGATTATTTTCTGAATAGTTTGATAATGGATATTAATTCCTTCTTTTTCCAGCTTCCAAGATAACTTCCTGGCACAACAATTTTCTTGTTTTCTCAATTCAATTATTCTTTCCTTAATGCGTATGGGTGTTTCCATGGGGTTAGTTCTGGGTCTTGTAGATCTAGTAGATAGTCCTATTAATCCGTTCTCTCTGAGAAGGGACACGCTTTGGCCATCGACCTAATGGTAATATCTTTATCCAAGATAGGACTTATCCAACGATAACGCTCTTCTTGTGTATTTTTTGGCATAGTTTTCATATGCCCCTAGACTAGCAGAAAGTGCCATATGTGTGTATACATTACCTGAAATACTTGACAAACTCGAGAAAAGTTGTTAGAGTGTGATTGGTTCGTTTTAGTTTTAAAAATCTGATAAAGGGGTGAGTGATGATGCAAAGGAAAAGTTTGGTTGTATTGATGTCGTTGTTGGTTCTTGCAGGATGTCTTTCGATAACCTGTCAGGCGTATGGTCAGGGAAAGATTAAATCGGTTACTAATATGCCTGCACCAGTTTATGTGGGTCAAGTTTCGGAGAGCGAGCTTAATAGGCTCGTGGGATGTAAGTATTTTAGAGAGGCAAATTGTAGCAACTGTGGTCTAACGCATTACCGTAGTGAAGTTCTCAAATTGGTTTCTATGGAGAACTTCCAGGAGTTGCGTTCATGGTTCTATGATACCATGAAACATGATGTGCAGGGCCTTGAAGACCATCAAATAATGAGAATGTTTGATGCTGTATTGGCACTAAGTCCTTGGCGAGAGCTGGCTTGTGGAATAGCCGAACGCGACAGGAAAATCTCACCATACATCTATGCTGTGATAGTCTTCCGGGAATACGGTCAATTAGTAGTCTATCGAATGACTGCAGAAGGCGTCTTCACGAAAATCACAAAAGATAGAAGAGTCAGATTAGCAGTATTTCCATAACAAAGAGAGTCCCTGTTGTGGCTTAACAAGATTACAACAGGGACACTCAATTTTTATATACTATAATTTGATTAATTATATAAATTAGTTTAAATATAAATTCTTATAATTAAAAAATAATTAAAAAAATGAATTCAGAATTATATACATCTCAAAAAAAGAAAAGGGCATTACCGATAATGGCTCTAATTTTAAGTTTAGTTTTCTTAATCAATTTCACTGTTGTTTCCTTTGTTGATGCTTGGTCTTGGGGAGACTGTCCTGGCTGTAATGATGATGGCGGCGATGATGAGGATAATGATAGTTACATCATATCATCTCACCCGAGCTGTACAAACCAATGTTCATATACTGGTCAAAAGACTTGTGCTGATTCTACTCATTACAAAACCTGTGGAAACTATGATTCCGACTCTTGTCTAGAATGGTCTTCTGCAAATAGTTGTGGTGCTGATACTTGCACAGGTACTATTTGGAGAGATTATTCTTGCTCGGGAGGTATTTGCTCGCACAATGATACACAATGCCATTCAACTTGTTATTCTTGTGGGGACGGTACTTGCAATTCAGAATGTGGAGAGAATCAATCTAATTGTTCTCAAGATTGCGGTTCCAGTTGTCAGAACGAATGCACTTATTCAGGACAAGTGAAATGTTACAATAATACATCTAGACAGACTTGTGGGAATTATGATTCAGACTCCTGTTTAGAATGGTCCTTTGCACAAAGCTGTAACGGTGCCACTTATTGCGGATATGGAAGTTGTGATAACAACGAGAGGCCGATCTGGCGTTGCTCGGGAGGCATATGTGATTATAATTGTTATTATGATTATTCCTGTGGAGGATACGATGAGCCTGATTACAAGCAATGCTATAACAATGATTTATATTGGTATGATTTCAATAACAATAGACAAAATAAATATGAAGAGTGCGGATCTGATTATTCTAGTTCCTGGAGTTCTAATTATTGTTCCGGGGGCGATGTCTATAAAAGAAGAACCTATTATGATAAGGGTTGTTCAAATAACTCCTGTTTCAATAATAGTAATACGGAAAAGAAATTAGTAGAACGATGTGACAGTGACGAAACTTGTAAAAATGGAAAATGTATTAATGATTGCGAATGTACGTCTGGTTCTTGTTGTGATGGTTGTCATTACAAAGATTCTGACAAGGTTTGTAATTCATATACCCAGACTGAATATGCTTGTCCATGGGGGACTGGTTGCGGAGCTGATACAGGGAAAAGAACAAAAATCAAATTTAGATATTGTTCTGGAGACGATTCTGATTGTGATGGGAACTGGGGTAGTTGGAGAAATTGGAGTTCTTGGACAGTAACTGACCATTGTTCTAATACGGAAAAATGTTCTGTTGGTGATTCAACTTGCAACTATAGTTCTAGTTGTGTATATACTCCTGTCTATAATACTAAACAATGTTACGATAACGATATTTATTGGTTTAATCCTTCAGGAATAAGGTTAAACAAATATATGGATTGCGAAGACAGTAATTCATGCACCCTAGATAGGTGCGAGACGGGAAAATGTTATCACGACTTAAAATGTGATGGTTCAACTTGTAGTAAAGAATCTATTGATTATTGTGAATCTTGTGAACACTGTGGAGATGGAATAGCTAATTGTGATGAGGATTTTTGTTCTTGTCCAGTTGATGTTAAATTTCCCGTGGCGCAAGGCATTGCTATCTCTGGTCTAGTCAAAGAGATAGGAATTGACACTGATTGGCAGAAGAATATTAGTTTAAACCCAGACGGCGAATTTTCAGTTATGATTATTGTTGCCTCCTCGGGAGAGGACACCATTGATGGAGTAAGAGTTCGAAATGTTTTGCCAGATGGTTTAATCTATCAAGGTAATTTGAAAGTGAATGGTACTCCATTTGTTGGTAATATTTTAGCTGATCTTAATTTAGGCAGTATCTCTCAAGGACAATCAAAATTTGTTACCTTTGATGCCAAAGTTGCTGATCCAAGAGAGTTTAATTCGGACACTGTCTACTTAAATAGTATTAGTACTGTTTATTATGAAGACGAATTAGTTAGCGATAGTGTTGGAATTGAAGTTTTTAGAAATGCGATTGGAGTGGCTGCCGCTGGAACGATTTTCGGACAAATTGTTGGAGTAATCGGAAGCTTGGCTTTCTGGTTAGTAATGTTATTTATTCTAGTGTTAACGGTTATTCTTGGTATGATTACTTACTATTTTACCAGAAAGAAAAAGGCAACACAGTTTGCCTAAATTAAATAAATGATACTTTGAGTCCTTTGACCCGTCCTCTCTGTGAGGACGGGTCGGGGTGGATGAAATTAAAATCTGAATAGAAAACCGACTTCATCAGGGAGTCGGTTTTCTTTGCGTCTTGACTTCTACCTTTCTATGGATTATTATTTATAATATGACAAAAATTAGTCGCAAGAAAATTTATAATTTTTCTGTTATTATTGAAAAAGATGAAAGAGGTTATTATATCGGCAAAGTTCCTGCTTTGAGAAGTTGTTATACTCAAGCTAAGAACTTGCCAGAACTTTATAAACGACTTGAGGAAGTAGTTGCTCTTTGCTTGGAAGTTGAAAAGGAGATTTTTCAGAAAAGAGTCAAACAGAATAAATTTATTGGCGTACAGCAGTTAGAATTTAGCAGATAAATTTTATGGCTCGACTCAATCTTCTTCCAGCAAGAAAGATGGTTAAAATACTCTTGTATCTTGGTTTCCAGGAAATACGTACTAAGGGAAGTCATCATTTTTTCTTTAATCCACAAACCAAAAAAACAGCAACAGTGCCAATTCACGGCAACGAATACTTGAGCATCGGTGTTTTAAAAGAGATTTTGAGAGATATTGAACTTTCAATTAAAGATTACGAGAAGCTAAGGCAAAAAGTTTAAAAATATTTAAATTTGATTTTTCAACAGGCAATTTCAATTGGCTGTTTTTTTGTCCGTAGCCGAGTAACGGCATCAATGAATAATGGAATCAATAAAAAAATAAGCCGGGAACCTTTGTGGGGTTCCCGGAACGGTATAAAATGCTTCAATCGGCTATGTCCACGGCGATATATTCATCACCTGGGTGAGATATTACCTTCAAACCCTCTTTCGCCAAAGCGTGAAAGAATTTCATTCTATTACCACCTGCATCACCACCCGCATTCTTAATGAGAATGCGGAAAACATTACATCCGACGTACATCCATCCATCTAGAGTTTCTACCTTTTCACATTTTTCAGAAAGCATTCTGCACCTCCCTTAGGGTAAACAAAGCATATCATAATTTTAACTAATGTCAATAGCGAAAAATATGATTATAAGTTATCCACAGATGAAGTGGTTGACGAGTGTATTGTGGTGGGGTATAAAGAAGATGTTGTGAGGGGTTGTGGATAAAGGTGGGGATAACTTAAGCAAACTGTGGATAACTCAAAATATACGAAATTATGTTTATAGGCGAATATACATACTCATTAGACACTAAAAGACGACTGGGAATACCAGCCAAGTTTAGAAAATTTTTAGGCAAAAAGGCAGTTATTACCAAGGGATTGGACAACTGTCTTTTTCTTTTTTCAGAAAAAGAATGGGAAAAATTAGCCAAGAGATTAAGTAATTTTCAATTCGAAAAATCTGATGCTCGAGGTTTTTCTCGCTTTATGCTTGCAGGAGCATCAGAAGTAACAATCGATTCTTTAGGAAGAATATTAATTCCAGATTATTTAAAAAAACACGCTGGCTTAAAAAAGAAAACAATTATTGCTGGCATTTCTAACAGGATAGAAATTTGGGACGAAGTTCAATGGAAAAATTATACCCAAAAAGCCGAGAAAGGGAAAGGGGTGGAAGATATGGCTGAACGGTTAGCGGAAGTTGGGTTTTAAAAAAATGGTTCATATACCCGTTTTAACAAAAGAAGTTTTAGAATATCTTCAACCAAAGCAAGGTGCAAATTTTATTGATTGTACTTTTGGTCAAGGTGGGCATGCGAGCAAGATTTTAGAGAAAATAGGATCTAACGGAAAATTGCTTGGCATTGAAACAGATCCAGAGCTTTATAAAATATTCCAGACAAAAAAAGATTTTGAATTTTCAGATAGACTAACATTGGTCAATGATTCATATACTAATCTTAAGAAAATTGTTGAGGATTATAAATTTGGTCCAGTAAATGGAATTTTAGTAGATTTGGGTTTATCTAGTTGGCATTTCGAAGAAAGTGGGAGGGGATTTTCCTTCAAAAAAGATGAGCAATTAGATATGCGATATGACCCTAAAAATAATCCTTTAACTGCTTTCGAAATAGTCAACACTTATCCAGAAGAGGAATTAGAAAGAATTTTGAAACAGTATGGTGAAGAAAGGTTCGCTAAAAATATTGCTAAAAAAATAGTTAAGCAAAGAGAAATTAAACCAATTAGAACCACGTTTGATTTACTTGAAGCGACATGGAAGGCTCTTCCGCCTTGGTTTAAGAAAAAGAAATTACATCCAGCCACAAAAACATTTCAGGCTATAAGAACTGTAGTTAATTCAGAAATAGAAAATCTTAAAACAGTGCTTGTCCAGGCAACAGAAGTTTTGGCAAAGGATGGACGATTAGCAATTATTTCTTTTCATTCTTTGGAAGATAGAGAGGTAAAAAGATTTTTCAAAAGGGGACAGGAAATTAATATTTTGAAAGTATTGACTAAAAAACCAATCGTTCCGACAGAAGAAGAAATAAAAATTAATATTCGTTCAAGATCGGCAAAATTAAGAATAGTTCAGAAGATCGTTTAATATGTAACAATATGAAA